>Ga0123352_10011635_pt1 | contig 13879 bp, 8 predicted proteins | sample TergutLab28metaG_FD_89700 | JGI IMG/M metagenome (GOLD analysis project Ga0123352, IMG submission 89700) | Labiotermes labralis P1 segment gut microbial communities from Petit-Saut dam, French Guiana - Lab288 P1 | ecosystem: Host-associated > Arthropoda: Insects > Digestive system > Gut ...
CTCGCTTCCTTTAGGGTCTGAGTCGACGCCAGGGCCAAAGTGCTGCCGGAGGGATTGTGTCAATGAAAAATTCCAACGATATCATCGGAAATCGATTCCCAGACCGTCCGGCCTCAACCAAATGCGTTACCGAGTGGTGTGTGTTTATATATATATATATATATATATATATACATATATACACACACCATACACTTGCAGAATAACGCTCGCTGAATAAATTGGTTTTTATAGTGCGATAACTGATGGTACATTGAATAAGTCACCACCTTGCGTTAGCAGTTCGTACCCATTACAATTGCCTCAAGACAACGGGACGGGTAAAAGAATGCAAACATTCTGCTCACAATGCAATGGCCTGCAGTATGTGTAAATGGCGTTCCCTGAGATATTTAAAGTGTCACTACCTTACGTAGTATGTATCTACATTGTTTCTACAAGGACCAAAGAAAAAAAAAAGACATGCGAAAAGCAAACGGGACGCGAAGAGGCAGCATGTCCTTTCTAAACGCAATCAAAAGTCGTCCGACAGTTTCGTGCCTTTATGGGAATATAGAAAGAGAGAAAAGCTGGATTTATATTGACAGCTATACTTGTTACTGGAAGGTTATGAATCTAGCAGCACAATGCTCCATATAAATAAATATGAACTGTGTTAGTTTTGTCAGGCGTGTTCACAAAACCAAGAAAAGAGACTAGCGACTTCTTTATGTCTGTCGGACCGACCGCCTGTCCGTCGATCTGTCTGCGTGGAACTCGGCTCACACTGGACGGATTTTCATGAAATTTGATGTTAGAGTACTTTTCGACAATTTGCCTAGAAAATTCAAATTTCGTTACAATCTGACACGAATAAAGTGTACTTTACGCGAAGAACCGTGTACATCCATGATAACATTTCGCTGAATTTTTCTTAGAATGACAAATTTTTCGGGAAAGATTTATAGATAAAATCAAAACACATTTTACGTTCAAGAACTTTTTTTTTTCTTCTTTCGAAAGTGGTGCCATTTAAGAGAAAATATGGAACAATATTGCACAGCATGATAGACGACAGATGACAACATGGCGTATGCGCACTGGATGCTGGATAACTAAGGTTACATACACACACTCAGACTACGTAATACTTATTGTTGCTTTGACCACTGCCACTACAGGCAAGAACGCGTCTCAGTGTTACGTGTTAGGTTATATGTAAATTGCCTGTCTTCTTGTTCAACAAAGCCAACAAATGCACAAACAATACAGCGTAGTGAATGATTTGGGAAGAATCTTGGAAGACTGGCGGGGATTCAACTTTGCGCACTGTCAAGACAGTTTTCTAGAGGCTCGAGAAATACCAGGAAAAATACAGGACAGGATTCAGGTCTACTGGGATATGACTCTGTGTCGCTGGTTTAGTCGTTCTCGACGTTTCGGAGGATTGTAGTCACTCCATCTACAAGGGTCAAGGGATCCGGGACGAATTTTATTGTCATTCTTCGTGCATCTCGTGACCCTTGAAGACTGAGGCAATACATTTGTAAGAAGGGTCGGAAATAGCCTAACCAACGATACAGCGTCATATCACAGAAGACCTGATTCCTAGGCGCAAGGTTTCAAGAACGTCAGATCTCGCAGTCTTAGGACAGTTGCTGTCCCGCCTCCCCCCCCCCCCCAAAACAACAACTGTTCCAACAGGTCAAAGGTTACGTGGTTTGAGAATAGCCCGACGTACGGAAGTCGTGTTGCTTTGACACTTTCTTGTGCACTCTGCTATACTGCTCAGAATATGATATCTACTGAATTGAATGTGTCTTGTACTGAATTAAATAAAGTACTGGGCAAATTTCGTAAAAACATTCTGTTGTGCCGCAAAATTTACCGTCGTGACTGAATCCCCTCTGTACAAAACCAGTGCAGCACCATCACACAGTTCGCGACACGTTTCGAACTCGACTACTGTCTTCACATTTTACAATACTTGTAAATTATATCACCTCTGCTGTAATAAAGAATCACCCTGTACGTAAAGGTTCTTACGCTAATACAAAAGTCATTTATGTATCTTAGGAATTCGCAAGAGATATAAATGACGTAAACGGAATTACTAGCAAAAAAAAGTGACGTAAGCAGTGAAGTAAACCAACTTTCAGTAAGAAAAAAATGTATGTAGAGAATTGATTTTATGATCATAACAGAGCTGCTGTAATTTATGAACGTAAGTTAGTTCTATGACCCCCCCCCTCCCGAAGTCTAAAAAAATTGCCAAATCTGTGACGATACTACCTTCTCAGTAAATAATATTTTGTGTGTGTGTGTGTGTGTGTAGACAGACAGACAGACAGACACACACACACACACATATATATATATACGATAAGGATGACATTTATCTTTACTTTTTAAACTGTGACCAGTAAGTATTCTAGCCCGGCTGCCGCATAGTTGACAGTTGCGTACGTCCCTACAATAGGGTGGGAGAAAATACGTCTTCCTTCATCGGCGAGATAATCATATCGTGCACTTGTTTACACCGCAGTGGTGCGTTTGGTTGAGGCACTGCGCTACCAGCTGGCAGATCTCGAGTTCAATTCCCGAAGGTGTCATTGGAATTTTTCACTGACAATCCTTCTGTCCGCAATATGGCCCTGCGGTCGACTCAGCCTCTAACAGAACTGAACACAACGAATATATTCTGGGGATAAAGGTGGCCGATGAGTAGGTCTGGCAACCTTACTACTTTCATATGCCGATTGCCTTGAAATCTGGGAGCCTCAACCTCCTGTAGCCCTCAGGGTCTGTGCACGGATTACTTCACCTTGATTTGTTAATACCCCACCGAGGAATATGGGTTCGACTCCACCTCCTCGGGAGAGTTTAGGGTTCTTAAGCTGAAAGATAAAGCGGAAAACAGGGAGCCCAATTAGATATTTGCAAACGCACGACCCGAAACGGCTGCAGCTTACAGTCCTACTGGCAAGGTGAGGACATTCTCTGGAGGAGGAGTATATAAATTTTTCTGGAACTCGGCAAGTCGTTGTCCATTCTTAGTTTGAACTGTGACTAGTAAACATATGTCGTTATAATAGCCACGTATTACTTAGATCCATACTTCTCAATCTATTTTAGGTATTTATTTACGTACTTTCTTACTCCATGGAACACAATCATTCTTGAGAAGCTAACCGGTTTTCAACTAGTCAAGAAATTCCCTGCATTTTATGGTACCCAAAGGTCCATTACCAAGTTTACAACTGTCCGCTACCTGCCCCTTTCCTGATCCAGATCAATCCAGTCAATTGTACACCCCACTTCCTAAACCCTTTACCTACTAACGTGGAGAATATGGTGAGCTCCGAATAATGCTAGCAGATGGCAGATTGGATTTAACTCGGCGTTTAAAGGGTTAATATTCAACTTAATGCTATCCTCCCATCTAAGCCTGGGTCTTTCAAGTAGTCTCTTCCCCTCAGGTTTCTCAACCAAAACTCTGTACACACTTCTCTTCTCCCCTATAACTGCTACATGCCCCGCCCATCTCTTTCTTCTCGATCTGATCACCTGAGTAATATTTGCTGAGTTGTACTTATCATAAAGCTCCCCATTATGTACTTTTCTCCACTCCCCTGTTACCTAGTCCCTCTTATGCCTAAATATCTTCATCAGCACCACTACTACTCACACACACACTCTTCCTACTTTCCTCCCTCAACTTCGCCAATGATGTATCACGCCCATACAAAACAAGAGGAAAAATTATAGTTCTGTGTATCTTCATCTTCATTAATCTTTATTATACATATTATATATATAATATTTCACAATATATTTTAGCTCATTGAACCCACAAAAAACTACAGAACGTACTGAGGAATACACACCGGTCCACAATAAGTCAAATATAAAATTAAATACCACAATTTGGTTATCTGTTATGTACATTATATGTAAAAATCAGCTGCTAACCTCAAACCGATCGATAACCTGATAGTGTCGCCTGGCATATCGACAAACTATGGCGAGCTGTGCTGACCGACTGGACTGCTGAATTAGGAAGCTTCTGGATTGACGCAGCGATTCATTGTGTGTGTGTGTGTGTGTGTGTGTGTGTGTGCTATCAGTGACGGAATGATTAGTGACGAATGTCGCCATACGAATTTTAATTCGTACATACAAATTTAGGGCTGCCAATGAAACTCTTCCGCCATTACGAATTTTCGTCTCTCGGAACACGTGACACCTATTTGCGGAGCCCTGAGCTTACGAGGAACCCAGTTTGAGAAACGCTGGTTTATATGAGTATTGTACAGACCCGTGTAAACTACGTAACCTATTTTTCCATAATTACAATTTCTGGAACTAGAAGAAGAATAGAGCAAAATTAAATAGTTCTTAAACTATAAAAATAAATCAAAGTAATAGGGAATAATGTGGAATGCCAACTTGACGGAACAAGGTAATTTTATTGACATGTTTTTAGTTGGAGAAGTTTCGGGTACATACGCCCATCATCAGTAGCATTAGATGTTGAGTTGCAGCGTATGTTTTTCTGCGCTGAGGTGTTGGATGGGTGGTGGTCTTGAGAGCCGCTGCGTAGGTCGTGTGTACGGTGCTGATGGTGCCGTGTGGCACCATCCGTACCGTACACACGACTCACGCAGCGGCTGTCAAGACCACCACCCATCCAAAAACTCGGTGCAGAAAAACATATGCTGCAACTCAACATCTAATGCTCCTGATGATGGGCTCATGTACCCGAAACATGTCGAGCTAAGGATGTATCAATAAAATTACCTAGTTACATCAAGTTGGCATTCCACATTATTTCATGAGGAAGATGTACGGTCAAACAACCTTCAAAGTAATAGGGGGACTCTTGTCGCTGGGTGCATATAAGCCACTTTTCTTATTACCAGCAAGCTCAATAAAGTATCACAGGAGCAGTAAATCACTTTGCGACTGGGCTGTAGGCAGAACCTGTTCGCTTGGCCACTCAGCTGCCTAAGAGAATGAGAGCAACAGGTAAAACAGCAGCTTCTTTCGTTTCGCTTTCAAAAGGGCTCCATGAAGGGTGTAGCGAAGTGCTACCGAGATACTTTGCTGACGTTCGTGGAAGGATGAAAGACGACTACCGCAAGACGAAAAAACACCAAACATCAGACGCATGTCTGTGTTTTGCATTCGTTTTCAGAGACAAAAATGCGTTTAGTTTCATCGTAAAGAGATGACAATAGGGTTATACATATAGAGAAGAAGAAAATTACATAAAGCAGTACAGATAATAATACCGGAGAAGCCTTCGTAAAATGAACAGGAGTAAATCCAAAGTTTTTTAGAGAAATGTTAATTTTATTCCTTGCAAAATTTAAATAAAGGAAATAAATATGACAAATCAAGTACATTAAGACTAAGAAAGAATGCATTGCTACGAATAAAATTCCTAAATAATATAACAATCAACCAATCAATAAACCAATCAATCAAAGAGAATTCTGGATACTAAACTATTTAGTAAATGTGTAGACTGAGGTTTGTGAAGTAATTGGCAGTGTTAATTAGAGTAAATCAAGGCAATTACGAGGCAATGACCGTCTTGAGTTTTAAGTTGCATATTGACACAGAAACAGAACTTCAACATACACACCACATGGGGCCCACAAGTAGCCTGTACCTTAAACATTCACATATGAATAAAATTATGCCAGCACAAACGCAATTTTCTGACTCTATAGCGTATATGTAATATACTATAAAGGGATAAGTATAGGAATGTAAACTGTCGCTTTGAACACCAATAACGCCGCTCTCACAAGGGGGCTGTTTGCGATACGATGGCAATGCTATGACGATGCGACATATACAATACGATACGTGCCTCACAGTCCACTCAGATGATATGCGTTGCTTCGGTACGCACATGTCGTATGAAGGAGACTACATGTCTGTTATCTTGTGGTTGAGAAAAATGAAGAAGTCGGTTGCAGGAAGAACGTACTGGGTGTACTCTTACTTCAGCCACAGTGGTATATGTGATAGTTTTTTTTTTTTAGCCAGGGAATTGGGAATATGAGAGCGAAACATTTCGATAATTTTATATGGGAAGGCACAAGAAATTTTTAAATATTGTCCTTCTAGAAATAAATAGGATTATTTTAGACAAATAAAATGGAGTGTTCTCCGAAAGCTACATGAGTTGGACATTTGCTTCCTCAAACGTCCCAGCATTAACCAACAAAGCGTGTCAGAACCCCGTGAGATTTTCGTCTTCAGTGGCGATGCACCTACGACTGCGCGATATATGTCACGTTGTGAACGCAACGTCCGTGTGTGCAGTTCTATTTGAAGGAATGCGGCAAGTCATATCGAAGACATCAGCAAATCTTAGCGCCATCTTATTGCCATACTCTCTTAAGTACCGTCCAGTGTAAGAGCTCCTTAGGGCATTTTGGGGTACAGATATTGGCCCCGCTCGTTCTAAACCTCGGTAGTAGACAAAGGGGAGTGCTCAGTTTCATGTCCTGGCCGTTTTACCTCCGCGGAAAGAGAGCTCGATACCAATGGAAAAGGTGATTGGGTGGGCCCGAGAGCCGACATGGACATTTTGAAAAAGAAAGCAATATTTCTTAAAAGCATTACATTCAATTTATATGAGTGTGAATTATGACAAAATTTGTTGAAATATACCAGCTTCTGACTTCGAAAATGGGGTAGAAAAATGGGTATTTACCGACATAAGTTGCAGAAAATAATGCAGGAGATGGAGAAATCATAAAACAAGGAATATAAAGTAACTGGTAATATTTTTATAATAAATGATATTGCCTGAAGTTTTGATGCATTTCGTATTTCCAGAACCGGTTGAAGACCTTCACGTCTCCTTAAGTAACCTCGTCACGAAACGTACTGTTCGCTCCATTCAACAAATACTAAGAACTTCATATCCGCCATTTGTCACGTGGTTCCACTTAACACTATTTCTGAAGTCAAAAGCAGAAAATTGTTAGGCTCATTTATGTACAATAAACGTCTTATATTGGACGTACAACCAATTACACGGAAGACAATTATTTATATACACAGAATTAGTAAACACTAGCCGTACTCTGAGAATATTTTATTTCTGAAATAGTGCCAGCCCTTTATATTAAATATTTTAAAGAGGGGCACGCTGTTCAAATTACACAACCGGTCGCATACCCAGGTCTTCCGACGCCGGGGCCTAGTAATCACAGTAGCCGCCCCTAAAACAAGTTATGTGCTTAAAAAACATAATCATTATTTATTAAATTTCCTTATATTCGGCCCAGCAATTTAAAATTTGTTGAGTGGGAAAATCAATTTTTTCCTAATTTAAAATATTCATTCTGATGCCAAATTTGCCTAACTTTCGCCTCTCCTGCCTGGGGAGGACGCACAATTTATGCTTCTTTTACTCATTAGGTACAAACCGTGTAATTACAGATATTCTAGTACCAAACAGCCAATCAGATAGCAGCAGGTCCTTCCGAACGTGAAGAGCTCATCACAAAGTCACCGCGCTTATAGAACCTGAAAATTTATTATGGTGATCACAACGGCCGGAGAAAGAGACAACTTGGGAGACACAGGCGTAGATGGGAGGATAATATTAAGATGGATCTTCAGGAAGTGGGATGTGGGGGGTGTGGACTGGAACAAGCTGTCTCAGGGTAGGGACAGGTGGCGGTCACTTCTGACTTGTGAACTTTTGGGTTCCATAAAATGCGGGGAATTTCTTGATTAACTGAAAACCTGTTAGGTTCTCAAGAAGGGCTCTGCTCCATGGAGTAAGTAAGGAGTAAGTAAGTTCACAGCGGCCGGTCACCACATACTATTCCGAGTCAGATAAATCTAGTTCACACCCTCACACTGCATTCCTCTAACATCCATTTCCACTATTATTCTACAATCTACACAAAAATATTACCAATGTTGTCTTTCCTTATAATTTTCCGACTAAATTACCTATGTATTTCTCATATCCCCATACATGCTACAGGTCCTGCAGTTCGGAAATGAGTTTTGCTTCTCCGGAATGAATTTCAGAACACCCCGACTTTTCTAACTGGCGCAGTTCATGCTACTATCAACACAAAAAACCTCTATTCGCCAGTTTAGAGTGCTGTGCGTCTGAGGTATACTCACAGCAGCTGTTGCAAGATATGATTTCACACAGAAAACCACACCATGTCCACTCATTCTCACAGCAGACAGTAAGACGTGTTCCACCCCTACAGTCTCTTCACATGTCTATCTGACATTTCTACAGCGTCTGATGACACAAATCTGAGTATACACATTTATTATGGTTACTCTAGCAATATTCGGCCAAAAGTACAAATTATAAATCACATAACTCCGTAACTTTGCCAATAAACGACTAGTTGTGCCCGTAGAAACAAATAAAACATTTACTCAACAAAAATATGTTTTTGAAGCTTTATAGCGCATCTCGATATCCATTGTCTGAAGTTATCAGTCATTCACTTTTAGGCGCCTGCGTAAAACTGCGAAAAGCGACCATTAGTGTCGTCATGTCTCTCTGTCTGTCCGTCCGTCAGCATGGAACGGCTCGGCTCCCACTAATTAGACGGATTTTCATGGGAGTTGTTATTGAAATATTTTTCAAAAATCTGTCCAGAAAATTAAAGGTTCATTAAAAATCTGACGAGAATAACGGATACTTTACATGAAGACCAATACGCATTTTTGATCATATCTCACTCATTTCTTATTAGAACGAGAAATTTTTCAGAAAGAATTTGTAGAGAAAATCAAAACACAAATTCTACATTTAATTTTTTTAAAAATTCGTGTCATCTATGAGATAACGTGGAAAAATATTGTACAACCGGCCAGGCCACATGTTAACAAACACGACGCATGCGCATTGCATGCCGGATACCTAAGGCTACAGACACATTCACAATATGTAAGTAAAAATTAATGCTTTTCCGCTGCAACAATAGCTACACGAACACGTCTTAATATTACGTTTCACATGCATCGACTGTCTTGTTTGCATGCTGTCGATGCCCTTCGTTAATTGAAAGAGTGACATCGTCAAACGAAGGGGAATGGGTGAATGCCACATAGAGCTGACCATGGTGAAAAAAATCAGTCAATGCTAACTGATGTATTCCAAGACGTTCATGTGCCTGCCCTTGAGACTTACTGCCAGGGTAAACACGATTTGATTGGAAATTCGTCATACTGCATAGTTTCCAGCTGCTGCAAAATGAAGAATATGACAATAGTGTCAGTCTTCAGATTTAGTTCACACGGTGGGAAACTTGATGGTGACAGTGTTCAGAAACTCAATACTATAGGGCTATTCGCCCGACTTATCTCCGTAATCTGCAGCGTCCACACTACATTTAAGCCCTGGAAACGTCTTGGATTAAAGTATTCACGATCCGGTCATTTATTTCAGCGCAGTCTTCCTTTTGTGGACTCAAAACTGCAATGGTGGTGAGACTCTTTCGATGATTTCCGTCAATATAATCCGTTTATAAGTTGACAGTCCTACCTCAAGCGGAAGCCAATTCAAATACATGCAATTTGTTAGCTTTCCTTGACTTCCGCTTGAGGCCATTTTCTAAAAAAAAAATATTTTTTTGAGAAGAAATTAATTATAACAAAGACGATTTTCGTCAATGCACAATCGTAAGCTTCAAAAAAATGTCTATCTTGTAAAGATCCATTCAATAATTCAGTAAAATATGCTGTAGCAAAGAGGCATGATGATATACTCAAACTGAAATTCTGCACAGGAACACCCGGGAAGAAAAAAAATTAAAATCAAGATTGTTGACAACAGTTAATAGTTTCTCAGGGCACCGCAGTTTATGAATAGTAAGCAGGTAAATATTTTAAGAAAGTGTTCGTGGCCTATTAAAATTTAATATACAGTTATTCTCCTGGAGTTAATGTGAAAATCAGAAAAAAGTGAAGGAACATTTGTCGGTAACTCTGCGGAAAATGGAGCCAGGTACATCCCGTGCTCTAGACCGACTGGTGTGTGGTATACAGCCGGACTGAGATTCTGGGGTATTGGGGTACTGACGTAGCTAGAGTGGCAACCGTTTTTGAAAGACAGGCAGTTTTCAGTACTGCGCAGGAGAAACGCGAAGCGTTGAGAATTAAAAAAATGTAAGATATGATAAAAATAACGGAAGACTGCGGTATTGTAACGTGACGACACGTGCGGTCCAAAATCTATCTTTGCAGTCCTTCCATCCCTTGATATTCAATTACTACAGACCAAAATGTGTGTATTACAAGCGACAACAGCACAGTTCCTAAAACCTTGAGAATCTTCCACTGTGTTTTGCACGCTGAATGTCAAGAAACACCTCACGAGGTCGGAACTGAGTGTATTATATATATATATATATATATATATATTTACTTTTGTCCCACATCTGCTCTTCTCAGAATTTTATTACTTTTCGCAGCGACGTGTACTTAAGAAATAAACATTAATTTTTAAGGCATGATATTTACTTGAAATATTCTTTCGACACGGTGTGCATTTAACAAAATAGGAGCACTCTTTTATAACTAAGTCTAAGTCTAATCTCTTTGTCCGCAACTTCAGGTTTATATTTGAAGAACTGACATCCACAGGCGCGTAGACGACACTTGCAGATCTACCACAATTAAAACCTGAATACGCCCCAATGGGGCAAAGGGACCCTGGACGCCCGAAGAAAAGCGACCAAATACATACGGAAGGAATTGAAAGACAATTACCATACGTCAAGCCCCAATTAATTCGTAGTGACGATAGAGACAATGGTATGTACTACAAAATTTAGTACATGTTGACGTTACCCGTAATTTTAAGTTCATATAAATAATTACAGACACGTTTATTTCCGGACGGAAGTACTGATTCGAAAATAATAATTTGTACACATTTTCTGGAATATGTATGATTTAATATTTTTGAATATAATTGATTTGAAATTTTGAAGCAATGCATCAATAACTGTTATACTTAGGAAAATTAAATAAATTTGTAACAAAATTTGAAAAGGATGTATTTCTATGTACATTGTGATAAGTGTTAAAAATTGTGCAGAGCCACTGAATAATAAGAGAAACAAAAGGAAACTGGATAGCGTGAAATTAAGTGGGAAAGTAATCTAGCAGAAAACAGCATATCTTGAGGTGCGCCAAAGTATTAGTGAGTAATAAATACATAATTCTATTACACTCTCTTAATTCTGAGATTGTCCCGATAGAGAATATTCGTTGAACAAATGTGAAACAACTAAGTCCGGCTGTGAAGTAAATAAAGAAACACAAGAAGAACTGAAAAATGTACAGAACAGAAACAATTCACAAAAGTTAAACTAAAGTCTTGCGGCTGCACTTTTAACTTGTTCCATATCATAAATACGTGCAGATGAAGTTGCATGCAGCAGTGGATCTCTTACTGGCAGTACACCTAAGTCCCAATGGGACTCCGCTGTTAGTTGTAACCGCACAAAGGCATTTCAAACAAGTTATTAAAGAGCAAACGATTTGGCAGCACGTAGGCCTATGTTTGTCCAGCAAGACGTCACAAACAAGTATGGCAGGAGGCCTTGACAGGCTGGTCATGTTACGCAGGTGCACAAATGAGTCATGCCATCAAGCACAATTCAATCGACTGAGAAGGCGAATTCTAGTTCACAAGACATCATAACGTTTCTTTTATTTCCAATTGCATTTTCTACAACTCATTCACTAAGAAACTCGACAATAGAAAGGCGGTTTGGAATTTGTGATAGTAACTTCCCTTCATATGCTTAACCTTACAGTGAAGCTAAGAGAGACTATAAATTACAGGGTACCTCAAGTTTTTCGCGGCTATTCAATGCTAATGTGAAGCATGAATTTCAGTAATGTTCCCAGATAAATGTGGGGAGTATTCCCAACGTTTCGGACATTCTTAAGCTCCTCAAAACATTTACATATTGCCATAACACAAAATACAAGCCCACACTTTAAAGTAACTGCAGTATAAGTGTTAGACGTGATAAAACTCTGAGTTATTCTTCAGGAGTATTAGTTACTATGTAATGATACCGGCGCATTAGTTACACCAAACTGAGATTAGAGAAAGAAGTCTCATGGATTAACCACTTCGAAGTCTTCCTCCTAAGGTGACGCTCCCTCCTACAGCACAAAACCAGCCCTTGTTTTATAAGTTGGTCGCGTTGCCGAAAAGTAGAAGTAAAGCAAAAAGGTCTAAATAAAAAATAATATTCCCATCAGAGACAAGGGACCAACTTAGTAGAACGCAGGCAGCAAAACGCCGTTAGAGTGACAATGAAAAAGTGAAAATTAAGAAGCGGTGTAAATTGGGAAGGGGCGCTAAAAGAACATAAAACAAATGGACATAAAACAGGGGCGTTTATTTTCCTATATTGTCTTCTAGTCTTCGAGATGTTGAATCCACATGAATCCCTGGCAGCGCTCAAGAACGATCGGTAAAAGCTAACGGGGCTGGAGCAGAGAGAGAGAGAGAGAGAGAGAGAACTATACAGTTAATGTACGTACAACGTAACATAAAGGAACGTACGTGCAATCATTGTTGCAGTGTAAAAGCAGTAAGTATTACATACTCTGTGTGTTTCTTGCTTAGGTATCCAGCATGCAGTGCCTGCTCGTATCTGCAATATTTTTCCACATTATCTCACAAACGGCACTATTTTCGAAAAAAAAAAATTATAGAACACAAAATGTGTGTGTATTTCGAGTGTTTCTACAGTTTTGTCTGAAACATTTCTTTTCTTAGGAACTGATCGAGATATGATCAAAAATGTGTTTCGCTCTTCATGTAAAGTGCCCTTCATTCTTGTTTGATTTAAATGAAACTTGATTTTTCTCGACAGATTTTGGGGAAATACTCAAATTTCATGAAAATCCGTCCAGTGGGAGCCGAGCTGTTCATGCGGACAGACAGAAATGAAGAAGCTCATAGTCGCTTTTTTGTAATTTTGCCTAAAAAGCACTAAGACGAGAGCTGGAAACCAAATCTGCCATCCTCCCCACCACACATAGAACTTCTTTCCATGGTCTCAGTATAGTACACATTGCCAACAGTTACGTTACATTTGCGTTAGAATTAGGAACTGTGCTATTCCCATCTGTGCAAAGGTTATCCAAATAATGTCTTCCACGAGAAATTCCAACTCTTAAAAGCCACGACATAATTTCTACCATTCCACTCTCAGACGCACTGGCATAATTAGTGAAAAGCGCTTATAAGTTCTGTCATTTACGTCTGTCCGTATATATATATATTGTAGCCGAACATTTTTTTTATATAGTTGTTTATTAGGTTTGCTGGCGCCAGTTACGAGCGGTCTGTCAACTTATGTTCAGGAAAAGTTGGTGATAGGTAGGAGGGGTGTACGGGAGAGAGATTTAAACGAAGAAACGGTTGGGAGCTGATAACGGACGCTAATAATACAGTGCGAATTCAGTCACGTTACGAGTGTCGTGTAAGTGGGAGCACAGAGAAGTGACTGTGTCAGTTGCCTAGAAAATGATCTAGTTGTTTTACTGGATATAGCTCACCATTTATTGTAGCACGAATAAAATGAATAAGTAAAACACAAGTGAAAAGAAAATCACTAAAACTAAACGTAATTCGGTGAACCACACCCGTTTCCCGAAAGAGGATCACCTGCCAGAATGAGGGCGTCGGGACAACAAAGTTACAAAGGGTGATCGTTTAGAATATGTATGTGTATATATACAGGGTGTCCGGGCTAGAGGTATACAAAAATACATGCTTATGTTTTAGTACCTAAAAGCTTTATGAAATTTATGTTTTCAACACTGTACAGAGTAACTCAAAAAGATTTTTATGCACGTC
>Ga0123352_10011637_pt1 | contig 13878 bp, 8 predicted proteins | sample TergutLab28metaG_FD_89700 | JGI IMG/M metagenome (GOLD analysis project Ga0123352, IMG submission 89700) | Labiotermes labralis P1 segment gut microbial communities from Petit-Saut dam, French Guiana - Lab288 P1 | ecosystem: Host-associated > Arthropoda: Insects > Digestive system > Gut ...
ATAATTGTGTTTCCCCCTTTGTGTTTTTTCTTTTTTTTCCCGGGGCTCCTTTCCTTTTTCTCCTCCTTTCGGGGTTTTGGGGTGTGCGCGTTTCCCCCCCCCCCCCCCGTTATATTTAATCATCCTAAACCTTGTCTCTCTATCTTTTACGTGGTTTCCTCTTTCGTCTCTTCTTTCCATTGTAGCTGTTGTCATTTGTTTTGGCATACTTTGGTTTTGAATTCTTTAAACATATCCATACCATCTTAGTCGGGGGGATTTTATAAATTTCATAATATCTACCTACCCCTTGTAATATGTCCTTTTTCTCCTTTTTTTTTTAAATTTCCGACATTCTCATTCTTTTACGAGTCCATATCGTTTCCTTACAATCTTTCTTTCGAATATTTTGAGTTCGGGTTTCTTACTTGCTCATTTTCCAAGTTTTTAACCCACCGGTCAGTATGGGATCTTATTATAGTTTCATATAGTGTTAATGTAGTATGTCGGGGGAAGAGATTGGACTTGAAAAGTTTAATGTGTGCTAATGTACGTGCTGTTTCGTCTCATGATTTTGTAACAAATGTTCGCATTTGTTTTCATTGTTTACAACTTACCCAAGTCTGTGAAGCTGTTGACAACTTCACATTCAAAATTACCTGTTTTCAGATGCTGAAAGTATCTTCTTGCTTGTGCAGAGGATATTTCCGTGTACCTAGAATTTTTTTCATTGAGTATGAATCACATTTTTCTGCCTTCAATTTCCAAGGACCGTAATACTGCTTCTAGATATATACTGCTCCTGCCGATCAGAATAATGTCAGCAGGGTAGGCGGAGATTTGTTTGGGATTATAAATAGTGTTTCCCTTTTCTACATTTCCTTCCAAAACAATGTTTAGTGCTGTATTGAATAATGTTGCTGAAAATATATCTTCCTGTTTTACTCCTGCTGCCACCATATGAGCGTTCACCTATCGATCTAGCTAAATGGAAGCACATTGTCTGTCACCTCTGAGGTCAGCAACTAATCTGTGTGCATATTGTGGATTATTTTCAGTATTCGAAATTTTAAGTTAAGAATAATATGTTTTTGTTGCAAATAGAGAATAAACTATCAAATTGAAATTTTTATTACCTTAAAACTGTCAGTTTTGTACCAGTGGCACCAAACTTATCATTCATGTCAGCTTCGCATCTCACTCAAACCCTTACACTGACACAGCCTTACTGTACCTACACAACGAAATCATTCTTGGAATCCACCCCCGGTAAGAGTGTGGAATGAAGACATCTACGTTGTAATGCTTTGTTGCAGATGTAGGAGAAATGTCGACACGTCTGAATCTATTGCTGCCCATAGTACTCTCTGAAGACAGAGGACGTACTGATGCAGCGCAGACCGACTGCTGTAACAATTCCAGCCAGTGCGTCTATCTGGAGAAACTTCTGGGTATGTGCAGATTTTATGAGTGTCAAGATATAAGTGAATTTGATAGTGAAGTATTTAGGAAGCTTACAAAAAGCCGAACTACAGACTTTCCAATAAGCGACGCCGCGTCAGCCCGGAGTAAGTGCTATATAGTCTGAGTTCGTTCGTTCTTACAGGTATATTTACTGTGTCATAATTTGCAAAACTTGTTTTATGGCGCATAAGCTGCTCTAGATTATAACTTTTTATCATTTGTTTTATGAAGAAATAAATCGTATGCAGAACAGAAATACTTGAAAGACACAGGCGTAGATTGGAGGATAATATCAGAATGGATCTGAAGATAACAGGGACCAGTGGGTGTTGTTGTGACAACGGTAATGAACCCTCGGATACCGAAAGATATGTGGAGAGATTATTGACTAGAAGAACACGTGTTGGCTTTTAAAGAGGGACTTTGCTCCATGGAATCAGTCACTCAGTCTAATTAGTCGGTCATTCAGTCAGTCCGTCCGTCATTTATATAGTTACAGTAATTATTTGCGGTCGCGACTAGAAAGGCATCCATCGTGTTTTAATTCAATGAAAGGCGCCACTGTACAAACCGACGTGTAGACGGTAAATCTAGCGATATAATTCGTAATTTTAAAAATATCTTCCTAATGATAAAAACAAATTGATGTTGAATATATTAGTAGAATTTACAGCACTCTGAATGCAAAGGTATAATTTTTCCCAGAAATTTCGAGTTTAAATATCATGAAGCAGATTGCAGCGGCCGTGTGGTCGAACGCTATTACATAATCTTCCACCTTTCAAACATAGAAATCGTGGCTGTGAGTCTCACTTGGTGCTTGGATGTTTTACTGTGTCTGTCTTTTCATGTGTAAGTAGAGGCCTTGAGATGCACCGACCTGCTGTTCAAGCAGTCTACCCCATGCCTACATTGTTTCAAAAGGTATTCCTGAATTGGAACAGAAAATACAGCCTAATCCTTAAAGGATGACAGATAATAAACTACATGGAAGTAAGACTGTAGTTGAACTCTTTGAAGACTAAATTAATCAACGTTACTTTTAAAAGGTTCGGTTCATAAGTCAGAGACAGCAAGGTGTGCGACTGGTAGCAAGACCAGTCAATTAATATTTCATAGACTAAGGTTGGCTTTTTATTTAAAAATTCTACACCAGAAGGGCTGACCCCCACCCCATCTAGTGCCGAGTTCCTAGAAAGAGTAGAGCTATACCTCTACTCACCCTAAGGGCTTTCGTGGCCTATGAAAAGGGTGAAACCTATACACCACAAATAAATACACTATGCAGATTTTTACTGTTAATCCTGGCAGTACATACAATAAGTATTACGCTATAAAGATTTCATTTTGTGTTAGTTATTTTTTTATTAGAAATTTTATTCATGTTTGGTAAGATGTCAATGCAGAATTTAATGTTATAAACACACTATTATAAATGCAACACCCAATGACTTAGTCTTCCTAAAACGAATCATTTGTATCGAGATTTGTTTCTCTGACTAATCGAGAACAAAGCGGACGGGACGTGAATCGCTTCAGTAGGCTCTGTGTCCATTGACCTCCTTCAAATGAGGTAATGTCCTCCGACTCGCAATGCTCGTTTGGATGTCATCAAGTGTTTGTTTTTTTATCTGGACAGCCTCGCCGATTCGAAGAGTTCTTTGAACTTACCAACTCTTCCCGGACGGAAGCACACGGCTGTCAACAACATGAAAACGTAGGAGATACACGGTTTTCTTTACTTTCAACAAAGAACTATGCTTATTAAACTTATATGCGGGCAGGACGTCGACATTATACTATTTCCTGTATCTTTCCTGTTAACAATTCCCTTGTGACTGGTCACACGGTACAAATGCTAAACCATCTCATTTTACATACAAACGAATTTAACAGTACATATACAGTAAAGATACATGTGCCCGTTGCTTAATTGATTAATTAAGCGCCAGGGTAGGAACGATGTATGTGTATTGGAGTTGTAGCTGCACTCTTTCCTAACTTTCAGCACTGTTTAGTAGTGTGCAGTTAGCTGTAGCTGCGGCAGATTTTTTGTGCCGAATGATCTGACGGCAGTCGTTGAATGGAGTCGAGAAACGGATTCAATTGAGTGGAAACGCGGGCGCACAAGCAATTTTATACCGTGAGTCTGTAGTATCCTGGTGAAATACGGAAAGTAGATGTAAGTAGCCGGAGATATTGCAAATGATGATAACGAAGCAAAAAATTTAAGGTCGTGCAGACACAAATGGCGGACTCCTGTAATTTATCAAATCAGTGTCTTAAGTTAATGAGGCAGAAGTAATGCACCCAGCCTTTTGTATCTACTCGCCTTTAAGTGCGGCAGTTTCGTATAATTTTACGGAAAACACAAAATTTTAGAGGAGTCGGTATAACAACTAGGCTATGGGCTGGACATATGAGAAACGGCAAGGGATTTTGCTCTTCTTGGCAGTCTCGTATGCAACGGCTTTTGAACTAAAGCAGTCGATGGATGAAGCTAACCACTCAAGTCCTTCTAACGCCGAGATTAAAAATAGGCATATATATATATATATATATCCTTGTCCTTCGTTTAAGTCTTTATGCTGTGGTGCTCAGTTATATAAGGAAATTCTTACGATTTTTGTCTTTCATGCTAGTGAAAAAACCATGAAGGTAAAATACAACTTAGACGACTAGGCATGAGCTAAAAGATGATAAGCGTGATGGATCTAGCAATGAGGCCATAACACTGTGGACTGTACATACATACATACATGCATATATACATACCATGGATCCATAAGTGTGACATAAAGAAAATAGAATGTTGACCAAGTCATAAATATACAAATTTACAGTGTAAAATACTATGATCATTTTACAAAAACTGTATTACAAATCATTTACACATAAAAAATTCATCTACATAGTAAAAGGAGTTTGTATGTAAGTGTTTTCTTAAGGTTGCTTTAAATTTTACTTTGTCATTCTTGACGATTGTCACGCTAGGTGGTAAACTGTTGAAAATTTTTATGCCAGCGTAGAATGTACTTTTTTGAAAACAAGATAGGTTGGCATTTGGTCTACGAAGAAGCTTATTCCTTGTATTAATGTTGTGTATAGATAAATTTGTTTGAAAAATTTCCTGATTTTTTATAACGAAGTTCATAACTAAAGTATATACTGGCATGGAACAGGTGGAATCTCTAATTGTTTAAATAGACTTCTATATGAGGTTCTGGGTTGTGCATCAACCATAATTCTGAAGATTTTCTTTTGTAGAGTGAAAATCTTCACACTGTTGTTAGTTACCCCAAAAAAATATTCCATATTTTATGATAGAATGATAGTATGAATAGTAACTTGATTGTATTCATCTGGATCAGGGTAGAGTCCAGTAGTGGCTGTTTTGAACATAGCAGTACGCATAATGTTTGGGTTCCAAATAAAAGTTAAGTTTTTGTCACCACCTCAAGGAGGACTGCTCCATGAAGTAACTTTAACATTAGGTTACCTTAAAGTAACTCAATGGATGACATAAATTAAATAAATTAATAATGATAATTGTTTCATAGTGACTTGTTTGAAACTAAAGACAAATTTTACTTTGAGGCTTCAAGTGTTATGAAATTTTTCCAGATGTTAATTTTAGCTGTGTGGTAGTGTTTAATGTTCAACAGCAGTAAACAGGAAAAGTGCCAGAGGAACAGGAAATGGTTGCAGTAGCAAAAATGTAAGAATTTACAGTAGTATTGACTTGTTTTACAACTGCTTCAAGACTAATTTGTAACAGTCACTTTATTGTTAATGAACTGGGAGTCTAAGAATCATGTCTCATATCACACTATAGAGAATCCTATTCTGGAACAAGAAATTTGTCACAGTTATTCACCAACAAATTGTATTTCCACAGTTATATTACATAAATATAACTGTGTAAATACATGAGTCCATTTTTTGGCAAATTATTATCATTTCATCATTATTGGTGCTCAGAATGAACAACAAAAAAATTTGTCCTCTGCCTTGAGTGATTTTGTTCTATGAAATATATGGAATCTGGTTAAAAAGTATAAATACAGATAGCTCAGACATTAACATTTGAACACAGAGTGTATGGTATTATAACTGTATACATAGACTTTGTGTTGTAATTTCACTGAACACTAATACAACCAGAATACAGTAATATATTTTATGGCACATAATGAAAGAGTTTCAGGCATAATTGTATAAAATTAAAAAAAAAATTGTTGTAGAGGAATTTTGGTGCTTAATATGTCAAAAAGTTAAAAGTCGTTAAAAGTAGTCTTCATGAAATTCGGAGTGCTGTGAGAATCACCAACATTAGATAATTTAAGAAGCATACTTTCCACAATGTTTAGACCTGTACATATTATCTTACAAGTTTGCATAAGACTTTGCAATACCTCAAGTTACTTTTAACTTAAAACTAGAACATTATGTTGTCACATTGATCTACTGAACACTTAAGAACTAAGTTTGTTTACAGCTAGTTTGAATATCTAATGTACTTTATATTTTCATGGACATAGTAGACATACTGTCTAGTTCTTGTTCATAAGTGTAGGGTGATCAATAATTTGAAATAACATAGGGGTTATATTAGAAGTTCGAAGTGTGCCAGCATTTACTCAATCTGTACTGTATATACTGTGTGTGTGTGTATATATATACACACACACAGTATGTACAGTATACACAGCATATATATATATATATATATATATATATAGTGCACCCTCACAGATTGGCAGCATTCATTCTGAAGCATAAAAATTTTTTTAAATTTTTCTCACACTAATTTTCTTAAACCTTCATTAATATTACCTACTCTTATATAACACAACTATTATTATAATCTAGGGGATGGAATTTATTAATATTCGTATCTCAATAATTGGAAAAAAATGAATGGTAAACCATGATTAATATTTGTAAGCTACTGAACATTTGGTATCTCTTTTTCATTTAAGTAATGTGAGAGAGAAATTTTTGCTAAAAGTGAGCTACAGTTTACTGTGCTAAAGCATTTATGTAAGTACTTTTATAATAGCTAATATGAAATACTGCAAAATAAGAATTTATAGCATTACAATTTTTGGCTTATGGTATAATGCAACTGATTTATTTTTCAGCTCGTAAACAGCAAACAGAAGAAGAGGGGGAACATGGAAACGTGTACATTGATCGGGATGTGGTAACTGGACACAGAGCATGAGTAATGTGGCTGTGCATTGGTACTGTAACAATTAAAATTTGGGTTAAGGTCCCAAGAATCCCATTAGGTGCTAAGAGAACAATGGTGTGTGGTATATTAGACTGCAAAATACCACAACCAAATTGCTGTTTGGCAACAGCTTCCATAATTCCTTAGAAAAACTTGTTGGCTATAAATGCACAGTTCTTCTGTACATTCTATGCTAATGTGTTATGCACCAGTACCTTATGTAAGTATGTATGTATAAATACATATGTGCCTGTACATACACATGTACTGCATGTAGGCATGTTGTTAAATAATTATTGTTGATATTGGAAATTATGAAAACTCCACAATTGATTCCTTTCTTACTTCTGGGCTTAATGACAAAAGTTCTGTTAACGTAACACCTCAATCTGAATTCAGCATTTTACTTTCAAGTGAAAAAGTTTTGGTGTATATGGTTCCATAAGCAAGCTTTAGAAGTGTGAATGTTTAAAAAACATCAGTAATGTTCCTTATTTATAGTCATTCATCTACCATTGATCATATTTAGTGCACATATTGACATTGTCATTAAATAAACCATTCCAAGAGAAAGGATTAAAAATTAACAATGTTGTATTGTAATTGTTATTTAAGAATTCATCATGCATTTTTCGTATATAAAAATGGTTAAGCTTATACAGCAAAATTCATAGTATACCGAAAAAGTTTTAAGCTATTCTGCAAGCCACATTTGTTTTGTGTGTTTTAAAGTAGGGCTAGTCTGTGGAGATTTTGAAGTGGTAAGAGTGATGATTACAATTTAAGTGTTCTTTGCAGAAATTATATGTTCTTAATATTGGAATAGTAATGTAGTAAACAATATGAATAATTTGGTTAAAATTATTACACAAGGTGCACAATTATTTTCAGATGTAAGAAAATTTTAACAGTTGTCCCTATATAAAGATAGGCCTATTTTAAGAGTAACACTGTTATGGAAATTTAGGTCTTCTTGTTTAGGAGCATTGTAGTGGTTAATGCAGTAGATTTTGACTGAAAGAATGAAAAATGCAATCAGCTGGCAAAAATATTTTTTTTAGTAAGAGCCATTTTCTTCCAAGCACCAAAAAGGTTTCCTGTTTCAGTTAACAAAACATTTTCTTTAATAGACTATTAATATAGAGTGCAAGTTTCCTGCTTGTCTGTAGGAACTGTATCGTCATAGTAAGCCATGGGAAAGATAGAACATTATAAATATGGAATTAGTAAAGAATGAAATCCATGTTGATGCAAATAATGCTCTAAATAAACATTTTGAAGTTCTACAGCTCTTTACAAACACTACAAGAGTTCTTTTGTACCAGTGACAGTACTTTATTCAGCGCTGAATTTTATTATACTACAACAATACTTGTGTAAATATGTAATGAATTTACACAGCCTGTTGGATAGTGTGAAATGGAGTCTATGAAATGTGAATTATTTCCATTTTGTTTTGTCCTATTCTGATAGAAAGAGCCATTCTCAATAATTTTTTTCAGTGGTGTGATTTCTGTTCACATGGGTTTTGTCATCACTTATGACACTCAACTATCTGTGTGAGGATTTTCTTAAAAAGAGCTAAAAAATTTGATGCATTTTAGTTGAACTTGTATTTTAACCACTGCTGCAGAAGAAGTTACTGTAATATTATTCAGTGTTTTATGCTTACTATTTTGGTCCATGTTGAGATATCAGTGTATTTCCAGTACTGGATAAGAATGGAAAAGACTTCCTTTGTTGGAGTAGCTGCAATGACCTATGGAGTTGGACCATTAGGACGTGGAAGAACAGGAGCTATTCAGTTGGGCTTCTGAACTCACTGTGACCGAGTATATTCAGTCACAGTTATAGACAGTAACAAGGGATCTACTTTGTTTGTTTGAAACATTACGTTCAGAACAATGAAAAAACAAAAAAAAAAATTATTGACAGAGGACGTCCCACTGTGTTTCTTAAATTAAATACCAAGAGACAAGAGAGCTATTTAGTACACAAACACTATTTGTTTGACATAAAATTATGACATGTTGCAATGCCAAATGGTCATCAGCAGGCGTGAATGTGTGAAAGATCAGTGGTGAACAAACAGTTGTGTTGATTGTTTCACTCTTGGTAAAAACAAAAGCAAAATTTAAAAAATACTGATACAAATGGCCTATGGCAGTATGTACCTTTCCATTCAGCATCTGCCTAAATATTTTGTAATCACTGCAATTAATATTGCTGAAAGGGGAGTGTTTGTTTATATAAGCATTCAATACTATGGCCTGTTAATAGTTTATACTGTTTTTAGTATTGTCCATAAATTCATGACATCAAATTTTTCTGCTGTAAGAGATGTTTCTATTAATTAAAGAAACTGATTTTTATTTATTGGATGTTGTTACTCTGACTTATGTCCTTAAGGAATTTATATTCTATTTACTGCAGTTAAATTTCATAATATTTAGCCTACATAAGTAAATGTGCATATCATGCTCATGTACTATATCAGCATTGTTTAAAATTCCTCTCATTGTACTTAAATGGAAAGTATGAAAAGTTGTATACTTCCACATTTTGTTAGTTTAACATATTCTGATAAAGAATTCCTCGGAGGAAAATACCATGTTTTCTATGACTGGTTTACAAATAATTCATTCTGAATCATAAAATTTCATGCTGTTTCTACCCTTCTGTAATATAATATGAAATTCGGGCAATTTCTGCAATGAAATATTCAATTGCCTTGCTGTGGACTGTAATACTTACTCAAGTGATACACTGATTGCTGAATTGTGGTATTTAGAAATTGCAGAACCAGATCAAGAAAGATTCCACCGGTTACTTGTAGCATTTTGCAGTTTTTGTAATAAAAATTACCAGGATGACAGCATTCCAATACATCAAAATATTGTAATGTAAAATAATAAAGTACCCTTTAACTTAAGGCATCCAAATTATTTTCAGCATTGGAATAGTGTGAACCCACTCCATACTAGTGATTGTTTGTTGCAATTATGGTATTCATTATTTGGTTCAATTTCATTTACAAATTGTATTTTAAAGGATAATACTTGTGGTCACAAGAGTGGTAAGCAAGATTTAAACTGTATACATGCTTCTCATTTTATTTTTGATATGTCTGTGAGTGTCAGAACTAACATCAAGCTATATTTATTATAGGAATTTTAAAACATGTATTTTTGCAGTTACAGAAAAAAACCACCTAAAATAAAAATAAATATTTTCTGAAGAAATTAGGTCCTTTATATTATAAACAGAACAGTGTAAACAACACATTCATGGGGAATGTAACATGCAGATATAATATTATCTTTATGGGCTGGAAAAAATCATCCAATAAAATTAATGGCCCTGGACTGTATGCACAGGGTTTGATTAGTGGCTGATGAAGAAATTGTTCTTCTTGTCACCACATGAAGAATGATTCTGGGGTCTTACCTGTCCTATTGATTGTGGGTCTATTTCATCTAGGCATACTAGTGTTCAAGAGCAAGAAGCTTACCACTTACCTCCATCTAGTGCCAATGGTAAGAATGCAGCAATCTTAACTTTTATGCAGCTTTTATGTCCATGGCCCAATGAAGCTATACTTCTAAAGCCCCTCTATGCCTTCATGCATGGACAGGGCTAACTACCTTTTTTACATCTTACTCCCAGGGACAACTTCACTGAACCCTTATTTTCAGATACTTGTTTTTCCACATTAGTCATACTATCCTTGGCTTAAAAAGATTCTTGTATGTGTTAGTTCAAATTTATATTTGTTGCTTATGTACCTGGCAATTCAGTTACTTAAGGTGGCAAGGGTTAAATTTTACTTGTAAAAGAAGATTATATTTTATCGAAATATGATACATATTAATATAATGTTAAATTAATAACATATGCACCATACTTGATAATTTATTGCTGTACTATACATTCCCTTAATTGCTTAATTATTATTTCACTGCAGTAGCATAATTTTATTTTGGTTTTTCATATATACTTACTCATAATTTGAGTATATGACATATTGTAAAATCTTAACTTGTATATGTCATGGAATCTTTTGCATGATATTAGATTCCTGCTGGAATGCTACCAGCATGGGCGTCAACTTTCTTTGCAAGTACAATGTAATTAGAACTTTTAAAATAATGGAGCAAATAATACAATAATTTTTATGAAAATGGGTCTGTTACAGGGAGTTTAATGTTGTAATGTTGCAGTTATTTACACCTCAATAACCTTTTTTGAGCTGTAAGAATAAATTGAAAGGGAACTTAAATTGTTTATGTCTGAAATAATGGCAAATACATTTTAAAAGAGCATGCTGAAAACTTATAAATCATCAAAGAAACAATACACATGAACAAGAACAAGACTTTTTGATAAGTATATTTTTGCTTCCATTATACAAACATAAATTTAGGATTCTTGGACCAGTGTTCATAATAAGCTTTCTAGGGAACAATCAACAAATATAGGGACTGATACATAAGGCATGTTACAGTACCTTCACGAAACATGGGAATTTTTATATTTTAGTGTCATGTTGTCTTGTGTGAATTTTACGCCATCTTTCTGACATACACAAAAATATTTTGTAAGTATTTGTCACTTTTTCATTTTTATCCACCAAACTGAAGGACATGAAAGAGTAAAAATGTTCAGAAAATATTGTCGTATATAACTGAAATACACAGCAAAAATTTAAAACAGGAGATCATATATTTTAAAAATCCTGTTCATGAAATAACACCGCAAAGCAAAAGTATGAAGCATTCTTATTTAAAGAAAGCTGATGGTGTACAGAAAATTAAAACACTCTGAAGCCAGCTAATGATGAATTGCAACATTATTTGCCTGCTGGTGAGATATATGGTGACAGTGATTGGTTATGGTGTTCACAACAGTTGACAGAGAAAAGTGAAAAACGTGTTATTGTAGAAACTCCGATGATAAACACTGTGAGTTACTTACTGTACAATAAGAATATCACAGAATTGTGTATCATATTGGGATTCATGAACATCTGAATGTAATAGAAAAATCACAAACTTGCTTCCACAATATGGCTTTTTGTATTGGCCATTAATACAAATTCATTTTTTATTACATATAACTTGTTCTTCAAACATTTAAAGCTTTTATTTAGCAATCACCACAATTTCTTTACTACCCCAGAAATGAGAGAGATTAAGCATGGGCTCAAGTTAAGGCCCCTTCAGAGAAAACAGTTGTTTGGAGTGTTTGATCCATGTGTGGGTTGATGGATATAGCTGACAACTTAGTCATGTCTGTAAGTTAAACAGTGTAAAGGAACTGTCTTTAGGATGAGAAGATGCATGATCTACTACATCTACTATTTGCAGTCTCTGTAACAGAATTAGGATGAACTCTTTTTTGAATGTGATGCTGCGTGGTTGATATCCATTTACTAAGCTACAGAGAGTTAAATCCCAGAAGAGAACAATCAGCAATCAGATTGGTGAACATCTACAAAACCACAAATCTCAAGAAAAATAGAGCATGATAATTCAAATATTCTCTACAAAAATGACCCATAAAGGCATTTTTCAGAAAGCTACTGGCAGTTTTTGATATTGTATCATAGATTTTGGAAATGCAATTTTTCAGTCTGGGAATTATGGTTTGCATGAAGTTGTAATGTATGTAGAACTTCAAAAAGGAACCTTCATGTAACAATACTTTTGGTTGTGAAATGTACTGGTGGAAGAAATTATCCTCATTTAATTACACGTATAGGAAACTGAGTACAAATTCACACATTGTAACAATATCCTTAATACAAAGTTCAAAGTTATTTGTGTATGATTTATTTTTGTCAGTTTGTAAATACCTATGAATACATGTACTGTACTGTCAATAAATATCACTATGTGTGAAAAGTATGACATATTCGTTGCTCATTGGTAACAAATAAAATCACTTTAAAATCATGAACATTAAATTGTTTGGTTCTGAAGATACTTTTTTTTTCACACTTCATACCATAAGATATAGACATGTAAATTCCTGCCCCTTACAAATTTATGGTTTTATTTTCTAAATTAGGATTGTAGTGTCAAATACTGCCAGGAGAAGGCACAAACTATGCAAGGTACAAAGCAAGCATGATGAGTGTCCTGTTGTAAGAATACTTGAAAGGTCAGGGTTGCAATTAAATATAGAAGTTTTGGTATAAACCAAATTTATCCAATTTTAATTCCCCGAAGAATATAAAGCTGAATCAAGGTTATTTTTTAATTACTATGTAGGACGTCACTTTATTATTTATTTCATCTGGGTTTGCGTCACCATCGACCAAACGGTTTGGTGCAGACACGGCGCTCTGCACCTGTATTCAGGGGGGTGAGTGGTTCAAATCTCGACTGTCCTAAAGTTCTTTCTAGGTCTGCTCAGTCCCATGAAGATGTCAGAATAGTACGCTGATTACGACACGATTGCTTCCTTTCAAATCCTTTCATGTCACCACTCACCAATCATTCGATATCGATACTGTGTATCAGAGTGCCATAAGGCGGTTTGCGTCCGTTGCTGTTGCGGCGCACGTAAGATGCTTGTGAAAAATATCGAGGTGATTTTAATGTAGAGGAGGTGGAACGTCAAAGGCGTGTGCAAAGACTTTCTCAAGAAAAGAGACATAACTAACTGACACTAACCTATCGTAATGGGATGAACAGAAATAGAAAGTCATCAAACCAGGAAAATATATTTTTTAAAAATTAAGTTGCCCCCTAAAAAGGGACGATCGAAGCCCGTCCAGCTGGCTACCCTGGTATATAATCCGAATACTGAAAGCACCGTAATAGACATCTCGTATTTGTTTTCTGCCGGGAACTTGCCGTGAGTTATTGTGGACTCGGATTACCGCAACACGCGTAAAATGTCAACTCCCTACCCTGCTCTTGACACCGTCAATTTTTTCGCCTTATCTTTCGCCTAGAGGACTGTGAGACCACATAAAAACCTTACAGTTCGTTAGCACTCGAACCGGGTGTTGCTTATTTGATAATAAAACTAAACTAAACTCCGTGGCCTTAGTCCGCACGCGAACTATACCGACAGAGCGGCCGCCACCGCCGCCGGCGAAGTTAGTGCCAACTTTTGCGGATAGAGGGGTGTCACGTGGTCAGCGCAACGGGTCCCCACAGCCGTTAATCTCTGTTTTCTAGACCTGGAGC
>Ga0123352_10011638_pt1 | contig 13876 bp, 17 predicted proteins | sample TergutLab28metaG_FD_89700 | JGI IMG/M metagenome (GOLD analysis project Ga0123352, IMG submission 89700) | Labiotermes labralis P1 segment gut microbial communities from Petit-Saut dam, French Guiana - Lab288 P1 | ecosystem: Host-associated > Arthropoda: Insects > Digestive system > Gut ...
AGTCATGACAAAAAAATTTGTTTGATTTCACAATCACAATGTTCTGTTCAGGAGATTCAAAGAAACAAGTTTTTAAGACTACACCCAACTCCTCCCCTCCTTCAAAGCACTGGTGTGAAATTGAAAATGAAGTGGACATCTGGGATAGTTTACACCCCTTTGGAGTGCAGTTTCAGGACAATACTACATGTGACAGTGCTTTTAATCTCTAAGAAGTATGGACTGTTCATCAGTATCCAAAACCTGGCTAAGCCAGCAGAACAAGAAGTTGTAGAAGGCTAAATAACATTGATAAATCCCTGCTTCTGGAATAAAATGCTACATCATTGAGTAAGTGGTTCCCAACATTTTGAAACTATGTCGTTTCAAAACCCTATGTACTGCATACCTAGTGATGCAGTGTTACACCACACAAGAATGGATTCTTCCAACACACTGCTGTGAAAAACTGAAAACTGGCAAAAAGAACATCTAAGGATATGCACAGCAAGCAAGTGCATCAGAAGTTAATTTTTAGGAAAATGTTATTGGAATGTGTAGGCAAATTAAAAATCAACTACACAGACTGAGCGCTCAATAAGAATGAAACAAAGTGACTCTATACATCTGGCTAAAGAAATAATTTGGTATGTAGGTTACTGTATCAACATTTACATTGTTATTGTGGTCAAACATGCATATGCACTTTAGACAGCTTGGCAAAGTTACTGTGTCAAGCAAACCGCACTTTTCATATGTTACATCACTTCCACTTCCCTGCTTTCCTTTTATTTCAAGTACTGCCTTCAAAAGTACAAAATCGAAGGTGTACTGTATTTATTCTTATTGCTACTAAGTACTAATTCAGTATTATCATCACAGTTATTTGTGTCCAGATCAATGTCACTGACTGCAAGTAATTCTTTATTTGTGTCAACAAAAGACACCACCCATCCTTCACATATACCGCATCCTGTCCTGTGATATTTGTGTAGCCACCTGCAGGTAACAGTTCACTGTGCCTCTGAGTTCTGCCAACAGCTGCAGGAAAAATACAAAGTTTGTTTCCTGTTTTAAATAGTTTATGACAATGCACTGATGCTTCACTATGAGAATAAAACCAGGAAGTGCATATGAAAATATATGAATTTATTACACTGCAATCATTGTAAACCTCCTACAGGTTTCGTTCAGAACAATTATACTTCATTTAGTTGAATGCAAGATGAGGTTTTTTCCCTGAAATTGGGGGCTTAATTAAGTGAGGTTGTCTTAAATTCACATACTAAGCACTGAACCGGACTGCGCCAAACCAGATCTCTCTGAACCAGACCATGAACAGCCAAACCAAGGCCTACACTGCCAAATAGTCATGTGAGATCTGCACTATGCTGGGATATTACACAGTGTACAGTGGCAATTCCTTACCGACAGTTCCGAACAACCTATCTGTCCCATCTTTGAAGGTCAACAAATCATGAAGAGAAAACAGAGAATGAATGACATTAACTGGCATATACTTTTTTAGACTTTTTGCATCATCTAATTTTTTAAGGAAGCATGATGTCTCGGAAACCAGCTGTTTCAATTTTCAGGCAAAGAAGCACCTGACCTAGTGTACTCCTTAGACTGAGCTATTCTCAATCCCTGCGCACCATAGAACCAATAACTTGTTAAGATATGCACCTGGGAACAAATCCAGTCCAAGGGTAATAACAGGACGACTATTGAAAAATTAACTACAAGCTAAAAAATAATGCCTGGACCACTCAACAATACAAAAACCATAAAAACGGCCACGAACTCACACTGCTCAGACCACAGACACAACACAAAAGTCCAGAACAAATGTATTTAAAGTTCTCAAAACCACTAATAATCTGTGGAGAAAATTGTGAATCTTCTTCATGGGTTCAAGTAAGAAATATAAATACATTAGTCAGTCAGTGTGGATCATAACAGCATGGCACCACAGCACATCTCACCAGAAGTGATTGTGAAGGGCCTTAAGAAGTGCTGTATATCCGATCCAATGGATGAGACTGATGATGATATGTTGTGGAATGGCAGTGAAGAGGATGGGAATGTTAGGAGTGAGTGTGAGGAAGATGAAGGCACTGACTGTGAAGATGGAGACAGTGACACTGATTGGTAAAGGTAGATAGAATCTGACATGCTTTGTGTATTAAGTGTATTTATTAATAGTAAAATATTTTTATTAGCAAACTTTTTTTTTTGGGGGGGGGGTTCATCTTAGATTACAGTCGTCTTGCATTTGTGTAAATACAGTAATACAATGAATCATGTATTTTCAAATGCACTTTTTTTTTATCATAGTTTGTTTCCTGTGTCCAGTGTATTGCAGACAACTCTACTGTTCTGAAGGCAATCACAGTGTAGATACCATATACTGTACAGTCACTATACAGTGATATGCAACACACAGGATCAATCAGCTTCAGTGTACAATTGACAGTGGCATTTTCTGCACACTCTGACCACTCCACACCAGTGAGTTGCATATGCAGCTTTCCTGAATAAATGATGTGCATGGCTGTGAAATATTGTCTCACACTTCAAGCACAGAATATACATGATAAACATTTATAAACAAAGGGCTCAGGAAAGTGTTTATTCCCCAAAATGATGCAACAGGGGAAAAGAGGACATAATATAATGGAACGTTACTTCATAGCCTAGACACATAAGACATGATGCAGATATATGAAACACATATAGAATTTTGTCGGGAATGTCTTATAAAGTGTTTGGAAAATATTATGATGCATCTTAAGATAACAGACCATGAGAATGGAAGGTGGACATAAATAAATCACCATGTCTATTGGTGTGCATGGTATTAGCAGAGATGGACTCTCATACTTGACTAAGAGACAGTTAATTACAAGTGTTGAATTTATAAAAATGGAACATAAGATACAGAGGTTTTGAAAAAGTGGATTTGAATGACTACAGAAGGGGCCAGAAATTAGTTGCTTAGTGTCATTTTTATAATAGCAGTTTGGTTAGTAAAGTAATATCTAAAGCTGGACAGATGGTGTTCAACTTTTGACACAGGTAAAAATTCTTATTTTTTCAAGAAGTACAGACTTAGCTCTGGGAAACATCAGTAAGGACTGCCTGCTTTGAATGTGTTAATCATCTTGAAGTCAAAGACAAAATATGATCAACTGTTAACCCCCATGGAGGACCAGTGACTCAGGAACAAAAATTTAATACAAGACAGTGAAGATCTAGAATCTAAACTTTTCAAGTGGTTTCACCACAGATGACTTGCAGCTGTAGTGCACAGCAAACAGCGGTCAGGGCTACTGCTTGTAAAGGGCAACTCATAATCAATGGCTTTTGAGTACAACTGCTTGTGTGGGTATAAAATTATTAAATTTCAGTTTGGATAATACTAAAGTCATTAAGAATGTTACACACCTTTCTTCATATCTCCACGAAAACTACTTCAAAAAAGATTAAACACTGCCATACCTACTTCATCTTATTCTACTTCAGTGCCCTACTGTGATATATATATAGCTAAAAGTTATGAATGTCACAAGCACCCACTACAGTTGGGATTTTCTACTCCCTGTTCTTGTCTCTTGTATTCAAATTTCTGGCACACTGTCTTTAAATAATCAAAATTTATGTTCTATCTCAGAAACGGACCACATTTCACAACCAAGAAAAGCAACCGGTAGCAACTGTCATTTCATAAACCTTCAGAAAGTAACGAATCCATCGCAATAAGCCATCTCTCTGCTTACCTGTTTATATTCTCCATCCTCCTCACTTGCTTCCTTCAGTTCCAGCAACAGAAGGTCCAGGGTCTGAAATGGGAGCCATGTGGGAGGTGAAGTGGTCGTAGCTGAGTATTCCAATCCAAAGTATTCCTTGCCACGTCCCAACACAGCATGAATGTACTCCTTGGCAAAGTCAGCTGCCTCCACAAGCCTGCCAGATGACAGCAGTACTCGCAGAAGCTCAGCAGGGTTCCTCCGTTTATATGATGTAACCAGCCAGTTTGGCAAGAAAGCACCCAGCCCCAAGAGTCGAGCTGCTACAGCCTTATGCAGTGTGCTCTGCCTGGGACTCTCATACTTATTCAGCAGTGTCTCTAATAGTCGCCATGCCAATGACACTGCTGTTGCTTCTCCAATACCAAGCTCTGATGGAGGAGATAAACACACAGTATTACAGCTTTCAAGGAAGCATGCCTTTAAACCTTCCACGCCCTCTATCATTCTCAGTGTGACATTCTGAAACCATGTTTTAGTCCAATTTTGGAATCAGCCCTATAATTCTGAAATTATAACAAAATAAACTTGATCTGGAGGAATGCTTATGTTAGGCCCTCAAAGAATCAAATTAAATACCACCATACCAAAACTACTGAACAGAATCACACACATTTCAGATTCTGTGTAACTTGATCTTCCTACAAATGTATTTCAGTATCATCCTAGGCAGCTATAAAAGTTACAGAATAATTTCTGTCCCTACTGAAAATAAGCTTGATGACATACTGCCCCATTGCAACCAATAGATAGAGCACTTATCAAGTCTTAAGCAACAACACACAAGAAATACTGCATCAACACTCTGTACTTTCCTAATACCTGAAAAATCATTCTCCACGAGCCAGTCCCAGGCACCAGTGCTCTCCTTATCCACATCCTCTGCCATAAGCTTAACACATGCTGCTGCGAGCCCTTCGAACACTCCATGAGGGGGAAGAGAAAAGAGGTGGCACAGTTTCAGAGCCACTTGGTACATCCCCACACTTGTAAGGATGGCCACGAGCTCAGCAGCATTCAATCTGGCACCTGGTAGATACAAACCAACATGCATCCTGCAGGATTCCCTTCCTCAGAAGCAGCTTTCATGAAGAGCTTTTCCTTATTTACAGAATTTATGAAGCTATAAAAACTGAATACTTTTTTAGTTTCCCATGCACAGCATGCGATTTTGCATTTCTTTGTGTGCACACTGTTATGAAAAGCTGTTAACATATCACACACAACTTTTAGACCCCTTCTATGCATTTTTTTAATAAGCTGTCTGAAGTAAAGATATATGAGGCACCATGCCCATCAGTCAACTGTCTGCAAGTTGCATCTCTGAAATCGGTGAATATATTTTAATGAAACTGGTATGGGAGTCTACATTGAAGGTTCTTGAGAGTATTTTTGGTCCAGACATGAAAAACAAATTTCAACAATTTTCTAAAATAATCTCATCACACAAAACACTGAACATGATATAAAACATATATCCTATATGCTCTGTGATGTTTATTTGAACCATTCTGTGATGTGGTAAATAATTAGCAAAATATAAGAAACTAAATTTCTGACTACACAATGTAATACCTATAGTAAGTGTGTGATTAACTTTATTCAAATCAGTTTACACTCATATGTACAATAAACAGTCAATCACAAAAGGACATGCAAATTCATAAAGGATGCACTTCAAAAATGTTTATAACCTTTCCACTCTTGTTTAGTTATTATAGCAGCAGTCATTCTAATATCCAGAATTATCAACAACATTTAAAATATGATTTCATTCATATGTTATGTGACAGCACCTGACAGAATACTAATGACTACTTAAGCACATGATTGAACGTATCACTTTAATTGTAAAGTATCAGGTATCTGTTTGAAAAGCACCTGGTTTGAAACTTGGCCGATGCACTTACTTGCCTTGATCCTATAATCATCCAGCAAAATAAACAACAAATAAAATTAAACATAGGATTAACTTGCCTGTGCTGGAAAACAGGTCTGGACTATGCTTCACAAGGCGCAGATGGGCATTCACAAGTTCAAACTCCTTCTGTATATCTGGCAGTTCTAACACCTGAACCTGGCGCTTCACTTCATGCTTGAATACTTGTTCATCATTCAGACGTCGCTTTGGGCTCATTCCAGGTAGCACATCAACAGCCTGCAGGGTAAAACAAACATGCTCCACTGTACTGCAAGGCAAATGCTGGGGATAACAAAGAGTTCAAAGAGTTATATGTTTAAACTTTTTTGATCTTCATGTGCTTTTCCCCTAGCAATATTGCTCAGTGTGGAGCCACACAGAGGTAGCTGTGCTAAAAGATTTGTGAAATTATTAATCCCATCCACGAAGAGAACAAATCCAGGTTGATTCCTACATATGGTGTTTTTTATGAACTGTATCTGATTTACTTCTCCAGTGGTTCCTTTATAATATTCCAATCCTATTATATTTCCTTCCTTATTTGTCGAAAACTGATTCAAGTAAAAATATATGCAATGTGCCTTTACAATGAAAATTAACAATTAACATTTAAGTACAATTTCTTGTAATATGTTAAAACTCGTACGATTGTAATTGAAAATAAATAGTTTAGATTTTAAACACTAGGTCTCAATGTCTCCTTGTGTGTCTGTGGTCTCCTAATGGGTTTCCTTCAAGCATGTATTTCAAACTTACAAAACATGCATGAATAAATATGTTTCATTTTATTCATGTAAATATGAATGATGGGAATTAACCTGAGACACAAAGAAAATGAAAAATGAATACAACATATTGATCTATTTATTAATTAATGGATTTTTGGCAGGATGATAATTACTTGAAGAAGAATCATAAAATATCCACATTTACATAATAGGATGAGAACAAGGTTTAAAATCCAAAATATGAACTTTACATTATAAAGTTATATATTTAAACCTAGGATAAGAAATTTTAACATTTTAATTTTACAGTCTATCTGGTGGATGCAAAAGTTAGGGAAAGATTGGCAGTAAGTAAACAAGTCACACAGAGGTTTGATGTGAAGATCTCACAAAGCTAAGTGAGCTGGAGGTTAGGAAACAGTATCAGATTAAGATCTGAAACAGGTTTGCAGCTTTGGAAAACTTAAATGATACACAGAGCTTGGAAAAACATTAAAGAAAATTTCAAAACCATGACTAAAGACAGTCTAGGTCAGTATGAAATGAAGCAGCATAAACCATGTTTTAATGAAAAATGTTTATGATTTTTAGGTCATAGGAAGCAGGCTAAAATGCAGTGGTTACAGGATCCAAACCAAAGCAATGTAGATAATCCAAACAATGTAATTTGTGATGCTAGTAGACATTTCAGGAACAAAAAGACAGAATATCTGAAAGCTACAATTGATGAAAATGAAAAGAACTTTAAGATAAAAAATATCAGAGACTTGTGCAGGGGCATCAATGACTTTAAGAAGGGTTACCAGCCTAGAACTAATACAGTAAAGGATAAGAAGTGTGATTTGGTTACAGACTGCCACAGTATTTTGGCTAGGTGGAGAAACAATGTCTCCCAGCTATGGAATGTACCTGGGGTTAATAATGTTAGGCAGACAGAAATACATACAGCAGAGCCACTAGTGCCTGAGACAATTGCCTTTGAAGTTAAGATGGCTATTGAAGAGTTAAAAGGACACAAATCAACAGTTAATGATAAATACCAGCAGAATTGATTAAAGCAGGGGATAGGACAATTCACTCTGAGAACCTAACACTTATTAATTCTATTTGGAGTAAGGAGAAATTGCCTGAGGAGTGGAAGGAGTTGATAATTGTACCTGTTATAAGTAGTAATTATAGAGGCATATCACTTTTGTCAACTACATACAAAATTTTATGCAACATTCTGCTGTCAATTTTAACTACATATGCAAAGGGAATTATTGGGGATCATAACTGTGGATTTTGACACAAGAGGTCAACTACTGATCATATATTCTGCTATCAGAATACAATGTAACAATGCATCAGCTATTTATAGACTTCAAGAAAGCCTATCATTCGGTTAGGAGGGAGGTCATATATAATATTCTCACTGAGTTTGGTATCCCCAGGAAATTGTTAAGGCTAATAAAAATTTGTCTGAATGAAACCTATAGCACAGTCTGGGTAGGCAAACATCTGTCTGACATGTTTCATTTTAAGAATGGTTTGAAAAAAGAAGGTGTTTTATTGCCACTGATTTCCAACTATGCTTTGGAGTATGCCATCAGGAGCATTCAGGTAAACCAGGATGACTTGAAATTAAATGGTACACATCAGCTTTTGGTTTAGGTTGATTATGTTAATATATTGGGTGGAAGCATACATACTATACAGAAAAACACAGATGCTTTAGTAGTTGCTCAGAAGAAGACGGACTAGAAGTAAATGCTGACAGAACTAAGTACATGGTCATGTCTTCAGATCAGAATGCAGGACAACGTCACAATATGAAGACCCATAATATCTCCTTTGAAAGGGTGAAGCAGTTCAAATATTTTGGAACCTTAACAGAACAAAATTATATTCAGGAAGAAATTATGAGCAGATTGCAGTCATGGAATGCTTGCTATCATTCAGTGCAGAATCTTTTGTCTGCCAGTCTGCTATCCAAAAACATAATGCCTAAGACACACAGAACTATAATTCTTCCTGTTGCTTTGTATGGTTGTGATATATGGTTGCTCACACTAAGGAAGGAACATAGGCTGAGGGTGTTTGAGAATAGGGTGCTGAGGAGAATATTTTGACCTCAGAGTGATGAGGTAACAGTGAAGTGGAGAAAACTACATAATGAGGAGCTTAACGATCTGCACTCCTCACCAAATGTTATTTGGGTGATCAAATCGAGAAGAATGAAATCGGCAGGGCATGTAAGATGTATAAGGGAGAGGAGAGGCGTATACAGGGATTTGGTGGGGAAACCTGAGGGAAAGAGCCCACTTGGAAGACAGATGGGAAGATAATATTTAGATGGATATTCAAGAAGAGGGATGGGAGGGGGCATGGACTGGATTGATCTGGCTCAGGATAGGAACAGGTGGTGGGCACTTGTAAACATGGTAATTAATGAAACTTGGGTTCCATAAAATGTGGGGAATTTCTTAACTAGCTGAGAACTGTTCAGCTTTTCAAGAAGGACTCTGCTCGAAGGAGTAAGTAAGGAGAATGTACATACTAGTATTGGATCCAGTTTTAACAAAAATACATTGTGATATTATTGTAATATTAGAATACCAACATCTGGGGAGTAACCATGTACATTGCAGAGTGACAAAGTAGCAAAATAAAACACACTACAAAGAATAAAAGCAACCCCAAAAAGACATGTTTTATCAACATTTGGTGTTGTATTTGTAAACAGTAACAAAAATAGCAGGTCTATTTCTGTAAATCAGGCAGAGATGGAATGACAACATTAAGGTGAATCTTAGAAATACCCATTTCATGCCAATTAGTCTCAGGAATTAACATAATGCCATTAAATTATCCACCTTAGAGAACATTATTATGATGACACTCTAAAGATAAGGTTACACAGTACCACAATATCTTGATGCTTACTTCAGTGTGGGGCACTGGTTTCACAATCCAAGCATACTTGGGGTCTACCAATCGCAAGGCATTGAGGCATGCCAGATAGCACTTTGCCTGTCTATGTAGTGAGTCAGATCCACCAGTAGTCTCCTGGCCAAGACGCATGCCTTGCTCATACATCACACTCGCTGCCTTGCGTAGGTTTCCTTTCTTTACATGGAATGAGTACAGGAAGTTGTAGTAGTTGGAAGATAAAAGGTCCAGTGATCGCGCACGAGACTCCACAATACGTTCCAAATCCTCGTACATCCCCTGTAACATGCAAAATTTGTTCTGTTTTGCTCCTCAGTGCACATGCTACAATAATGGTATAACACAACTGATAAAGTATGTGTACAGAAACATATGGATTAAAATAGCAGAAGTAATTGACAAATTAAGGATACTGCACAATGAAAAATTCTGGGATCTCTACCCAGAAATCTGGTAGACTAGTGACAATCAGATGCAGATGGGATGGGACACATACCAAATAAGAATTCTGGTGAGAAAACCATTCTACGAGGGGGTTGCTGATAAGTCCTTAGCCCGACCTACTTCCCAATGTTGTAGGATGGGATTGATAGTGTCATTGGAAAGAGGGGTCTGTTCATGTGCCGAATTGCAAGTCTTTTCTTGTTACTGGGGCTGAAAGGAAGCATGTCAAGCAACGTGCACAATTTCAACAACATGGAGACATGAGCTGTCATCAAGTTTTTTTTCTCCCCCCCCGCAAGGCAAGGCTTCGAAGGAAATTCATGCCTTTCTGACAGAAACATTAGGGGAGCATGCATCATCATATGCCACCATTAAAAACTGGATGGCCCTGTTTAAATGTGGTGATTTTTCCACCTGTGATGTGCCTTGTCCTGGACAAACCAAAACAGTGACCACTCTGGAGATTAATGAACAAATTCACAAGCTAATCTTGGAAGACCGCCGGATTTTGGTTAAATCAATAGCTGAACCACTGGGCATCTCATGTGAGTGGGTTGGGTCCAACATTCACAAAGATTTGGATATGTGGAAGCTCTCCGTGAAGTGGGTCCCAAAATGCCTGAACGCGGATCAAAAATGTCAATGGTGCCAGTCGTCTGAGCAACTTTTGGAATTTTTTCGGTGTGATCCAAACGATTTCCTGTCACAATTGGTAACCACGGACAAAACCTGGTTATATCACATCAATGGAGTGGCGGCATAGCTGCTTACCCCACCCAAAAAAATTCCAAGTGAAAAAATCCACTGGGAAAGTTCTCGCCTCGATTTTTTGGGATCAAGATGGCATCCTCCTCATTGATTATCTTCCAAAGGGCCAAACTATCAACACAGAGTATTACTCATCTCTGCTGGTGTAATTGAAGGACATTTTGAAGGAAAAATGCAGGCTGCAGGAAGGTCACCAAGGAGGTCTTGTTCTTGCATGACAATGTCCCAGCTCACCAGGCACTTGCAACCCAGAAGAAACTGGCCTACCTGGGCTTCCAATTTCTTGATCACCCACCCTATTCTCCGGATCTGGCCCCATCAGACTACCATCTCTTCTCTGGACTGAAAAAACAATTGAAAGGTTGCCATATTTCATCCGACGCAGAGGTCATTGCTGCCGTGGAAACCTGGTTGGACAGACAACTTTCTGAGTTTTTTTTTTGAGTGGCTTGGAAAAGTTACAGCAACAGGCTAAGAAGTATATTGAGTTTCGTGGGGAGTATGTTGAATAAATCCTGAGTTTGGTCACTGTAGCTTGTTTCCTTCCTGGTCAGGCTAAGGACTAATCAGCACCCCTCGTAAAAAAAATAGATACTTGGAAGACTCATAAGTGGATGTGGGTATAATATTAAGACGTATTTTAGGAAAATATGTAGTGAGAAAGGAAGTTGGATAGATGGACTCAAGACTGTGTTTAAGTGCAAACTTTGTACTGATAGCGTTGAACCTTTGGTTCTACCACCACAGAATTAATTTCCCAAATAATGTGGCATTCTTAACTGGCAAAAAATGCAACAGGCAATAACACCATGAAACAAATTTCAGTTGATACGTTTCTTCACTGATCAGCATTTTGTGAGATGAGAGGTTACACCCGTTTGGATAATAAATTTATACAGGAAAAAGTTGAAATTTCTCACACATAAGAATTCACCACCTAGCACTCTTTTCTAAAACCAATTAAGAGTGCTAAGCAAGGGACACCTGTGTGTGTGTGTTTTTTTTTTATTTTTATTTTGTTTATGGGCATTTGTTGCTGAAGTAAACTTGAAAATAATTTCACTGAAGAAAATGAAAATATACTAATGTAGTGCCCAAGCCAAGTGGTAACTTGGGCGAGCCTACTTCGGCCGTTGTTAGGCCTATCCTAGAATTCCCAAGGGGACAGGGAATGAATGATAGCTGTAGCTGTAAGTCAGAGGCATCGATACCATCTAGGTATTTGGTGTGGTGCGGGCTATATAGTTTGGTCAGTGACAAATTTTGTAACTAGTTTCATAAGTTCTATTATCTAATCATATATGTACGCAAGATATATATATGTAAATTACACCAGTTCAAATAGTGTTCACCTATTTTCTAGTTATGCTTAGTTTCTGTTTCAAGTTGATAACCCAATTAATTGTCACGCCACTATTTAAGCCCAGATGGTAATTGCAAAATTTAGAAAAGTACTTTGTTGCCGAAAGCGACTCACTAGAATAAGCAATTTAATAATCGGTCAGTACAGCTTACCTCCTGTTATCAGCCAGAATGCAAGGCAGCCCTAACATCTCAACTGCTGATATTTTATACAGTATAACTGTTCTAGAGGCACACAATAACGTTGAGTTGTAGTTCCAAAATATGTAGGCCAAAAGACTTCAGTAAATCTTCTCTTGTGTGCGAGTCTTCTGTAAACCTAATTTCCCTGGGATTATATAGTGGCATTGTGTTTACTCAGGAATTTTTTCTTATAACTTGCATCATTTAACTTGGGCACGCGTAACCCTCCTGAACAAACAGTTATGAAGTCAGTTGCGCGACATTTCCTAGCTGCCGCATTACATCAACAAAGGTTTCATTCTAAGCACATTCCAGCTTTGTAAAAGAGGCCAAATAATTTCCAAATGTTGCGTACATTACACTAATAACTGACTGTAACTCACACATGAATGTTGTTTATACTGACACAATATGCTTAAATAGCTCTGTCAGTATAGTTACACCAAGCAAGCTGGCTTTTATGGTAGCACTTATGGCTTTTATTTGGGTCTTTTCAAGGTGAAATGCCAGCCAGTAAAAGTGTGACTCTCCCTAACAGGGTTTGTCATGGTCTCCATCAGTCCCCCTAGGCAATGCCATGCAGTACCCCACATTAGGCAAAAATCACATCCATCTGCACCCTTTCCCATTTATTATACATCAATGATCCCACCATTCAATACTACAAAATCTAAGCCACTGACAATGTCACTAAATGAATCACAAATAACAAGTTACCTACAGGGTAGATTACAGGATTTTCAGTCTGGACAAAGCAGACATTTTTCTCTTCATACCATATTCAGACTAGCTCTGTACTCTACCCAGTTTCTTATCCAATGGGAAACACAGCTAAAGAAGCCAGATTATAAAGCTGATCAAGAAGTCAGATTGTGAAGCTGATCAATTACCTCCCCCTGCCAATGTCAATGAGCAATGCGCAAACTGCAGAATTTCCTGTTCACCTACCTGGTATGGGAAGTCAGCAAGAGTATCTAGTTGTCGGCGTTCAAACAGTGTCACTACTAGCTGTCGCAGGCAGTCCTTACGACGAGCAGCATCAGGATTTGCTATGAGGGAATGGTATGCTTCCTGGTGGTGTCCAAGCTTCAGGTGATGAGAGAACACTATTGAATGGAGTGTTGGTAGGTTTGTGTCATCTGGTAAGGCCACACTGATTGCTGTGCTTGCTACGTTGATCACACAGTCACTGCATCTCTGCTGCTCAAACATCTTAATCACCTGCATCAAAACTTCTTGTTATCCTCTTAATAATTTAACTTAACCTTCCAAATGACTAAGAAGAGTAGTGTAAAAACCACAGACTTTGGATTGTATAATATACTTTCCAACAACATAAATGCTAGTCCAAAAAATTACAGGAGTTTTAAAAAAGTATGTCCTCTTCAAAGGATCCACTACTGGGAGTCCTCAATGTATGTCACTGTTACATACCAGAAAAGTGCAACTTATATTGAAATGGATGTATATGTGGGACTTTTTCCCTATATGAATTCAAAAAAGTATTCTACAATAAATATGACACAGCTTACAAAGAACACTAGCTGTACATCTTGAGATAGGGATGGAGAAGAATGAGACAGGAACATGGGAAGCTACATAAAGATAGCACAGCATGAAATTCACATCTTCAAATTTCCACACTACGAGGTCTGTTAGAAAAGTATCCGACCGTATTTTTTTATGCGAACACCTGATGGATTATAATCTAGCACGCTTGCATGAGCCGACCTTGAACCTTAGTGCGCATG
>Ga0123352_10011639_pt1 | contig 13875 bp, 12 predicted proteins | sample TergutLab28metaG_FD_89700 | JGI IMG/M metagenome (GOLD analysis project Ga0123352, IMG submission 89700) | Labiotermes labralis P1 segment gut microbial communities from Petit-Saut dam, French Guiana - Lab288 P1 | ecosystem: Host-associated > Arthropoda: Insects > Digestive system > Gut ...
GAGCTGTTCCTGCGGCACTACGAGTCCGACGACGGCGCCGCACCGGACGCACCGGACACACCGGCGCGGGACGAGCCGGCCCGGGACGGCACCGCGCCGGCCGGCCTCCCCCCGAAGGCACCGCGATGAGCGCCGTCGCCGGCACCGGCACCCTCACCAAGCTCGCGCTGCGCCGCGACCGCCTGATGATCCCGGGCTGGCTCTACGCCCTGGCCGCCTCGGTCGTCGGCAGCGCCGCCAGCTTCCGCTCCCTGTACGGCGAGCAGTCGCAGCGCGCCGACCTGGCCCGCAGCATGAACGCCTCCGGACCGCTGCGGGCGCTGTACGGCCCGGTCTACGACTGGAACAGCATCGGCGCGCTCACCGGCTGGCGGATGGGGGTGCTCGGCGCGGCGCTGGCGGGCCTGATGAGCATCCTGCTGGTGGTCCGGCACACCCGCGACGAGGAGGAGAGCGGCCGCCAGGAGATGCTCACCGCGACCGCGATCGACCGGCGGGCACCGCTGACCGCGGCCCTGTCGGCCGCCGCGACCGCCAACGCCGCGATCTTCGTCGTGATCGCCGCCGGCATGGCGGTGCTCGGCCAGGCCCTCGCCGGTTCGGTCGCCCTCGGCCTGCAGATCGCCGGCGGCGGGCTGATGTTCGGCGCGATCGCGGCCGTCACCGCGCAGGTCACCGAGAGCGCCCGGCTGGCCCGGGGCCTGGCCGGCGCGGTGCTCGGCGCGGCGTTCCTGCTGCGCGGCGCCGGGGACGCCGCGTCCGCCGACTCCGGCTCCGCCGCGGTGTGGGCGTCCCCCCTGGGCTGGCTGGAGCACCTGCGGCCCTACGACACCGGCGGGGAGTCCTGGTGGGTGCTGCTGCCCACCGCCGCGCTGACCGCCGCGGCCGTCGCCGCCGCCTACGCGCTCGCCGCCCGGCGGGACAGCGGCGCCGGCCTGCTGCCCGCCCGGCCCGGTCCCGCGACCGGCGCGCGCTGGCTGAACGGCCCGTTCGCGTTGGCCTGGCGGCTGCAGCGCGGCGCCTTCTACGGCTGGGCGTTCGGCCTGGCCGTCGCGGGCGCGCTCTACGGCTCGGTCACCCGCTCGGTCGGCGATCTGATCGGCGACAACGCGCAGGTGAACGACATCATCGAGCGGATGGGCGGCCACCAGGGCCTGACCGACTCCTTCCTGGCGCTGACGATGGGCCTGCTCGGCATCATGGCGAGCGTCTTCGCGGTGCAGAGCGTGCTGCGGCTGCGCGCCGAGGAGAACGGCCTGGGCGCCGAGGCGGTCCTGGCCCACCCGGTGGGCAGGCTGCGCTGGGCGGCGAGCCACCTGGCGCTCGCCGTGCTGGGTCCCGCGGTGCTGCTGGCGGTGGCCGGGGCGCTGATGGGCCTGATCTACGGCACCGCGGTCAGCGACATCGGCGGGCAGCTCCCGCGGCTGACCTTCGCCGCCGTCGCGCAGGCGCCGGCCGTGTGGGTGCTGGCCGGACTCGGCACCCTGCTGTTCGGGCTGCTGCCCCGCGCCGTCCCGGGCATCTGGGGGCTGCTCGGGCTGTTCCTCGCGCTGGGCCAGCTCGGCCCGGTGCTGCGGGTGCCGCAGCCGGTGATGGACCTGTCGCCGTTCACGCACCTGCCGGGACTGCCCGGCGGCCACTCGGACCGCGTCCTGCCGCTGTCGGCGACGCCGTACCTCTGGCTGCTGCTGGTGGCGGCCGCGGCCTTCGCGGTGGGGCTGGCGGGGCTGCGCCGCCGCGACCTGACGGCCGGCGCCTGACGCGCGCGGGCCCCGGCACCCCTGGGGTGCCGGGGCCCGGCTGTACGCTCCTACGGCGGCGTCACCAGCTGACGAGCAGCTCCTCGGGCCCGCGGATGACGTAGCCGGGCCGCCACCGCGGCTCCTCGACCAGCCGCATGCCGGGCGCCTCGCGCAACAACGTCCCGAAGGACGCGGCGAGTTCGAGACGGGCCAGCGGCGCGCCCAGGCAGTAGTGGATGCCCGCGCCGAAGGACAGGTGCTTGTTGTCCGCGGCCGGGCGCGTCACGTCGAACCGGTCGGGGTCGGTGAAGCGGGCCGGGTCGCGGTTGGCCGAGCCGAACAGCAGCGCCACCTCGGAGCCGCGCGGGATGACCGTGCCGCCGATCTCGATGTCGTCCAGCACCCACCGCTCGAACATCTGCAGCGGCGTGTCGTGGCGGAGCATCTCCTCGATGGCGTCCCGCAGCCGCTCCGGCGCGTCCAGCAGCAGCCGCAGCTGGTCGGGGTGGTGGAAGAGGTCCAGCCAGCCCAGGACGGTGGTGTTGACCGTGGCCTCGTGCCCCGCGTTGAGCAGCAGCACGCAGGTGGAGATCATCTCCTGCTCGCTCAGCACGTCCCCGCCGTCGTGCGCCGCGATCAGCGCGCTGATCAGGTCGGTGCCGGGCTCGCGGCGCCGGACGGCGATCAGCCCGCGCAGGTAGGCGGAGAACTCCTCGCTCGCGCGCACCGCGGCCCGCGCCGTCTCCTCGCTCGGGTTCAGCTCGAACATGCCGGTGATCGCCGCCGACCAGGGCCGCAGCAGGGCGCGGTCGGCCGGCGGCACGCCGAGCATCTCGGCGATCACCGCGACCGGCAGCGGCTCGGCGACCCGCGCCAGCAGGTCGCCGCCGCCGTCCGCGTACAGCGACCCGATCAGCTCGCCGGCCAGCCGCTGCACGGTCGGCGCGAGGTCCTCCACCATGCGCGGCGTGAACGCCTTGGAGACCAGCCGCCGGATCCGGGCGTGCGCGGGCTCCTCCAGGTCGAGCATCCCCTCGCCGTTGAGCGTGGTGAACGGCTCGTGCTCCGGCGGCGGCGCCTGGCGGCCGAACTCCTCGTGCGTGAAGCGGTGCAGATAGGTGCGGCCGAGCCGGCGGTCGCGCAATAGCGCGCTGACGTCGTCGTGGTGCGGGATCAGCCACTGGTCGGTGGGCGCGAAGTAGTGCGCCCGGCCGGCCGCCCGCAGCGCCGCGTACGCGGGGTACGGGTCGGTGACGAAGGCGCCGTCCCAGGGCCGGAACAGGTCGGTGGGCGCACCGGGCACGGCGGGCGTGCCGGTGGGGCCGGGGGTGTGGTGCGTGGTCATGGCAGCTCGATCAGTCCGTGTTCCCGCAGGTAGTCCATTTGTGCGCGCACCGACAGCTCGGCGGCGGGCCACAGCGAGCGGTCGACGTCGGCGTACACGTGCGCCACCACGTCGGCGGCGGAGCGCAGGCCCGCCTCCACGGCGGTCTCGACCTGCGCCAGGCGGTGGGCGCGGTGGGCGAGGTAGAACTCGACGGCGCCGCGCGCGTCGTCGAGCACCGGGCCGTGGCCGGGCAGCACGGTGTCCACGCCGCCGTCCACGGTCAGCGCCTGAAGGCGGCGCAGCGAGTCCAGGTAGTCGCCGAGCCGGCCGTCGGGGTGGGCGACGACGGTGGTGCCCCGGCCGAGGACGGTGTCGCCGGTCAGTACGGCGCCGTCGGCGGGCAGGTGGAACGACAGCGAGTCCGCGGTGTGGCCGGGCGTCGGCAGCACCCGCAGCTCCAGGCCGCCGGTGGTCACCGTGTCGCCCGCGGTCAGCCCCTCGTCGCCGAGCCGCAGCGCCGGGTCCAGGGCCCGTACCGGGGTGCGGGTCAGCTCGGCGAACCGGGCCGCGCCCTCCGCGTGGTCGGGGTGGCCGTGGGTGAGCAGGGTCAGCGCGATCCGCTTGCCGAACCCCTCGGCGGTGGCGACCACGTTCACCAGGTGCGCCTCGTCCAGCGGGCCCGGGTCGACGACGACGGCCAGGTCCGAGCCGGGCTCGGAGACGATCCAGGTGTTGGTGCCGTCGAGCGTCATCGGCGACGGGTTGGGGGCCAGCACGCACAGCGCGCGGGCGGTCGCCCATCCGCCGACGGCCGCCTGCGGGCGGCCCGGCTGCGCGGACGGCGCCGCCTGCGCGGACCTCCCGCCCTGCCCCGGCCGTCCCGGCCCGCCCGGCGGCGTCACCGCGGTCACCGGCCCTCACCCGCCGCGTCCGGCGCCCCGGGCGCGTCCACCGGCTTCCCGGACGGCGCGGGCTCGGCCGCCCTGCCGGACGCCGCTGCCTTCACGACCTTGGTGAACTCGTCGTGGCCCGGCCAGGTGAGCACCACGTCGCCCGTCTCGTCGAGTTCCGCCCGCGCGAGCACCGGCGCGAGGTCCCGCCCGGGGGCCGCGGCCAGGGCCGCGTCGGCGGTGCCGTACGGCAGCAGGTCGCGCAGCATCGTGATGGTCGGCGGCAGCATCACCATCTCGCCTGCGTGGTAGCCCGCGACGCCTTGGCTGGGCGGGAGCCACACGGTGCGGTCGGCCTCGCCCGACACGTCGCGGGTGCGCTGGCCCTCGGGCAGGCGGGCCAGGAAGAACCAGGTGTCGTAGCGGCGCTCCTCGAACTCCGGGGTGATCCACCGGGCCCAGGGGGCGAGCAGGTCGGAGCGCAGGACGAGCCCGCGGCCGGCGAGGAAGTCGGCGAAGCCCAGCTCGCGGGCGACCAGCGCCTGCCGGTCCCGCTCCCAGTCCTCGCCGGTGGTGTCGGCCACCACCGTGCCGTCCTGCGGCCCGGCGAGGAGCACGCCGGACTCCTCGAACGTCTCGCGGACCGCCGCGCACACCACGGCCTGCGCCCGCGCCTCGGGCACGCCGAGCACCGCGGCCCAGTGCGCGAGTCCGGGGCCGGCCCAGCGGACCTCGCGCTCGTCACGCGGGTCGACGCCGCCGCCGGGGTAGGCGTAGGCGCCGCCCGCGAAGGCCATCGAGGTGCGGCGGCGCAGCATGTGGACCAGCGGCTCGCCGCCCGGGCCGTCGCGCAGCAGCAGCACGGTCGCGGCCGCCCGCGGCGTCACCACGTCCAGCTCGCCGCGGGCCAGCGCCCGGATCCGCTCGGGCCAGGCCGCGGGGAAGGCGGAGCCGTCCATCGAGGTCATGTCCCGAAGGCTACCGGCTCGCCTCCCGGCGAGTCCGCCCCGCAAATCCCCGCATATCGGGCGGACCGGCGGGGCGGAGCGCCGCACGTGCCGGGCGGGCCCGAAGGGGCGGCCATCTGACATCACGCCAGGTCGGGACGCCTGCGTGCCCGCGCACATGTGCCTGCACATGTGCCCGCCGCGCGGCAGGTCCGTCCCGCACGCCGCGGGACGCCGCGGCGGCTACGGCTCCAGCTCGACCTGGATCTCGACCTCGACCGGCGCGTCCAGGGGCAGCACCGCGACGCCGACCGCGCTGCGCGCGTGCACGCCCTTGTCGCCCAGCACCTCGCCGAGCAGCTCGCTCGCGCCGTTGACCACCGCGGGCTGGCCGGTGAAGTCCGGCGCCGAGGCGACGAAGCCGACGACCTTGACGACCCGCGCGATGCGGTCCAGGTCCCCGGTGACCGAGCGGACGGCCGCCAGCGCGTTGAGCGCGCACACCCGCGCCAGGTCGTACGCCTGCTCGGCGGTGACCTCGGCGCCGACCTTCCCGGTGGCCGGCAGCTTGCCGTCCACCAGGGGCAGCTGCCCGGCAGTGAAGACGTAGGCGCCCGAGCGCACCGCGGGCTGGTACGCCGCCAGCGGCGGGACCACGTCCGGCAGCGTCAGGCCCAGCTCGGCGAGCTTGGCGGCGACGGTGCCGCTCACGCTTCCTTCTCCCGCTTGAGGTACGCCACCAGCTGCTCCGGGTTGTTCGGGCCCGGCACGACCTGCACCAGTTCCCAGCCGTCCTCGCCCCAGGTGTCGAGGATCTGCTTCGTCGCGTGCACGAGCAGCGGCACGGTCGCGTATTCCCACTTCTTCGCCATACGGCGACTCTAGTGCCTGCACCGCCTGCTCCCGGGCCGCCCTGCCCCGCACCACCCGCGCGGAGCGCCCACCGCCCGAGTGGCGGGCCCGTCGAATGGTTAGGCTCGCAAGGTGAGCCCTCAACAGTCATCCGCGGCCAGGCTGCACATCGTGACCGGCAAGGGCGGCACGGGGAAGACCACGGTCGCCGCCTCCCTGGCGCTCGCCCTCGCCGCCGAGGGCCGCCGCGTGCTGCTGGCCGAGGTCGAGGAGCGGCAGGGCATCGCCCAGCTCTTCGAGACCGAGGCGCTGCCGTACGAGGAGCGGAAGATCGCGTCCGCGCCCGGCGGCGGCGAGGTGCACGCGCTGGCCATCGACGCCGAGCTGGCGATGCTCGACTACCTCGACATCTTCTACAAGCTCGGCCGGGCCGGCCGGGCGCTGAAGAAGCTCGGCGCGATCGACTTCGCGACCACCGTGGCGCCGGGCATCCGGGACGTGCTGCTCACCGGCAAGATCCGCGAGGCGGTGCGCCGCAAGGACCAGGCGGGCTGGCCGGTGTACGACGCGGTGGTGCTCGACGCGCCGCCGACCGGCCGCATCACCCGCTTCCTCAACGTCAACGACGAGGTCGCCGGGCTGGCCAGGGTCGGCCCGATATACAACCAGGCGCAGTCCGTGATGGCCGTGCTGAAGTCCTCGCAGACCGCCATCCACCTGGTGACGCTGCTGGAGGAGATGCCGGTCCAGGAGACGGTGGACGGCGTGGCGGAACTGCGCGCCGCGGGCCTGCCGGTGGGCGCGGTCATCGTCAACATGGTCCGCCCGGTGCTGCTCTCCGACGCCGAGCTGACCCACGTCGCGGACGGCCCGCGGCGCACCGCGGTCGCCAAGGCCCTGTCCCAGGCGGGCCTGGGCGGCGCCCGGCGCGGCGGCCTGGCCGAGCGCCTGGTCGACCCGCTGCTGGCCCAGGCGCAGGAGCACGCCGAACGGGTGGTCCTGGAACGTGAGCAACGCGCGGAGATCAACGGCCTCGGCCTGCCCGTACGGGAGTTGGAGCTGCTGCCGGACGGCGTCGACCTCGGCGGGCTCTACCGGCTGGCGGAGAGCCTGCGCAAGCAGGCCGTCGCGCCGCCGGCCGGCGGTCCCGGCCGGGCGGCCGCGGACGGCGGCGGGCGGGACGACTCGGACCGCAAGGACGGCGCGGACGGTACGGCGGATGACGACACGGACGGCGAGGTCTGACGGATGAGCCTGGAGAGCCCGGTGCTGGACATCGATCCGCTGCTGGACGACCCCAAGACCCGGATCATCGTGTGCTGCGGCTCCGGCGGTGTGGGCAAGACCACCACCGCCGCAGCCCTGGGCGTGCGCGCCGCCGAACGCGGCCGCACGGCCGTGGTCCTCACCATCGACCCGGCCCGGCGGCTCGCGCAGTCGATGGGCCTGACCGAACTCGACAACACCCCGCGCGAGGTGGCCGGAATTGATCGGTCGGCCGGCGGCTCGCTGCACGCGATGATGCTCGACATGAAACGGACGTTCGACGAGGTCGTCGTCCAGCACTCGGATCCCGAGCGGGCCAGGGCGATCCTGGAGAACCCCTTCTACCAGTCGCTGTCGGCCGGGTTCGCGGGCACGCAGGAGTACATGGCGATGGAGAAGCTGGGCCAGCTGCGGGCCCAGGACGCCTGGGACCTGATCATCGTGGACACCCCGCCGAGCCGCAGCGCGCTGGACTTCCTGGACGCGCCCAAGCGCCTCGGGTCGTTCCTGGACGGCAAGTTCATCAAGCTGCTGATGGCGCCGGCGAAGGTGGGCGGCCGGGCCGGTGTGAAGTTCCTCAACATCGGGATGTCGATGATGACCGGCACCCTGAGCAAGGTGATGGGCGCCGGCCTGCTGCGGGACGTGCAGACCTTCGTCGCCGCCATGGACACCATGTTCGGCGGCTTCCGGACCAGGGCGGACGCCACGTACCGGCTGCTGCAGGCGCCGGGGACCGCGTTCCTGGTGGTCGCGGCGCCGGAGCGGGACGCGCTGCGCGAGGCGGCGTACTTCGTGGAGCGGCTGGCCGACGAGGACATGCCGCTGGCCGGGCTGGTGCTCAACCGGGTGCACGGCAGCGGCGCGGACCGGCTCACCGCCGAGCGGGCGCTGGCCGCGGCGGAGGCGCTGGAAGAGTGCGCCGAGAGCGCCGAGGGCGCGGAGAACGCTGAAGGCGCCGAGAACGCAGAGGGCACAGGGAGCGCAGAGAACCCGGGGACCACGGGGAGCACAGGAGGCTCGGAGGGCGCAGAAGGCGCAGCAGGGGCTCGCGATGACGCCGCGCCAGAAAATCTTGCGCCGGGTGGCATGGGGGGTCACGCGGCGGGGAAGGCTGACTCCGGTGCCGTGGAAGGCGCCCCCGACCGTACGGACCGCCTCACCGCCGGACTTCTGCGCCTGCACGCCGAACGCATGCAGGTGGTCGCGCGTGAACGACGCACGCGCGACCGCTTCGTGTCAGTGCACCCCGAAGTGCCGATGGTGGACGTCACCGCCCTGCCGGGCGACGTGCACGACCTGGAGGGGCTGCGGGCGATCGGCCTGCGCCTGTCCGGGGGTCAGCCCGCAGCCGCGTAGTCCGCGTCGTCGTCGAGCGACAGCAGGCCCGTGCTGCGCTCGTACTCGGTACGAGCGGTCTCCAGCAGCCTGCGCCACGAGGTGACGGTGGGCCGGCGGCGCAGCAGTGCGCGGCGCTCCCGTTCGGTCATACCCCCCCACACACCGAACTCGACCCGGTTGTCGAGCGCGTCCGCCAGGCACTCGGTCCGCACCGGGCATCCGGTGCACACCGCCTTGGCCCGGTTCTGGGCCGCGCCCTGGACGAACAGCTCGTCCGGATCAGTCGTCCTGCACGCAGCCTGCGTGCTCCAGTCGGTTACCCAGCTGCTCATGCTGGCGCCGTCCTCTCCCGAATCGAGGCTCCCCCACGGCGGCAAGCGGCATATTCACCGTTGCCAGTTGAGGACGTTACGGAAGGTAGGCGCGGCGCAACAGCCCTTTCAGGCCCAATCTTGCATGGCCCGAATGGACTATGCGTACCCGGGAGGTCACCCACCGGAGTGAGCGCCGGCGAAACCGGTCATATCGGGGCGAAGCGCTGAAGCAGCATCCGACAGGGGCCCAAGACCCCAGTCATATGCCGAAATTCGGGCAGTTCTCATCACTCACAAGAGTGACGACGTGAGACAGGTGCACGCACGACGATCGCGCCCTGTCTGTTACAGAGTAGGCGAACAGATGGGCGCACGTCCGCGGATTCGCAACGTAGGCTGCTCTGCATGGCTCACAAGCGTGTCGGCGGGGGGCTGTCAACGGCCCAGCAGGTCGCCAAGTTCCTCGGTGTCAGCGTGCTGGCCGGTGTCGTGCTCGCAGGAATCGCCCTGCCCGCCGCCGGCGCACTCGGCCTGTCCGCGAAGGGCACGGCCTCGGGCTTCGCCGATCTGCCGGGCGAGCTGAAGGCCCCGCCGCTGAGCCAGGCGTCGAAGATCCTGGACGCCAACGGCGGGCTGATCGCCACCGTCTACTCCCGTGACCGCACGGTGGTGCCGATCACCCAGATGAGCCCGAACATCCTGAACGCCATCGTGGCCATCGAGGACTCGCGCTACTACCAGCACGGCGCCCTCGACCTGAAGGGCATCCTGCGCGCCCTCAGCCACAACGGCTCCGGCGGCAGCACCCAGGGCGCCTCCACGCTCACCCAGCAGTACGTGAAGAACGTGTTCGTGGAGGAGGCCGGCGACGACCCGACGAAGGTCGCCCAGGCCACCCAGCAGACCGTGGGCCGCAAGATCAAGGAGATGAAGTACGCGATCCAGGTCGAGAAGGAGCTCGGCAAGAAGAAGATCCTGGAGAACTACCTCAACATCACCTTCTTCGGCGAGCAGGCGTACGGCGTCGAGGCCGCCTCCCAGCGCTACTTCAGCAAGCACGCCAAGGACCTGTCGCTGACCGAGGCCGCGCTGCTGGCCGGCATGGTGCAGTCGCCGAGCCGCTACGACCCGGTCAACGACGAGCAGGAGGCGCTCAAGCGCCGCAACACCGTGCTCGCGCGCATGGCCCAGCTCAAGGACATCACCCCGGCGCAGGCCGCCGCCGCCGAGAAGAAGCCGCTGGGTCTGAAGATCAGCTCGCCGAAGAACGGCTGCATCACCGCCGCCAACGGCGCCGGCTTCTTCTGCGACTACGTGCGCGAGACGTTCCTGCAGAACGCCGCCTTCGGCAAGACGAAGGAGGACCGCGCCAAGCTCTGGAACACCGGCGGTCTGACCATCAAGACCACGCTGGACCCGAACGCGCAGATCGGCGTGCTGCAGGGCATCAGCAAGCACGTCAACAAGAGCGACAAGGTCGCCGCCGCGGTCGCCCTGGTGGAGCCGGGCACCGGCAAGATCGTCGCGATGGGCCAGAGCCGGCCGTACGGCTTCGGCAAGGACGAGACGCAGATCAACTACTCCGTCAACGCCAACATGGGCGGCGGCCAGGGCTTCCAGAACGGTTCGACGTTCAAGCCGATCACCGCGGCCGCGGCGCTGGAGGCGGGCTACAAGCCGTCCCAGTCCGAGACGTCGCCGAACAAGATGGTCTACCCGGACGTCTCCACCTGCAGCGGCGCGACCCTGCACAGCACGACCGAGACCGGGAACGAGGACCCTTCCGAGAAGGGCCCGTACATGATGCCCGAGGCGCTGAAGAAGTCGATCAACACCTACTTCCTCCAGCTGGAGAGCCAGGTCGGCCTCTGCCCGATCGTGAACATGGCGTCCAAGCTCGGCCTGGTCCGCGCCGACGGCAAGCCGATGAACCAGATCCAGTCGCTGACGCTGGGCACCAACGAGGTCTCGCCGCTGAACGTGGCCGCCGCGTACGCGGCCTTCGCCAACCGCGGCACGTACTGCACCCCGGTCGCCGTCCAGTCGGTCACCACCAACACCGGCAAGAGCCTGTCGGTGCCCAAGTCGATCTGCTCGCAGGCGATGTCGCAGACCACCGCCGACACCATCAACACCATGCTCAAGGGCGTCGTCGACGACGGTACGGGCGCCGCGGCCAACCTCGACGACGGCCGCGACACCGCCGGTAAGACCGGTACCACCGACGACCGGTGGGCCGCCTGGTTCGCCGGCTACACCCCGAACATGGCCGCCGCGGTGTGGATGGGCGACCCGCGGCACGTGCAGCAGATGAAGAACGTCACCATCGGCGGCAAGTACTACGACAAGGTGTACGGCGCCGACGGTCCCGCGCCGATCTGGAAGGACGCGGTCGCCGCGTCCCTGCAGAACAAGCCGGTGCTGAGCTTCGTCACCGTGCCGCTGGACCTGCCGAAGACCGACCAGCCGCAGAACGGGGACCAGAACAACCAGAACAACCCGACCGACGGCAAGCACCGCGGCAAGCACGGCGGCGGACCCGGCGGCGTCACGGTGATGGGCGCCACCGGCGGGCTGATCGCCGGCACCACCACGGGCGCCACGGGCGGCACCGGCGGCGGGACCACCGGCGGGACGACCGGTACGGCCGGCGGTACCTCGGGGGTGCCGAACCCGTTCCCGACGCTGCTGCCGTCAGGCGGCGGGGGACCGGCAACGCCGTAGCCGGGCGGGCCCGGCGCCTGTGACCGGACATGTGTAAGGGGTGCCCCACCTGGTGGGGCACCCCTTACGTCTTGGTGCGGCGTCTTGTGTCGTGGAGCGACGCGTGACCTCATGGAGCGGCGGGTTACGGCGAGGAGCGGCGTCCTCCGCCTTCGGGCAGGGGGCGGGCGGCCCGGGCTCAGCCCGCGAGCTGCTTCTTCACCTCGGCGGCGACCCGGCCGCCCTCCGCCAGTCCGGCGACCTTCGGGTTGACCACCTTCATCACGGCGCCCATGGCCCGCGGCCCCTCGGCGCCCGTCTCGGCGATGGCCGACCGCACGATCTCCACCAGCTCCTCGTCGGTGAGCTGCTTGGGCAGGTACTCCGAGAGCACGACGCCCTCGGCCCGCTCCCGCTCCGCCGACTCGGCCCGGCCGCCCTGCTCGAACGCCTCGGCCGCCTCACGCCGCTTCTTCGCCTCCCGGGTGATCACCTTGAGCACCTCGTCGTCGGAGAGCTGCCGGGCCGTGGTGCCCGCCACCTCCTCCTTGGTGATCGCCGAGAGCGTCAGCCGGAGGGTGGCCGAGCGCAGCTCGTCGCGGCTCTTGATCGCCGCGGTGAGGTCGTCGTGCAGTCGCTGCTTGAGCGTCGTGGTCATGAGCCGATTTTCGCACCCCCGGCGGGCGGATGCTCCGCAATAACGGGCTGTCTGACACGATGGACCCATGCGTGCGCGATACGGGGTACCCCTGGGAGTGGTGGCGGCCGGCGCAGCCGGCCTGGCCTACGCGGCCGGCTTCGAGGCCCGGTCCTTCCGGCTGCGGCGCGTGGAGATCCCCGTGCTGCCCGAGGGCATGCGCCCGATCCGGATCCTGCAGGTCTCCGATATCCACATGGTCTCCGGGCAGACCAAGAAGCGCCGCTGGCTTCAGTCGCTGGCGGGGCTGCGCCCGGACCTGGTGGTGAACACCGGCGACAACCTCTCCGACCCCACCGCCGTGCCCGAAGTCATCGACGCGCTGGGCCCGTTGATGCAGTTCCCGGGCGCGTACGTGTTCGGCTCGAACGACTACAACGGCCCCAAGTTCCGCAATCCCGGCCGGTACTTGATGGAGAAGGCCCGCGGCCAGCACGGCCTCAACGGCAAGAGCCACAGCGCGCACGGCGTCATCCGCAACCCGTGGGGCGACCTGCGGGACGCGTTCGAGGCGGCCGGGTGGGTGGGCCTGAGCAACTCGCGCGGCCGCGTCAAACTGCCCCACGGCCAGGTGCTGGGCCTCACCGGCCTGGACGACCCGCACATCAAGCGGGACCGGTACGCGAAGGTGGCCGGCGGCCCCGACGCGGACACCGACTTCAACCTGGCCCTGGTCCACGCGCCCTACCTGCGGGTGCTCGACGCCTTCACGGCGGACCGCTACCCGCTGATCCTGGCCGGCCACACGCACGGCGGCCAGGTCTGCATCCCCTTCTACGGCGCGCTGGTCACCAACTGCGACCTGGACACCGACCGGGTGAAGGGCCTGTCCCGGCACACGGCCACCGGCTGGACCTCCTACCTCCACGTGTCCGCCGGCTGCGGGGCGAACCGCTACACCCCCATCCGTTTCGCGTGCCCGCCGGAGGCCACGCTCCTCACCCTCACGTAGGGCTGCCGCCCGGGCGCTCTAATGGTGCCCGCAGCTCATCGCGGGGGGGCGCGGCCGGGCTGGCCGTGATCCACATCACTCCGGGACCCGGCTTTGGGGGCGCCCCGGCTCGACATCGTGCGTGGCGGGCCGGCCCAGCCGCTCCCGGGACCCCGCCCACGGCGACAGCCACCCTCTTTCTCTCGCCTTCCCATCGCCTTCCCCCGCTTTCCCGCCGCCCCGAACCGCCACAAACCCCCCGAGCGCCCCTCCTCCCGCCTCCGCCGGCCACCCCGGCCCCGACCTCCCCGAAACCGGATTTCGTCTCCGGCCGCGGGTCCGCTAAAGTAATCGTCGTTGCACCGGGGTGTGGCGCAGCTTGGTAGCGCGCTTCGTTCGGGACGAAGAGGCCGTGGGTTCAAATCCCGCCACCCCGACTCCAGAGCAGCAGGTCAGGGCCCTGATCCTTCCGAGGATCAGGGCCCTGATTCGTGCTGTGCGGCTGACTCCACGGCCAACGATTTCGGGCGGGGCCGAGAGGCCGTCCTTGGTCATGGTCAGGTCTGGATCAACGGCCCAATCTGCTCGGGGTGGATCCGCGAGTCTGCGCCGCCAGCACGCTGCGGCACCTCGGGCAGGAGGCGGCCAGTTCGGACCGTTCGTTCACGAAGTCGGCGAACCAGGCAGTTGCCAAGGCCGCCACCACCGCGGCGGCAACGCCGAGCCCGACCGGGTGGATGGCAGCCGGCCAGGCCGCGAGCCAGCGCCGGGGACTCTTCCAGGGGTCCACCGGGGTGAAGCAGGCGACGACCGACACGATCACCCCGAACAGCTCTGCGGTCGCGACGAACAAGGCTGCCCTCCC
>Ga0123352_10011648_pt1 | contig 13870 bp, 7 predicted proteins | sample TergutLab28metaG_FD_89700 | JGI IMG/M metagenome (GOLD analysis project Ga0123352, IMG submission 89700) | Labiotermes labralis P1 segment gut microbial communities from Petit-Saut dam, French Guiana - Lab288 P1 | ecosystem: Host-associated > Arthropoda: Insects > Digestive system > Gut ...
ATAGTAAAGGAAATAAAACAGTACCAGAAAAAGTGGCTACGACACGTACAGAGGATGGACACAAACAGACTACCAAAACAAGCACTACAATATAAACCAAAAGGACGAAGGAACATAGGACGACCGAGGAAGAGATGGAAGTACCAACTTCATCTTGAGGATCAAGGAACAGGAAACACACCTAACCCTTCAGGAACATGATGATGATGATGATGATGATGATGTCATTGATACCTCCAGCAATAATGGAGATCTTTATGAAATCGTAGACGTAACATGACATGTATAGATCTATATGTTAAACCGTCTGCACACATGTCCTCCAACTACTTTGTAAACGAGATCTCGTCCCCCTCTACTTACACCAACACTGATGGTTATACTGCATCATATTATATATTGTGTAGTTTTTCTCGGATAATTGTATCCAACCTGAAGATGGTCAAAAATAGTATTGGCCGAAACATGTAGTTGGAATGTTATGTGTAATTGACAATATAGTTGTGTTATGACGGTCATGTCCATGCATAATTGTTTCCTCACGTTTTAACTAACACAACGGGAATGACACTCCTTAAAGTCGTATTTGCGTGTTTGTTTTCCTTCTGATAACACGAGTACATTATCTTCACCCACCACACAACTATACGTATTTCTGTTATATGTTTTTTTTTTAATGTTTTGACTTCTGATCATAATCGATAGACTACTGAAAGATGCTTACAAAGCAGCACATACAATACTGAATCATACAGCATATTTAATTGTCCTTTTTGTTGTTATTAATATCTGGCCTACTTTTAGACTGGAATAAAATAGTTCAGAATAATGTTTCGAGGAACCGAAAAGTAATGACTGCGGTAAAATGTAAGATATTAGGGACTTTTCGTCCATCAACCCATGAAAAATAAACAAAAAATGCTATAAAGGCAAGGGGGTCAGTTTCGTATGATTTTGGAAACAAAATTTTACTTAAAAATATGAAATATAAATTAGTGAATACCATGGGATTAAATTTCAGAATCGCTATTAGTTTCTACCATGTTGTAATTATTGAAACTTAAAATTTTTATTATCGACCTGATTGGTATATATTTCCGGAGTCCCTTCATTCCCTCGAGATAAGTTACAGAAAAAGCCCCAATTAGACCATGACTTCCTCCACTGAATTCTGTTCCAATTCGTCATTCATCAGTTACAGGAGTATCACATTTAAGAATGCCGCTACTCTGAACATCATACAATGAATTATCAGACTTCATGGTTGTTATTCAAAGCCTGTCTTTTCCAGTATAAAGTCATTATTAGACACACCATTTCGTGTTATATGTTCCTTGTCATCGAAAGGTATCAATTTCTTGTGGTCAGCGGCGTATAATGACGATGTTCTGATATGAGCCAAAGGGAGCCAATTATATATTAATTGCTCAGTATCAGAACTTTTGTTCTTGCAAAACTGTGTGAAAGTAGAAAAAGGTTTGGGGTGTCGAGAACACCGCTGTAACCTCCTAACAGAGTGCCTATTTATTCAGTTATTTCCATATGGCATCTGCGAGGTTTGCTCAGATTAATTTTAAATATTACGATAAAACATAAAATTTTGTTGTACCATATCAACTTTAAAATATGCAGGTTGCTTCTACAATGTATTTCTACTGAAATTACACCAGTGGGTCTAAAAGAATTCCATTCGCAATATTTCATTAACGTGTATGGGACGGCGGAGACAGAATAGTTTGCCTTTGAAACGAACCACCAAAACTGCCTATGGTAAAGACGTCTGGATGTTGCAAGTTACTTGGAACTTCTTGCAAAACCGCTTGTAGTTAAGCTGGTGGTAGAGATGTATATCAGTCTACTCCTCGCCGCAAAAGGATCTAATGAAATATGAACCCTTGAGGGCAGGCTTTACAATTCTAGACTTAAAAGAACAGATATATCATAGACAAGTTCGTTAGATAGACAGGAAACGTGAGTGTACAGTATCTTGAGGTTACAGTGTTTTCTTTATTATTTCAAACAAATGTGAGACACTTCTAACAACAGAACAGAATACATCTGATTTTCCAGCAGTGATTCAAAAAATGAGAGCAAACTATGCAGACCTAAAATTGCTTTAAACGTAATGGCGTCCACGTTTTTCTTAAAGTAGCCTTCTGAAACACTAACATATTTTTTACTTACACGACACATAGTTTTGGGCGTCTTGTTTGACACGTGCAGTTAAATGCAACATTCAAATATACAATTGCGTTCTCAGGGTATTTGTTGAACACTTTACAAATTGACTTGGCAAATCGAAACTTGAAATAACATGCGGAATTAACTAACTACAAGACATTCCTTTCCAAATAGTAATAACACTAAAATTTTTTTAAATGTTTTGTTGACCGTGCATCCTGGTATAACTCTGAGTAAATGACCAACTTGACGCACAATTACGTTATACAAAACGTTTATTATTGTAATCCTCTATATGTTTCGAACAACACTGTGCTCATCATCAGGAGGTCGAATTGTATTAATACAGCATCTGGTATAGTACTCTCTGTAAGTGACCGTCCGGTGTACATCTGCACCTGCACCTGCACCTGCACACCGGACGGTCACTTACAGAGAGTACTATACCAGATGTTGTATTAATTCAATTCGACTTCCTGATGATGAGCACAGTGTTGTTCGAAACATGTAGAAGATTACAATAATAAACATTATATACAAAGTAATTGTGCATCAAGTTGGTCATTTACCCAGAGTCACTAAAATTTTATTAACCAAAGCAAGTAGTTCGCCTAGCTCATGCTTATGAATTTTGTCTCAAACCCGACAAAGAATTATTTTGGAATGTTGTTAAGTTTTGGGTTTATAAGTAGAGGTATTTGTTGTCACACACTGTTTTACTACATATGCCAGAGTTGCACAAATACTGGGCGCCAGTTCAGAGAGGCAATTGATAAATTTTTACGTGTATTCTGTACCCCCAGCATGGACCATGCTTCATGTCACCCCTCTGACACTTAGAACTTTGAGGTGGTTCGCTGATTTTTGGAAAATTTGTGGAGCTGTGATATACGGCAGTGGTGCCTCGATGGAATCGTTTTACACATTTACAAAAGCAGACGATCTTATAGAAAACATACTAGGCAAGACGCTAGTAGCCTGGAGACAGAGAGAGAGAGAGAGAGAGAGAGAGAGAGAGGGGAGAGAAAGTGAGAGTGAGTGAGTTTTGATTTATATTAGTTCCTGTATGTAACACTATGAGAGACATTTACTCGCGTGATTTCAGGCTTCCACAGCTATGTATATCTTCGATCTTCTGGGATGTCACGCAATGTAGATTTGTAGTTAGCAACAGACGTTTCGGAAAACCTATCGGTCCCATCTTCAAGGGTCAAGCAGTGTTTGACTCTTCACGACTCTACGCTACGTAACATCCCGGAACAGCAACGATCTCAGAGGTTCACTTTTTTTGCTTCAAATGCGAGAAGTCAAAACCTTCCCCGAAGAATCTGTATGTGTGTCTCCCTCTCTCTTTGTCTAGGCGAATTGCGTGACAGTACGTAACTTCGGCTATAATTACATTCTGCAAGTGAGTGAGTTCCTAACCAACCCTGAGGTAACAAAATTGGAATCTTCAACATAAACGCAAAGCAATCCCTGTACAGGCCTGAACAGACCGTTAGGTTTCCAGAAGGTCAGGGCTTCCAGATTTCGGGACAACCGGCACATGTAGGTGGCCAGGTTGTCAGCCTTAAGCACCGGCCGACTTTACCCCACAGTAAATATTCCTGGCACTCATTTCTGTTAGAGGCTGGGTCGACCCAAGTGCCACAGTGCGGTCGGAATGATCATGTTAATTATAAATTCCAGTGCAGTGACACAATAGGGAATCGAACCCACGACCTTCCGCCTTGTAGCGGAGTGCTTCAACCAACTGCGCCATCGCGTACCCCAAGCTTCAATGTACTGATTCCAAATCAGTTTCATCCACTGTCCAACAACACAATTCACATTTAAGAAATAATATTCTCCGCCAATATATTCGGCTTCTATATTAATATCCTACGTATATTTCAAGAGGCCATGAAGAATTATAGTAATTCTGCTTACCTTAAATATGGGGCCGATAGGCTGTCCCGAAACGTCGGTAAACAACTACAAATAGACGCTGCGTAACAACCCAGAAGCGCGAAGCTCTCATCTACGCCTTGCGAAAGCCTGAAATCTCTTCCAATTATTTTCTCCTCTATCGAGCAACAGGAAAAGCCGTCGCACTTCGTGACACAACTATCACAAACGGAGCCAATCAATACAATTTTTCTCGTTAATACGAGTACAATAACATTCCCATGATTTTCTGTTCCTCTGTTCGGTCGGACAGAATTGGTAAGCTACCGCCACGGTGTAATGAAATCTTCCCTCTTCTGGGACGTTACGCAGCGTAGAATGGTAGTTACCGACGTTTCGGGACACTTCTACTTGGACTGCTTTACCCTCGAAATTGGAATTCATACGCTGTCCTGAAGCGCCGGTAATTAGCTACCAACCTACGCTGCGTAATATCCCAGACGAGCGAAGATCTCTTTACAATCACTTTGTTTTCCGAAATTTATAATTTATTGTTTATTAATTAACTGGAAAATTAAACAAGGCTTTCTGAAAGCCTCTGTAATATTCGATGGCCGTTCATTTGCAGTATGATGTACAGCGCATTAACTCCATTGTCCCTTGTAGTAAGGAAACATGTCGTTGTGTCTCATTCTCTGGCCGGACAGCAGTTGGCATGTTTCAGTAAATTAGGCGCAAGGCTGGAGAATGAACTTTGGCCTCCCAACCTAATGCCGACCTTTAATAGATTCGCAACCCCCTATCATCCCCCTCGCCATCGTTCTAACGTTACAAAACGGATAATTAATTTGCTAATTCAGAATAGAGTCCATCTAACAGTCAGCTCGCCCCTGTGGGTTACACACGTACACCGAAATTGTTTCATCCGTTTGCAGTCTGCACCGTCTCTCTTTCCATTCGCTATCCAAGCGTGTATATCTATACATACACCAATCGCTTTTAGCCTATAAATCCTTGATAGGTGTGGAAATGTGATGGGGATGAGTATATTGAGCATCATATGAATGTAAATACTCGTAAATTAGATAAGGTTGTTCTTATTTTCTTGGGGTAATATATCTTATTGGTGAGCGGTGGTGAAGTTGGATGACAGACAGTGCGCCACAAGACGGCTTCGATTCCCGGTAGGGTCCTTTGAAATTTTCAAGAGACCTATTCCTTTTGTCTGAATTCAGTTGCCCTAGGGTCCACTCACTCTCACACATAAAGGAGCATCAAAGAATTTCCTTGGGGGGTAAAGTGCGGCCGCCACGAGAAGCTGACAACTCTGCCGTCCTACTTCTGCCAAATGTCAGACTATGATGGAAGCTCAACATTCCATCCCCTTTCTGTGTCTTCATGAAATATTACAGGAAAGCTTAAAAAATGTACTTGTTATTCGACATTACAAAATTTATTAAATAACTCTCCATCATCATATAAAATTGTACACTGTATATTTATAATCTAAGTGTAAATGTACATATAATTCTCTACAAACATAAGATGATACTGTAGATTCACTATGTTAACCTAGAATAGCATATAATAGCAGAACCCATGTTCCCACACCACCCATCATATATAACACATGCGAGATATGGCACCAACTTCACCTCTTACCACCCCACTGTACACAACCCACATAACTCGAGTATAGCTGCTTACTAAGTTTTTTCATTTCTCAGCCTGATGATGGCCAATGTGAAGTGCCGAAACATGTAGTTGTTATTTATGTAATAAATCCTATACATATCTCTACCATCATATAGTTGTGTCCGACTAGTACATACACCCCAATCTAGTTTCACTCTCCATCAGTGCAGCCGAAAATCAACGCAGTTAATGTAAAAGCTCTTGAAAAAGTACAGCCTTAGTCTATTCCGCTCAATTATATGCCTCAAAGCTTCATTTTTCTGTCATCAACTGCATTATTATCATTATATAAATTTTTCGCTCTCGCAAGTAGAGGTTTTCTAAGATATTTGCCGCATTTAATTCACATACATTTCTTGAGTACTTCGGCCATACTACAAGAATGGTCCATACGCCATACTTGATTACTTTATACTTAGCTCTACAAAAATCTGTAAAAAAAAACCTGAAATATAAAAGAAGATTATTTAAGTTTTTCTGAAACCTGGAGGACAAGTTTTACCCTATAAAATTTTCGAAGTTTTATTTTACTGTCAATACAGGCAGAAATATAAACAAAATATTAAATTCGGCACTGATTTACGACCTTGTTGCTGACAATGATAACGGCTTGCTAACACGTCATCTCCCTCACCTCAGAACTGCGAAAAATACAGCCGCCAAGAGTCCGACGCAAGAACAACCAATCAACATACTTTCATTGCCTGGAAAAAGTAGAGTCGTCAGTACGTCGCACGTGGTAATAAATAACAGACCGCATTTGTTTGCAGTTTACTCAGCAGCACTGTAAGTCGCCTCAGTAGATATATCGATAAAGGAGAGGGTCAATTTCGAATAAGTGAACTAGGAAATATATAAGAATGAAAGGCAACAGCCTTATCTTATTTCTTGTTTGGCATTTTCCTGAACAGAATCTATCCGACCGGTGAGGTTAGACCCAAGAACAGATAATCTGCTTTTTAATTCGATCCGTAACAAGCAGGATGTCAGTTTAGATAAATCGGATGGTAAAGAAATTCTGAGTAACGGCTTGATTGTAAAGTGGCAGTGTTCAAGTTTGCGGCTTCTCAACCTACGCAGTAGATAACGGGAACTTGCTTACATGCGCCAGTTAGCTTTGTGAATATCCTGACAGGTCCAGACAATTGTAGCAACTTCCGCGTTTAGCCTTGAAGAATTCAAATTCATGTACTGACGTAAAATCACACAACTGCAAAAATGTTAAAGTAGGCAGAATCAAAGTGCATACATACATGTATTCCAAGTAGTCATACACGATTCACAGTAAACTTGTAGGGTAAAATATGCTACATGTTTCGGCTTAAACCAACAGTCATCCGACCTATAACTATAAAATTAAAAAGACAAAAATTAAAACTGCAAACATGTGTGAGACCTCGAACCTTTACAGTGTATTTATCTCAGTACTTAATCAACTTGATGCACAAAATTTTTGTTTTACAATAAGTTTATTTCATGCCTCTACATGTTTCGAGCACATGTGCTCATCATCAGGACGTCAAAATTGCATTACACAGCCTCTGGCATCATCACATCTATAGGTGTGATGATACCAGAGGCTGTGTAATGCAATTTTGACCTCCTGATGATGAGCACATGTGCTCGAAACATGTAGAGGCATGAAATAAACTTACTGTAAAACAAACGTTTTGTGCATAAAGTTGGTTAATTACTGAGATGCACGGTCAGCAAAACGTCAAAACTTTACAGCGTAATAATACATTTATAAGTGTATCAGAAAAATGTTGAACAAATTAAATAAAAACGAAGGCTTTGGCAATAAAAGCTTCATGAGCAATTAACTTCTTCAACATTTTTCCTATACATTGACAATTGTATCATTACACTGCAAAGGTTTGTGATCTCCCACCTGTTGCACCCTTAAATTTGTAATATTATACTGATAGGCTTGACGATGGCTTGTTCAAGCTAAAACAGGCAGCCTATTTTACTTTACATTTTGAGTTGTGCATGACTACTTGCGAAGCAAACACACATATGCGTCGCTCAACGACAGTGATACGTTCTGAGAAGTGCGTCGTTAGGCGATTTCGTCGTTTTGCGAACGTCATATAATGCTGAAGAATAAAAGACCAACTTGATGTCACTTGTTATTTTATTTCACTTCTTGTGTGCTCAACATGTTTCGGACATTAATATAATCCATCATCAGGAGCTTGCGACTATTCTGTTGAATTACCACATTGGTCGTATTGTCCTTGGTTCGATGTGTGTTGGAGTTTCGGTGTGGATGTGTTGGAGTGGTATCCGTGTTGCAGGCTGAAGCCTGTCGCAAGCTCCTGATGATGGATACATTAATGTCCGAAACATGTTGAGCACATAAGAAGTGAAATAAAATAACAAGTAACATCAAGTTGATCTTTTATTCTTCAACTATCACAATGATGCACGGTCCAATAAACATAAGAGTCATAGAATGCGCCTACACAAACCTAGATATTATAGCCTACTACACAATTAGTCTATATATAGCCTATTGTTCCTAGGCTACAAACCTGTAGAGCATGTTAATTTACTGAATACTGTAGGCAATTGCAGAAAAAATGGTAAGGATTATAATATTATACTATAATATTACGGTGGGCCGGGTAGCTCAGTCGGTATAGCGACTGACTACGGGCTGGACGGTCCGGGATGGAATCCCGGTGGGAACGAGATTTTCTGTCCGTCCAGACCGGCCCTGGGGCCCATCCAGGCTCCTGTAAAATGGGTACCATGTCTTTCTCGGGGGTAAAGTGCGGCCAGGGCCTGCTGCTGACCACTCACCCCCTTATAGTGCTGCGGTCATGGAAGAGTAGAGCTATACCTCTACCCACCCTCTAGGCCACACCGGGCCTGTAACGGGAACACTTCACCTTTACCTATTTTAATATTATGATATATATCATAATATTATGGGGCCAGTGACGTATATGCGGTCCATCTTTGACCGAAATGTCGTTATGCTGCGCATACCTGTAAATCTCTAAATTAGAACACGAAGCGGACGTCTCACCTTAAAATAAGCAGAAACGCTCCTGTCACTGGAATGTGATCGCCATGGATTATGGTTCAGACAGAGAAATACCATCTTCGTCAAAAACGCTGTTGAGATAACCCAATGGCGAAATTAGATTAGTCACTCTCGGATGTAACTTGATACACACACGAGAAAACCGCAGTTGGATGACAAACTGAAGCTAAAAATTCATATCTGATTTATGGGAAGTCTCGCGTGAAGCACGGGTTTGAATATCGCGAGAGATTCCAGACGATCCACTGACAGTCTGGAACTCAGGCATTTCGTCACACCCCACAAACTACTACACAAATTCTACAGAGACCATTACACTTCTTGCATACTCGTTAGACTTCACATAATCCAAATAAAGTCTAAGAGTGGGATTTCCAGAGGCTAATTTACAATACGACGGCGACAATTGAAACTGAACAACGCGTATTAACGATCCGCCAACCAGACCGGCAAATTTCCAATTATTTTTTCTCTGAGTAATGCAGTAATTATTTGCATACCTACCATGAAATCACTAAGGTATCACTTCATTAAAATGACGAGTGTCCTGCAAACTAATTTCCCCTCAGCACACTGACTATTAATCTAGATCATTAATTTCACCTTAACCAAAATATCCTAAAGTAGAATCAATTCGTCTCTAATCCTCAGTGCTCCAGAAGTGTAACTCGATATCTGGTATAAATAGTACATAAAAGGTAAAGTGATCCCGTTACAGGCCCGGTGTGGCCCAGAGGGTGGGTAGAGGTATAGCTCTACTCTTCCATGACCGCGACACTAGAAGGAGGTGAGTGGTCAGCAGCACGCCCCGGTAGCACTTTACCTCCGGCAAAGACCCAGTACCCATTTTACAGGAGACGGGGTGGCCCCCAGGGCCGGTCTCGACGGGCGGAAAATCTCGTCCCCACCGGGATTCGATCCCGGACCGTCCAGCCCGTAGTCAGTCGCTAAACCAACTGAGCTATCCGGCCCACAAATATTATATAAATCTACACGCAATTATAAGAAATTGGTACGGAAATGACAAAGAGATAAAACTGAGGACCTTCACGCTATCCTCAGGAAGTATGACACTTTGTACAAGCAGAGCTCTGAACACGGGACCTTCCGCAAAAGGAATAGGAATTGCATCCATTTTACCGCGAATTCCGAAAACAACAGAAAGTTAGTCAAAAAAGTACGTTATTAAAACTCTAATAATTAGCATATTATTTCATTATTTTTGTAATGCTTATTACAACATAAATGCAGGCGAAGCAGAGTAATCCACGTTAGTCTTATCAAAAAGATAATGTATAAACCGCCCGTCAATACAGAGTCACAGGAAGAAGCAGATTGTGACGTAACAGATACCTGCATAAAAATACTTCCATGACATTGTGTTCCGAATTACGGAACAAGAAATGGGGTCGACTGTCAGAGAAACCTTGTAAGAAGCATTATACGCTGATAACAGTTCGGAGGATCTGGATTCCTTCAGTATAAAAGAACATCAGACAGATCCGATCTGAAACTTGAATTCAATTTAGTGTAGTACAGGAGAGGGGGCACATGCATATATACAATATCGATTGGTATCGGGGTTGCTGTTTTATTACAGCTTCCATTCGAGTGATCGATATGTGGGAACATGCGAAGAGCGAGTTGGATTTGCTGCTCCAATTGTAGCAATATTCAAAGCATGCCACAAATTCCACACATTTTCTCTTTGAGGCGATCTCCACACCCGCCCTATGTTTCTCTGTTCAAACTCCACCGTCCGTCCGGAAGATTTAGCTTTGTACTGCAGAACTTCGTACCGCAGAAATTTACAAATTCAATTACCTCGACTGACCGTATAAGTTACGAAACTGTGATCTATTCTTTTTACGATGACGCTGTTCACAATTTGTGCTGCATTATGTAAATGCCAGTGAATTCTTTAGTTGTTTAAAAAGAAGCTTAGTCAACTGAAATTTTTATTCGCTGCCGAAAGGAAGAAAGCTGTTATGTCCATTATTTTAAGACATGTAAATAAACAGCAAAAACGTTAGTCCACAGGGCAGGGATTAACCCTTTAAACGCCGAGTTAAATCCCATCTGCCTTTTGCTAGCATTATTCGGAGCTCACCATATTCTCCACGTTAGCAGGTAAAAGGTTAATCACTCAATTCCAACGTTTGTCTCCATCAGTTCATCTGCATTACGAGGTAAATAAAATAAGAAATAGTTTCGTCTTATAGCACAACAATTAGGAAAACTGTATTTTATTTTTAGTTTTAACTACGTTTAAGCCCCTATTTGCAAGTCCAGTTGAATGTAGTCTTCTATCTTCTTATCCCTCGGTCTTTTGATTGATTGGCAACTTTCCATCTGGATCTGTTGCAAGCAATTCTTTTCATTGCTGTATAAATGTCAGCTCCTGTGTTTCTGGCGACTTGCTTTAAGTATTGTAGTCGAGGTCTTCCCACTGCCTTTTTTCCAAATATTGCTCCTTCAAGGATGTTTGCTACAAACTCGTTACACCTAATTCTATGCCCTGTCCATGAGTGGCATCTATTTTTTTAAATTTTAAAATTAATCTTTATTCTTTAGCCCTTTGAAAAACTTCACCATTTTTATTCTATCTGTCCATTTTATTTTTAACATTCTTCTCCAGATTGTAGTCTATAACTATAGTAATCGAAACAAAATTCCCGAATGGGAGAAAAATAAAACAAAAATAATTTGGGCTTATAACTGCCTTAATGTGCAATGATATGAGTCAGTATTATTTCTTTCTTCGGGATTCTTTTGTCAGGCAAGATAAAGGGAATGATGAAAAGTACGTACATAATTTTAGGCGCGTTCGCAAAATTTCGAAATGCGACTATTAGCTTCGTCATGTCTGTCCGTCGGTCCGCATGGAACAACTGGGCCTCCAACGGGAAGGATTTTCATGAAATTTGATACTTGTGAATTTCTCAAAAATCTGTTGAGAAAATTCAAGTTTCATTAAAATCGGAACGAACAGGGGGTATTTTAAATGCAGGCCAATACACATTTTAATCATATATCGCTCCGTTTTTTAGAATGAGAAACGTTTCAGACAGAATTCGCAGAGAAAATAAAAGCGCATATTTGGTTTTCAGTAAATATTTTTCGAAAATAGTGGCGTTTATGAGATAATGTGGAAAATATTGTAGAGCGGGGCAGGCCACAGACGACAATACGGCACATGCGCATTGCAGGCTGCATACCTAAGGTTACATATATATACACTCAGTTTGTGAAATACTCATTGCTTTTCCACTGCAGCAATTGTAGCAAAAACGCGCCTCATTGTTACGTCATACGTATATTGCCTTTCATGTTATTTATCTATGGGGATATTTACGCCACCCACAGCTACATTTCGGTTAAATTTACCCAAACACACACACACACACACACACACATATATATATATATATATATATATATATATATATTTCCTTACATTCTCGTAACTTCCACGCTTCAGAACGTTAGAAGGAATCTTAGTTAGTGCTAATTTACAATTATTAATTATGTTATTAAAAGTTTCCAGGTAAAATCAAGCCCAATGTAAAAAAAAAAGAAAATGGTATCACATGTACCTGAAAACAATAGACAGGAAATGTAACCTCAACCGTGTATCTACCAGCAGTGGACTTATAACAGCTACTGTAAAATTAAGCTTTCCCAGTGCACCAAACACTCAGCTCTGTTACACGGCCCGACGATTTTTTCATGACAACATTAGTATTTATATTGCCACTAATATTCATACAGCCACAAACACAGTAACTGTAACGCTCCTTATGTGAAAAAAGCGTCACAAATGGACCGCATTCGATAATACACATTACGTCCTTCTGCTCCTGCAGGAAGTGAGTCTCCAAGGTGATGATGGTAGGTTATTCGTCCCTGTTCTGTACGTACATGTTGTTATTCTATTTTGCTCTGTGGAGACAGACACAGATAACTACAGTTAAATGTAGTCTTCGTTGGTATATTATTGTCAGGGTTCAGAAAGATCATAAACAATGGATTAAAATCGGCTCGGACTAAAAGAGGAAGCTTTTGCAAGGTATAACTATATAAACACGTAATACCTAATCAACATCGTGTACTTTCCTTCTAAACAAGAATCACCACTTAAGACTTCTGAGTATTTTAACGGCGCCGCTGTAGCCCCAGTTCAGAAGTTCGCACTAGATACACGTCCGAAAAATTGACTAAAGAAAGACGGAGATGAAATTAGGAAAAATTTTGGTAAGAACGAAGATAGTAGGAAAAGTGTAACGAAAATACAGACAGCAAGTTTAGACGAAGAGAAATAAAGATACGAGACGTGAAATAGCAGGGCTAAAAGAAACGAAGCAGGAACACAAGAGAGAAACAAATAAGGTAAGAAGAAATCAGAGACAGGGAAAAAAGAACGCGTCTGAAAAAAATGACGGACAATAACCGAATATAAACTGTCGTCGTCTCTTGTTTCCACATGGCGCCTCACTCCTCGTGCACGGACGATTCTCCTTCGAGAACAAAGGTAAGTCTCATCTTTGTAATAGTGTCACTCACTCAGTCACTCACTCACCCACCACTCACACACACACACACACACACACACACACATTCTGTTTAACCTACTGCACCAGCTATGTATAACCAACGTATCCGTGTGCACATTCCGATCCTGTAAACTCACACTTGCCCATGCATGAAATCAAGCTGAAACTCCTGAGAGACATTGGACAAGGAGAGTTTCTGTCCAGACTGAGATTAAAAAACGTGACGCCCACAATAAGAAGTAACTGCTCCCGGCTACTGGATAGAGAGGATTCATGACAATTACAACGAGACAGGCCATGTAGTATAAATTAACATAGAGGCGTGTTCATGAAACCATCGTTACAGTGGAAAAGCAATACGAATTACACATTCTGTGTGTGTGTGTGTGCGTGTGTGGTGTGTGTGTATGAGGTGTGTGTGTGTGTGTGGTGTGTGTGTGTGGTGTGTGTGTGTGGTGTATGTGTGTGTGTGGTGTGTGTGTTGTGTGTGTGTGGTGTA
>Ga0123352_10011651_pt1 | contig 13868 bp, 10 predicted proteins | sample TergutLab28metaG_FD_89700 | JGI IMG/M metagenome (GOLD analysis project Ga0123352, IMG submission 89700) | Labiotermes labralis P1 segment gut microbial communities from Petit-Saut dam, French Guiana - Lab288 P1 | ecosystem: Host-associated > Arthropoda: Insects > Digestive system > Gut ...
GGCAGCGGCAGCGGTGGTGGTGGTGGTGGTGGTAGTGGTGGTGGCGGCAGTGGTGAAGCAAAAAAACTCCAGACAAAAACACTATCCATAAATTGTCTACATTACATGAAAAGGTCACCCAAGAAAATATGGCAATGAACCACAAATGGAAATGTGTTTCTTTCAAACAAAAAGCAAACAAAGTTAATGCACATTACTCAAAACTAAGATGAAAAAGAAGGCTGCTACACAAACAAATATGCAGTAGAGACAAACTATACCATTTATATGGCCTTATGTATAGCAACATAGGAATACATCTTGCAACTGTTTAAAAATGATAATTGAGCTAACAAACACATTCAGAATGTTGTGTTTTAATAAACGTACCCCTTTCTTGGAAGCTGCAAACTGTAGAATCTTTGCAATGCTGGCCAGATTGCGACGCTGGTTATTAGACAGTGTAATACCGGGTGGCAGCGTTATAATATCAAAAGCATCTGGAGCCACAATAGCTGAGTTGATATAATTGTAATATATCAGATTACCCACTACCTATTTAACAAACAACAGGCATTATAATTCTTGGTAACTTTACAAATCTGAGTTAAATGTATTATGGGAAATGAGTTATTGACAAGTTCAGATCTTACAGACAGGGTCCTTGAAGTGTGTTCTGAATCATTCTTCAACACATAGTGTTTCAACCTGAAAACAATATGACTTAACATTCTCTGCGATACAGTAGAATCCCTAAATAATGAATACAGACATCAGACGTTCACCCAAATGTTTATCTGTTTCCTGTAAAGATTCCATATACAAAAATTTCAAAGAACATGCATGTTTCACCCACAGGCAAGTCAACTAATTCAGTTTTATGATGCCTGAAACTACTATTTCAGCATTCTGTTGCCTGTTAGTGCTTACTCTTAAATTCTGTCTGTATTTCACTGTGTATAAAAAAATTTGGAACACTACTTAAGGTCAGTTATCAGTTACTTAATGGATCTTTCACTATACTCAAGCATCAGGCTGTTCATACATGTTTGATACTTCCTATTCTGAGTAGCAGAGCCACATTTCTACAATACAACAACAAAATAGTGGGAATAGAGCTAGTACATTTCACTTTGCTGACATAAAATGCCACTGATTGGATTGTACTTCTGGAGAGTCAGCCTGCATGTTGTTGATCAGTGTAACAAACCATCTGAACTTACATTTGCAGATGCACCTTTGAAAACATGCAACAATGATCACGTGTTGACTTAAAATTGCTTAGGCCTAACTCCGTATGTCACTTTGCATTTTTCTGTGCGTTGATGTGAAATTACAATTACAAATGCCTTCCTTTCTCTGATTAAACACTTATAGTGCCAAGAGTAAAAATTACAAAAAAAGTACTCTGATTCCAGTGACTTATAGAATTCTCTTTTATGATTATACACATCACAATTACATTATGTCAATAATGGGATAAAGAGGCAGGTATCATTCAGTACTGTGTCAATATGAATCAGTACTACAAAAACACCAGAAACTATTGTAATGTCATTCAACAGTTATTGTAAGAGCCACTTATTCTATTTATGTCATTCTAGATCTGAAATGAGAATAATATGTGTCCTAAAACAGCATGTACAGGAAAATAACCATGAAACAGATGCAGAACAAACGGCAAATAATACAGGGGTGCTGATAAGTCCTTAGCCCGACCAGGAAGGAAAAAAGCTAATGTTTCTGTCAGAATGGCATGAATTTCCTTCAGCGCCTTGCCTCAGAGGAAAAAAAACTTGATGACAGCTCGCGTCTCGATGTTGTTGAAATCGCACGCATCCCTGACATGCTTCCAAGCTTGTTTCCTTCCTGGTTGGGCTAAGGACTTATCAGCACCCCAGTAAGCAGACTTTACCAACACCACCTATTCAGCATATGTGTAGCCCTTGTGGCAGCAAATTTACCCTGGAGTACTAGAGAATATCCAAGTTTAGTGCCAAGCTTAAGAATGAATGCAACTCCACTACCCAGTATACCTTCAAGGCACACGAAGAGAAAACTTAGCCCAATGATTTACAACACATGAAATGTCCTCAGTGTAACCTGTCTGTTTCGTATGCTTTTGCTGTAATGTGCTGAAAATAGACCATTGTAGGAAAATAAAACTTCAAGACTACGGTCTCTTTCAAATCTGAATAGTGCATTCAAATGTTTCAATACACCACCTTCATTAGTCACTCTAAAACTGTGCTATTTAGATTGATTTTACTTGAAAACATGTCATTCTCACAATGCTAATGAAACAGAGACTTTTCTTGTATATCACAATGTTGCAAAGTTTCCTTTCCTCTCTGCACATGTAGATGTAATTTTCAAATTTCCAAATACTCCATTTGTACCTTCAAAATCTCCTTCTCTGGAGCACTGGGAAACTTTTCCAATAGTGTATTACGCAGAACTTTGGCTATGTATAGCATTCCATATGGTATCAGGTGACGTGATTCCACTATCTGACGCAGGAACATAAGCGTAGCATCTTTCAGTCTCCTAATGCTACTGTTCAGTTTCATCCGTATTTCCTCATATGCCAATGCTTCTACTTGTGTCACAGAGTATGGCAGGTTTCTGTGTACAACAAAGCAAAAGCTACACAACTGCACAACATTAATTAAATCAACCACAAAAAAATAATTCACAAAAAACACATTGTGCAATACTTACACACTTTCACAAACTAAAAATGGTGAATAAAACTGTCTCAAACATATTCTTACCTGCAAGGTTTGAGAACCTCATAGTCGTGTTGTTAAAAATTCATGTCTTCTGGGCTGTTATGCCACGTCAGCTGGTAAATAGATTTGTCAACTACTTATCAGTTGACTTTGTGTATCCCAGAAGACTTGAATATTCACATTCTTATACATTTGCATTCCTCATTGACTTTCAAGTGTCAGTTACACATCTGTTCTTGCAAAGCTGATCACATGACCGATACGACATGGAATAGTGCCATAAATTACTATTACTACAACTACTACTAAACATGTTTATAACATGACACTACACAAACTTATCATACCACTGTACACAATGATTAACTGCTTATCATCAGTCACATGAAAATACAGTCATCCTTTTTTATCAAATTCCTCTACAAGACTCTGAAAAAAGTTGCATAGTTTTCAAAGATACTGACACCATGTAAAAAAGTGTCAATGATTGTAAGTTTGTAATTCAGACACGTAACAAAACTCTGATGACTCAAATTCAGACTTACGAAGAATTGCCAGTTTCCATTTCAAACTGATTCCTCCAAGACTTGAAAATATCAACTGGGTTTGTCTCATACGATACGTTCTTATCTTCAAGCACCTGTGGAAATGAAATCAATTTTTATCACATCAAGAGTTCCCACTATATAAGGCTACAGTTCCAATAAAGGCATAAAAACCTGTGATGTATCAGAGTTAAATTCCATCTATCAGACTGCACAATGGAATAAGGTTGAACATGATAATACATTGCTTGAAATACCTCTTTATATTTTCGAACTCACTCTGCTTCATGAATAGGACTTTTACCCCATTTACTGAACTGCTTAATAAAATTTCTCCATACGATGACTACACTATGGGCAGGATGACTGAGTAATCACTCAATTCCCAGCAGAGGCAAGATATTCCTCACTTCTCCAAAATGAATAGACTGGCTTTCAGACCTAAAACCTCCTGATCAGTGGGTACCAAGGGCTCCTTCCCTGGGGTTAAAATGGCTGGTTCGCGAAGCTGAACAACCACCTCCATCTAGTTTTTAGGTTAAGAATGAATACAGATACACATCCACTGTCCCATATGTCTTAATTCCATGCACAGGTAACACTTTACCTTTACCTCACAAATCACAAGTTCATTACAAAGAATTTGATACATTATGTGTTATTTCTCAATTCATCAAAAACAGATAAAATCTCAGATAATGCGTATTCAAGTACCTTCATTATAAGAGGTCCAACTATGTCTCTAAGAACATTCTGACTGGACATCTGACGTGAGTAATTGACCACCATTCTGAGGACAAGGGGATTTCCTGTCACTGAATCTGATGGTTTTGTAAATTTACACCTACAGCAGAAATGAAAAAGAACAATTTTTATCTAATAAAGAACTGTGAGTAGTAACACCTGAGTTCTATGGTCACACACATCAACACAACTCTAATGATCTGAGCTTTCAACAACACAATTATGTGGTTCCACATCAGTTAACTGTATTCCCGTCTGGTTTCTGGAAAACAATCAAACTCATTTTGCATGTTTCTTAAAAGCCTGTAGCCTTTGCTGCAATTAATGTATGGAAAGCCTAAAGAAATCATTCCATCAAATTTAACTGCACAGTTGAATAGAAAATTTCAATTTCTCTTCCCACTGCATCCTTGTAATACAAATGTCTTGAACAAGAAACTACATTAAATATCCCTAATATACATCCGTTTATAATCAAGTACACTGGTGTCAGGCTGTAATGAAACTTATTACAACATGCACAATAGTGGACAGACACTTTTAATCTGTAATACAAATCACTACAATTATAAAAATTCATAGTCATGCGTAGAATTTTTAACATTTTTAGATCAACAACTGCAAAGTTGGATAAACAGACATCATATTTGTAGGCTTATTACATACTGACTACAAGAGCAATGAAAATTAAATAAAATAAGTAAGAAAATAATATTTTAATGCACTCACAATTTATTTTTTATAAACAGGTGGAGTTGTAGAATTTTGCTTCAAAGTTTTAGTCATACTCTGGGAATATATAATTGTGACATGGATGGAAAGATGTCATTCTAAACCAAAACTGATGAGATGTTCCAAGTCTAAATTACCCAAAATAATGCTCTTAATATTTTGTCACAAAACCATACAAACATAGACACACAGAATTTAGAAAACCAGGCACTCACTCACATGATCACAGACTAATTGTATTTTACGTGCAGTAAAAATGTTTTGCGCCAAACATTTCAAGTCTAGTGACATCCACAACATTTTCACTTGCATCATCAAAGGGTAAAAAATTTTACATGTATAACAAGTGTTTTTCATGAGAAATTTGTATTCAAACACTTGTGATAATGACAGGCCAGATTCAAAACAATGAACTATTCATAAAGTTACTGTTTTATAAACAACTTAAAGTCTAATATTTTCTTTTCAATAGCAATTTTTAAACTGAATAATAATTCAGAATTTGAGAGAAAAATACTACACAAACAGAAAAGAAACATTTCAAAAACAATAGAAATGGACATGCAAAGTGATGATTTAATACGGTGTGCAAATTACCTTATTTCTTCTTCAAGAGCAGTTTTGAACATCTTTAGAAGTAGATATTCCTCACGCGGATTGGATCCAAAATTGAACAGTGTCAATATAACTGTCTCTAAGAACCTTGTGCTACGACTCAAAGGAAGACAAAAGATGAGTTTTGCCAGATAGGCTGGAGTAGTCTGCAGAGTGTAGAACAAATGTTGATATCCATCCAACAGTTTCCGTCCTTCCCTAGTCAGACTTTTCAATCCTCGATTGTTATTTATTTCAACTTGATTTGTGGTAAGTTGGTGTTGTTTTGACAACTCATTTAAACTTGTTCCATGTTTAATCACATCCTGAAATGTAGACACACCACACTTACACACAGAACAATTAAACAATGCCCATGCCATAAACAGTCCAGTTGAATATACGAAAGTAAAACTTCCTATGAAATATTATGGAACATTTCACCACTTTTCCAAGACTTTCATGGTTTCTTTATCCATGTTTCCTAGGGTTTTATAAAAGATGTACCATATTTACAGTCATATGTTCCTGAAATACTGTATTTACATTATTGAAAAGAACAGCCAGATGTGGTCTCAAGTGATAAATGTTTCCAATAAAAATACAGTTTCAGTATGTACACCCTTCTCTTGAGCAGAATACTTATCACACCTCACCTCTTGTGCTCTCTCTCTCTCTAAATTATTCTTTATTACCTACCTTCCAGCTGTTTTCAAAGATCCAGCCCTACAGATATCTCAAACATATGGCCTACTTTCTGCTAGTTAGGATACACCAAATAATCCACCCAAATCTAAGGGCCTGTGTAACATTTTGCAATGTGTTTCAACCTAATGAAATTACAAAATTTAAGGATTACATTTCAACATAAAGAAATGTATGTTAACCCAGTTCTCTAAATATTTATTACTTTACTTAGCACACACATTTTATTATGCATACTTGCAATGCAATTCTGTTGTGAACCAACAAACCAATCTTGACATCCATAGCATCCAGCTGCTGGGCCAACAGCTGGTTGTGTCGGATAGTGTGCACAACCTGACCCTTGAGATTCTGAAATCAAAATAAAATTCAGGAAAGACATTGGTTTAAAAACTTTTAAACATTCTTTGTACTCGTGGTGATTACACCCTAAAGTTCATTTTAAACCACTTTTAAGAAGGTGATTACCTAAGCAAACACAATAAATGCCACTGATATTTACTTTCCATCTTTGTGGAATCACTAACTTAAACTCAAGAAACATAAAAACCAAATCCCTATATACATTTATTTGGTATACCTGGAGCTGCAGATCTCTCTTGTAATCATCTGCCATGAAGTCGAGATGATGGGCAAAGCTGCGGACCACTCTGAATGCGGGTTGTGGTTGGTGGAATAATGACAAGAACATCTTTCTCACCCTATGCCCACGCCACAATGCTTGAACTTTAATTATCTTATTTACCTGTGTGCCACAAGATAAAAGAAGTAACATTTAACAGAAAAGACATGTGACAGAGAATTCACGTTAGCTTCTCAACACACAGAAGAGAATAAGCAAAAAAATTCGGTCACTTACAAATGTAAATAAACATTCCAAACTATTTATTCTACTTCATTTAGTGTTCTACATAAAACAAGAACATCCCAACATATTTTAATTATTCAGCAGAATTAGAAGAGATAAGCAAAGGAGAAAATATAGTAAAATGGATAAAAGGCCAAAGGAGAAGCTGGTTAGGTCACCTAGAGAGAATGCAGGAGGATAGGATGCCCAAAAACATCTTCACTCAAGAGCTGAAAGGGACAAGAAGAAGGGGAAGACCCAAGAAAAGATGGAAAGAGGATGTAGAAAGAGATCTTCAAGTGCTAGGAGTGAGGAGATGGAGAGAGTTGGTGGCAGATAGAAAAAAAATGGAAGGACATTGTTCAACAGGCCAAAGCCCACAGTGGGCTGTAGTGCCAATGGAGGAGGAGGAGGAGGAGGAGGAGGAGGAGGAGGAGGAGGAAAAGAAGAAGAACTTAATAAAATATTAATACTCTGACTTTCCCATCTTAAGTTTAATTACATCACATTATACAACATAGACACCTGTAAATCCATTAAACCAATATGAAGAAATTCCACTCATTACAAAGAAATGTGAAGGAAATAAATGGACAGACTCTTAGTTTAAAAACAGGAATAAAATATATGTCTGAAACAGCAAAAAAGATACAATGCTGTCTAAAATAAGGCATTGTTTAAGTCAATAACATAAATTTAAAAATGCTGGAAAAATGTGCAGCATATCACACACACACAAAAAGTAAAATGTGCAGCACATTGCACATACCTGTACTTTTGTGTGTGGCATTTGTTAACATACTCTTTGGCAGATTGGAACCCAAGTTTCAAAGGTACCTGTTGCCTCCATCTTCTGCCATGAAGACAGAGTAGCATATTACTCTGAAAAGTTATGTAGACAACAAACTACATGCCATCACATTCCAGAAGACTGTAGTGTTAATACTCACAATGTGTGACAATGATATCTCACCTGCACTGAGCAGCCTTGGATTATATTAAATCATAATTACCAGTGTTAAACCTTCACGCAGTACATTACATTAAGTTACCTATGACACCATCAGATTTTACTGTACACATAAGAAAGTAATATAAGGGACAGACACTTTTTCATGTAAAGCAGAATTAACACAGAAACATAATTAGGTCTCCATATGAAGTTTGGTTAGATACTGTCAATTTGCACTGAACTTCAATCTGTTAGAAAAATTGTAGTCAAAACACTAAACAACAAATACCATTACAACCCATTCCCTTAAAATGCCTGTGAGCATCAGGCAGGTGGGCTCAATGTACAGCTAACAGGCTCACAATGTCTGTATGACATATCCAAAAATACTGGAAGAAATCTCATAAAAGCTGAACAAAATACAAGGTGTATGAGTTCAAACTCAAGATAGCCTCACTAGGTTATTCTGAATATTTCTAAATCTTACCTGTGATTTGTAATAATCCCAGCAAACCACACTCTTTTGTACTTCTGGTTCTGTGTGTTTTCTTTCACAGTACTCTGCTAACATTATTAAGTATTTCTGTCTCTGCAGAACTGATCGCCACCATGCCTATCACAAGAATAACAGGTTACTAGCAGTTTCCTTACCACCTGGCAGCATAGATATAATCATGCACTGTATGTTCCCCATCCAATGGGTGGAAAAACATGTGTGAGATTTCCTCATATTTTAATAATATTATAATTCTAGTCCGCACTGTCCCCAGGTGATGGGTCTTTCTCATTGCCTAGCAAAGGTTAAAGTTTGGGTTTCTGATGCTTAGGTTTCATCTTATGGGCACCATGTGTTTATATTTTGAAAAATACAAAAAACAACTTTCCAAGCATTATTTCTCCAATATGAACGACCTTGGTATTTACACTTCCTCACAATTATTATCCGCTGCTGACATACAGTGCAACAGAGGACAGATGGGTGAATGAACAGACACTGAATTCCTCAAGTCATGGTTTATCCTTGAATCCTAGCAATGACCTTATTTGGGGTTTTCCCTGAGCAAAGGGTTCCTTCAGCACAGAAATTACACTACATCTCACTTTCCCTGTATTCTAATAATGCTTGTTTGGGTTATCTGCAAGGGATGCATTCTTACCATAGAGAAAACATATTATATTTGCATTTACATTCTCACCATACAGAAAACACTTTATGTCTGGGTCTACCTCACATCCCAGTAATGGCAATTTGGGTTTCACCAAGTGGTGTGCACATGCTGCACAGAAAATGTGCCATGTGTTTTCCTTGAACAGTGAGTTCAGTCTAAACAGCAGACACATCAGTTCTGGGTTTTACCTATACAAGGTTCTTCTCCATATCATAAAAAAGGGCTTGTTTGTTTTTCCCCCAAATACAGGGTTTCTACTGCACACAAAACACTCTGTTTGGATTTTCTCCATATAGCAAAACTTGCATATTACTCATATGGAGGAAAGTCCTAAGGAAACAACCATACTCAAGATGTTTAACAAATGAATATAACAAGAAACATTTTACACTGCTGGAAATGTATCCATGTAGATGTAGAGTAATATGGTCAAGTCTCTACTCTGCACTGCATACCAGTGTCTAAGACTCCTAATTGTTCACCTGAATTTTAATGATGCTATCAATATGTTGATAGAAGAATACTAGTCGATCACCAACTCTCTTTCTCAGTAAATAACCCTTGCATCTTGCTTGAAGCCCCACCAACCATTTTTCTACTCTCACGTGCTGAAAGATAAAATAAGGCCATCAATGAAATGGTAAGTTAGAAAACGTCCACAGAGCATCATACTTCCGGTATATGCACTATTATCAACCCACAAGTTAAATATGTGAGAACTCACCAGGAATCCACTGAATGCTCTAACACACACTGTAAAACTTTTCCAGAGCTTAGCAACAGTTTACAACTATCTATCAATGAGATATTGTAAGTGGGGAGGTTTACACCTGATATCTCTTAAATGTCAATAGCAGACACTTACAATCAATGAAGCTCATGCTCTACTACTTCTTTGGTCTCACAATGCATCCCAGAAAACACAGTCTGTCTCAATTTAAAAAAAATCAAGATAAGAAATCATAAACGAAAGCAAGTCTTCAACTTAAGTGTCTGTTGTTTTTGTCTAATTGTAACAAACATCTGCAAGTATTGTCATATTTCAGTAAAAATCACTACTATGAAATTTTTAAAAAATCTATCTGGTAGGAGTAGCTCTGATCCATGTGGCAAGACAATGTAAGGCTAAAAGTCACTTCCCACAGCTGTTTAGCAAAGCAACTAAATGCATAACAGAACCACACTACTGCACATTCTTGCCCTACAGTGGACTTCCCAAACAAGCATATTTCAATTCAAAGTTCCACACAGAACTCATAAAGTGCATTCTTGTTGCATCAGTGTTTTTCTACACATTTACTGGGACTACTATTGCCGCATTACTCTGCATTATTTCACATTTGTGCAGAACTTATATACAGATTCTGTGTACAATAAAGTTGTCAGATTCAGCTTCAAATATCTGCATCATCACTTAATTTGTAATTGTTGACTTTAACATAATATTTTGTATATAATGTGTAGGTACAGTCATCATCCACATGCATATCAAATTTCATACATCCAGTTGCACTCATTCATTAATCACCATTAAACCAAAAACTCAATAATTCTGCATGGCCACCACATCGTTATCCTACATTCCACAAAAGTATTATCTGAACCAAATTGCATATTTTTTTCCGTGGTATATTAAAACATTATTTGTGAATCCTAAAGTGGCCTGTCATGATGATGATGATGATGACAACAACAATGAAATGCACGAAAAGAGAAATACACACACACACAGTGAGCATACAAGCCTGTGTTCTCTTACAAGCTCTGCTGAATGTATGTTGGATTGTTGAAGAACCATATTAATGACCCAACAAACCATGCTTTGCAGCAGCACAACACTAAGCTCCACTTCATTTTGATCCAGCATGTAGCAGCTATGGTTCCAAAATAATATAGTGTTGTATGTAGAATATGTAATATGACTTAATGCTGTAACACATTTGTAGTTACACACATCAACATTAGCCAGGTCACTGCTAGTCCAAAAGCATCACATTTCAAGCATTTGATTATGTCACTCAACAAACAAAAAGTTTCTAGCTTGCTGTACACAAGCAATATGTACCACCCTACCGTTGCGGTGCCACAGCGCTTGTTTCAGTCATGGAAATTTTCAAAGCTACTGTGTAGACCTAACAAAGTTCCTGATTATGAATATCAAAATTGTCCACTAATTTCATGAACAGTTTCATTTTCTCTTTTGCATCTCCAAATATGTAGTAAATATAAGCCTTTGTGAAGTAAGAAGCTACACTCAACTTTCAAAACCTTCCCTTCATAGAACAGAAGAAGGTTTGCTTCTTGCTGCAGCTAAGCACCTCTCATATGATATTAGAACTTCACAAGAACGCACTTTTTTCTCTGTGAGACACTGATTTCAGTAGTAAATGAGGAAAACCTTGAATAGAGGGAATTTAAGTGATAAATTGGACTAACACAACTGAATAACAAATTAGGAAAGGGAGCTTTTAATTGAAGAATATCCAGTGGAGTTCCAACATATTTAAAAACATAACATAATTATTTACACGTATAATATGAAAACTGGATATGGTTTATGGTTTTTACTTTCCATTTAGATTACTCAGTCTGGCGTACCAATAACATATCTTCTTACCTCAGACTGCTTCTGAGCCAAGTAATCTGACTGTAAGTCATCCGGCTTCTTCCAGGAGTACGTACATGACTCCAAGTTAAAATAGATTTCATGCCCGTTTCTGGTATGATGAACAATCCATGGACAAACATATCCAGTGTCCTACGTTGTAAATTACAATTTAAGACACCTCACAAAATGACAAATGTGCAGAACATAAATCAGAACAACCCATATTAGTACAAACATACAATAATTTAATCAGGTCTCATCTTGAAAACAGATTTCAAAGAGTGTCAATCATAAATTAACTCAAAACAATATCTCTAATTGGGGTACCATTCAATATGGTGTACAGCAAGGATCAATACTTGGACCCTTTTCTTTTTATTGTATATTAACAATCTACCCAAAATAACAAACTCTGATAATTTAAACATTAATCTTAAAACCATGTGTATGGCACAAGTGTAATCATTAGCAATCCCAACGTTACTGATTTAGAATACAATTTAAATTGGGTGTTTAAAAAATGAATGAATGGTTTAACGCAAACTTGCTGTCTCTAAACTTCAGAAATCTTACTCAGTGCAATTTAAATCCAAAAATATTCCTGTTACAGCAAAAAATATTAATTATAATAATAAGACTAAATCAAATAATACAAACTTAAATTTTCTTGGATTACTAATCGACGACATGTCTTGAAAGAGTCATATCGAAATGATTAGTCCCAAATTTAATCAAGTTTGTTTTACAATAAGATTAAAAGGATCAATATTATCACTTGAATCACTAAAAATGATCTATTACGCTTATTTTCATTCAGTTATAAGATATGCATTTGGAGGGGGGAATTCCTAACAAAATGTCAACATATTTAAGGTACAAAAAAGAAATATTAGGATAATAAAAGGTGCCTGACCTCAAGATTCATGTACAGAATGCTTCAAAGCTCTTCAAATATTACCTTTAGCAGCACAATACATTTTGTCTGTAGTTTTGTTTATGATATTTAACAAAGATTTGTTTAAAATTATTTCATAAATACATAATTTCAATACAACGGGTTAACACTAATTTCTTCCAACCAATGACAAACCTAAAGATGTGTCAGAAAGGACCCTGCTCCTCAGGCATCAAGGTCTATAATAAGCTTCCACTTGAATAAAGGAAATTATCAGATGTTAAACTATTTAAGGATATTTCGAGGAAATTTTTATTACAACAATCCTTTTATACTTTGGAAGAATATTTTAGTTATAAAACCAACTAATTTTAACCACAGGAATATATTTTAAAGAATTAATACAATAATATAGGATTTAATTATACATGGATTATTTTATTTTCTGAGTTATTATCACTATGTGTTTGTTAGACCTATAATTATTGTTACACTTAATAAAAAAGATGTTACAACTAATAATGTAAAAGATATTTTATATGGTACACTATGTACTAAAAATTGGACATACATTATAATGTAAGTTTAAAGGATAGATATGACTTTATTATTGTAACAGGACAAGTTCTGATTGATATTTAGAATGATGTAATATTGACAATTTCTATATCCAGTGATTATGTACCAATGATGGTTTAACAAATACAAATAAATTAAAGACTTAATTAATTAATTAACAGCATCTGTCAAGTGGACGAGGACTCACAAGCGGTGTGAATGATCAAATATTCACTGATTCTTTTTAAACTTTGTGAGGATTAAGAACTCCTGCCCAAGGCACAACGACCATGCAATACAAACCCATATTCAGAAACTGCAGAGACAATCAACAGCTATTTTTTATCTTCCTTATCACTGTTTATTCTTTGCTCACAATTACAAATCAGAGAAGTCTTGGAGTTAAGGAGTGCAAATTCCAGTCCAAAGGCTATGGTTCACAGTTTGTCAGTCACTTTCTTTTTAATTTTCATAACTTCCATATTTTTTATTTTTTAAATTATTTTATTTATTTTCCTTCATATTATTTCCACACCAATTAGCTGTATGAAGAGATTTTTAAAAATACTGTACGAAGAGTGGACTAATTTAACAAATATGAAATATATATTTACAAAAATGTAATTGCATTGTTTTATGCTGTTTCTTTTTGTCTGTATGGAGAGCAGGAAAATTGTTACAAAAAAAACATGTTCATTGCTTCAGTTAGGCAAGAAATAACTGTAACAAGTTACAACCAGGATATTGCAACAGTCAGCCATGCAAGCTGCGTTCCATTGCATCCTCATTATTTTACATCTCCAGATAC
>Ga0123352_10011652_pt1 | contig 13867 bp, 6 predicted proteins | sample TergutLab28metaG_FD_89700 | JGI IMG/M metagenome (GOLD analysis project Ga0123352, IMG submission 89700) | Labiotermes labralis P1 segment gut microbial communities from Petit-Saut dam, French Guiana - Lab288 P1 | ecosystem: Host-associated > Arthropoda: Insects > Digestive system > Gut ...
CAAACGGTCATAACTCCGTAACCGTCCAAAATCGGACACATGTTTATATGAACTTTTTGATCACAAAGACCTAGGAAATCACCTCCTGCAGTTATGCCCTAAAGTCGTGAAACACCCTGTATAATGCAACCAATGGACCTGGATCGGCTCAGATCAATTGTGCAGCTCTACGTAAATAATGGACTGCTAATTTTATTCAACAAAAAAATTATCGTAATATAAATTGGTATAACTATTTCTTTTGGCCAGCTCTCGCTTAATCTGACCCACTGTGCAGCGCCGCAAATGGACAACTAACCGAATTACCCCGGACACGATCGACACGAGCCGTTCGGTTTGTCCTCAGCAGCCTCGTACACAACCGTTATACTTGAAAAATGACAGCAGAACGCAATTAATACCCTGGCCCTCAGCAGCCAAACGTAGTTTGAAGTTGATCGTTCAATCTCGAAAGCATCAAAGAGTCTGCGGGCAGCTGTGCACTGCAGGGGTGCTGATAAGTCCTTCGTCCAACCAGGAAGGAACCAAGCTAACGTTTCTGTCAGAATGGCTTGAATTTCTTTCGGGGCCTTGCCTTGCAAGAAAAGAAACTTGATGACAGCTCGCGTCTCGATTTTGTTGAAATCGCGCGCGTTCCTAACATGCTTCCGAGTTGTTTCCTTCCTGGTCGGGCTAAGGACTTATCAGCATCCCTGTATATTCATTCAGTTAGTCTGCCGCCCAACAGTAAACTTTCTCAAAGAAAATTTCAGTTCTTCCGAAGTATTTCTAAATGCCAAACCGCGCGGCGTAAAAGAAAACCGCTGACATTGTGTGACTGCTTCTCGCATCTTAGTATTTGGTTTAGCGACTGCCCGAGGATATTACGATCGGGGCGTGGCGTTAACCGCCCACCCTATCTAGCGCCGACATTACAGAAAGAGTGGAGCTATATCTGTACTTCCCCCACCCCCGGCCTTCATGGGTGAACTTCATTTTCTGCTTTTAGCGATTTTAGGGTAAAAATCTATAGTAAATCATCAAATGACTGACCACTCAAAGGCAAAAATATTTATTACTCGTTTGGCTCACTCGACGTTAAATTTCTCACGAAGTTTCCATGGGTGGATTGCGGTATGCCTTTGCACAATTCTTTGTCCAGTGACGATTCCTCTTTATTTTTTAAACACAGGGCTAAAGTAATGGCCACACAAGCGGTACCAGTTTCATTCAACATGTGTACTCGTCCTGACTCACGTTCCCAATGAAATATTGCACGGTATTACTAAGTCCCCTAAGGAGAAACTTACAGCACAACACTAATTCAAGAGAAAAATACTACGCACCTAACCGTCTGGACGGCACTTAACCTTTTGACGCCTAGTGTCAACTATAGTGGTCGTACCGCAGCGCTAACCTCTAAAGTTGCATTTTATATATTTATTCAACAAATATAGGTACTGAATATTTTAAACATGGTATATACTCTCCTTTTTTTCTCTTCAAAATGCAGTTTGCTTCACAATTCTAACGTATTTGTTTCCTGTATTATTCACATTTTATATACAGGTGTGCTAAAATTAAAAAAATAATTCCGGCGCCAAAAGGTTAAGATTAGCCTCCATTGCGTACAAAGATTCAGTTCGCACCGCTCAGTAAAGAGATTCGGTTAAAAAAAGTTAAATCAATGCTGTATCGATAAATAATCCTGCGACGGCCTGATCACTCTCTCCACTGGTCCAGCACAACCTACCAACTGTCCAACGACAGGAAACGTACGTATAACGTAGCACTGAGGTGCGTTCGTACAACCAATGCTGCAGTGGAAAAGCAGCAAGTATTGCATATTCTGAGTGTGTATTTGTAGCCTCACGTATCCAGCATGCAATGCGCAAGCGGAATATTGTCATTTGTGGCCTGGCCGACTCCAGAATATTTTTCAACGTTATCCCACAAAAGGCACAAATTTCGAAAAAAAAAAAGGTTACTGAACATAAAATAAGCGTTTTGATTTTCTCTACCTAAAAATCTCATTATACGAAAAAATGGCCGATATATGATCAAAGATGTATACCGGTCTTCATGTAACTTGCATTCTGTTAATTGTCAGATTTTAACGAAACTTGTATTTTTTTTAGATTTTCGAAAAATCCTCCAATATCAAATTTCCTGAAAATCCATCCAGTGGGAGCCGAGTTCTTCCATGCGGACGGACGGACGGACGGATAGCCAGACATGACGAAGCTAACAGTCGCTTTTCGTAATTTTGCGAACTAGTCTACTAAAAAGGTTCATATTCTAGAAATTCATTACGTATTAAAACAAGCATTACGGCCCAATCCCGAAGGAGGGGGAGGAGGAGGAGTTATAGAAGTATCTCGCCAAACTCGCTTGTCAGGATCCGCGTTTCATGAACTACACACCGTTTGCCCAGGCGATACGATAGCGTAAATGAATGCTCTAATACTCAGCTACGGGCTGGACAACCAAAGGCGGATGGTGGTTCAGTTCGCAGATTTTGCAATTCTATAGAGCGCCCGGACCACCTATGGGGCCCACCCACTTTCGTATTCAATGTGTACCGAGTGCTCTTTCCCCGGGGGTACAAGAGTCGGGGCATTAGAGCGATCAATCATGCCATCTAGTGCCGAAGCTAAGAATGCGTGAAAGTATTCCTCTAGGTCCCCTGACATGTTGTCATGCCTGCACATGAAAACTTCACTTTTACCTCACTCGTTACCCCACCCAGTCTGCAGTAACCGCCGTTCTCGGCAGCCGAGACTAATTTTAGACCATTACAGGGTAGTAGGGTCGGATGCGCATAGCAGTAAAACACGCGGATGATCAGGCCGCAAGATGCTGCCATGTGGTTACATTCCACAGTCCGTTGATAACCTTACGATCATCGACGAGCTCATGGGAGAAACCGACGTCGTTTCACCGTCCAGACTGCGTTATCTTCACCTCCCGCACTGCGCAACATTACTGTATTACTGCACGGCGCTTCTCTGCATTCATGTTTCTTGGCCATGTTTACGCAAACACTATTCAACAGCTACTAAACTTGGTGCACATACAGGCTGGGGGTTCTCTGTACCCTCCTGGCTTTTATTTCTGCACGTAATTCCCGACAAACACACTTTAATAACTACTTATGAGATGTCTCTTATAATATGAAACACCACACAAAAGCATATACAGCATACACAGCAAAACCAAACTACATGGGTGCCCAATTTCTTAATTGTCGATTTCCTGGTTTTGACAAATTTTACCTTAATCTGACAAAATTTATACTGTAATGGCAAGCTAACCACTACCCACGAGGTACACCAAACTTGTTTCTTAACACCCATGGGCATATAATAAGGGTTTCAGCGTCTCAGAGATCATTCATGCTAGTCCTTGCCATCTACGGTTATTCAGCATTTTCACCTCTTCTTAATATAAATAAAATTCCTTCCGATATAAGACCGTAAGGGATTTTCTTAGAAGAAAGTTAAACAGAAAACCCAGCGTTACACTTTGTCGTGGGCCCACCGCTGCCTGAACAATTTAAAGGTCATCGTTTGCTGTATGTGAGCCCCGTACTTTAACACTTCTCATAAGCATTAGTAACGATAAGGTATGATTCTCAGAATAAACAGCAATTATTTACCCAAACAACACTGACCGGTCGGTTTTTATCCTGGAGACATACTGTTCTGTGAGGCCCACCTGAGCTGTTACATATAACCCAAACACGTTTCAGGCCCTTTAGCCCCATTTGCTGCAAGCAAAGGAGATTCCACCTATTCAAGTTTCCCATATTCACTCGACAATGAATGATGACAAGTGGCACAGAAATTAAAAAAAAAAAATAAGGCAACACTCTAACGCCAAGATCTACTCTGACTTCCACGTACACATACCGGGTTGGGGTAGGAGTCTACACATCAGACCTCAGCGTAGCCCCCAATTTCACTGAAGCACACGTCCCACTGAGCAACCAATGCTTGTATCCCGACCGAAAAGAAATCGCTGTCAAGTGTCTGCAGCAACGGGGTGACAGGCTGCTTCACTTACAGACTTACAAATCGCTGGCCAACCAGGTGCTTCTTCAGAGGTCCGAAAAGGTGTAATCACTGTGTGCCAGATCCATGCTATACATGGAGCGGTCTGCATTCTTCCAGCCGTAGCGCCGTAACCAGTCCGGTTTGCAGTCTTGCAGTATGGGGCCCAGTGCTGTTAACTTTTCTGGAGCCCTTAAGAAGCACCTGGCTGGCATACGATCTCCACCTGGCGCCCACGCCAAGCAAGCTGTCACCTCTTGGCTAGCCACATTACACCGATTTAATATACTCAGATAGACGGGTCTTAGCGCCATGGTAGGACAAATACTTAGTTCCAATGGCGACTTCATGGAGGTCTGAGGTGTACCATCAGCCACCCATGCGTCATGTATAAAACGACAGAATACAGTTCTCGGTATCAGTGCTTGTTACCTTATTTTCTGAAATATCCTTATAAAACCCTTTAAAGGGCAGCTGCAGCCTGCGTGCTGATGGGACTTGTGTGCACTAACTGTGACTAAGCCTATATTTCGGAAAGTAACACACGTTAAGACGTGAAAAGCATTAATTAAATTCGTATATGCTGCGATCAACAGCGGACCTACTCCATGTGAGGAACAGCTGCCTTGTCTTGTCTGCATGTGAGCTCCAAGAATAACTCGTACAGGATGAGGATACAAACTGTGCGTGTTACGTCGGGGAGGGCGCAAGTACAAACAGGAAATGCTTCCCGACCTAGCATCTCACTAACACGTGTTCATTCTCTAATCCAGCTCCGTCTAATAAAACTTAAAAATATAACACACAACGCTTCATCATGCCTACATATTTTCCTTCCGTTTGCGTTGCGCCTACTTCTAGAAATGCAACATACTGTCTATTGACAGTAGGCCTGAGGGTAATAAACCATCAAGCGCTTAAAAAGCACATCAGTTTTCGGAGAAAACAAATAGTAAATTGACCTACTTTCTAGGAAGTATGCGACCACCACGGTTTCAAAAGTGTTGCTTGCATCTCGAGCACATGACGCACACACAACTTTACTTGTTGTCTATTACAGATTATGTAGCCATGACGGCAGTACAACACGTAGACCCTTCAATAAGCCGGAATCAGATAAGAATTTGTGTTGTAAAGGTAATGCCGCCGTGCTTATACACACAAGTTTATTCCCAACTAACTGCACAACTGCAACCAGGGCGTAGGGCTGACACTACCTTCATGTACGGACTGTCCAGAACGTCTGGCAGTCTCACCTCCTGCAACCCTAAGGCCTGTCCAGGCCTGTAATGGGACAGAAAAATGCACAATTGGTTTTACTGATCCTACATGTTTCGGCTGCAAAACGCAACCATCTTAAGGAAGTCACAAGTGTTTTATGACAGGAGCCGTAAAGTTAATTGTGCAATTAGTTAGGTACAAATTTGCGGGTAACAGACAACTGCAAGTAATATGTACAATATTGAATTCACTGTCCTTAATTAAGGAAAACGTCATCAGAGCACAGGAGGAAGAAAATGTGAACTCTACACATTCTTAACAGCGGCACTAGATGGAGAGTACGGCAAGCTTGACGATGCGGCCGCTTTGCCCCGGCGAAAAGAGCCCCGATACCCAATCATAAAGTTAAGTAGATCCCACAGGCGATCTGAACGCTATGGAGAAGAAAAAATCTCTCATGACAAAATCCCTCAGCAGTACAGCTTACAGCCCAACCACTATACCAAATGCGCTATCCGGACTCCACGAACTTGCACTGCCGAATAGCGTGTTACAATTACTTTATTGTTATTAGGCTAGTAAAGCAACACCACTCTCACCTGGCAAGGAAGTACCATCCAAAGGCGATTAGTCGGCGGCGCCTCGCTGCGAAAGCCCGGGTTCGATCTCAGGCCAGTCCCTGTGTGACTTTTGGTGGACAACATGAAAGTGGAACAAGCTTTTCTTCGAGTAGTATACTATGACTTTTTCCTTGTCAGTACAATTCCATCAACGAAGGTCCACTGCCATATTTAATCTACAACCGACACTGCACAAGCTTAGCACGTAACAGTAGTTACTCGCAATTTCGTGTGGCATACACAACGATTTTCTAAATGAGGGGGGGATGACAGAATTTGAACACTTCACCCTACAGGACTATATTACCGACTGGTGATAATGTTCAAAATCAAGAGGCGTAACGTTCATTTAAGTATTAAAAAGTTTGTTTCCCACTACGAAGACCAAATGGTGTATTACCTTTAAACACAACCGTCATATTTTGTGACTCATACGAAACATATAATTAAGGTCTGCGAACAAACTTCAAAGTAATAAACTATACGTATTGTGTCGAACACAACACACGTTCATTTAAGACCGAGTTGCGCCTTTTCCAAGTATGCTATATGGTTCGGTCCTTTCTCTGGCCATTATGAGGCATGTCAAGACGAAAATCTCACAAAGGAAAAAGTAGCAAAATAAAACCTAAGGAGCCTGTTGTTTACAGTCACCATTTTTTACAATGTTAAAATATAAAATGTACGACAAAACACCCAAATAACTCTTCGAAAAAACTTCAAATTCTTTAAGTGTTAAAGTAGGTGCGTGAAGGAGTCAGTAACATTTCATTAGAACGAAAATCAACTCCTATATAGTGATTAACCGTCGAACAGAAAAAGCATATAGCAGGTATCTTCCCGTCACCCTTCACAAGTTGACGTCACGAAACATGCCTTATTCAAGAAACGCGCTGAAATGGCACAATGGTAATGTACAAACACCGTGGTAATCTCAGATCACAGAGATTTTTTAAAGCTCCAAATTTCCCTCTGTTTATTCCCCCACCCAACCTTTCCGTGCAAATACCTGAACAGCAGAGTCATCACGTTTCTACATTTATCTCGTTATAAATGCAGAGTCAGGTCACGCCACTGCATGAACTGAATGTGTATTTCTTACGTAGATACCCACAGCATTGTGCTAATGCACAAGGATAAGTTTCTTATGCAGATACTCATTGACGTCACGTTCGCATAAGCGTTTCGCAAAGCAGTTATATTACCGGCACGAATTTGTGACCATGGATGGTGTCTGTCGAGTGGGTGCTTCAGGATCAATGTTACGGGGGGGAGGGCAGTCGCTTTGTAGCAGAACAAGTGAAGGTGGTGCCTCTGGACCGAGTTTTTACCTTCGTAATACGTGCCTTGCGCCGGTCCCAGTGGCCGCGCGGTCTAAGGGGTAGGTCTGAGGCCGCTCGTATGCTGAGAATGTGGGTTCCAATCCCACCGGGGGCATGGATGTCTGTCTGTTGTGAGTGTTGACTGTTGTCAGGTAGAGGTCTCTGCGACGGGCTGATCACTCGTCCAGAGGAGTCCTACCGACTGTGGTACGTCGATGTGTGTGATCTAGAACCCTCGTGAATGAGGAGGCCCTGGCCCACTGGGGGCTGTCGCGCCAAAAACAAACAAATACCTGCCTTGCAATCAACGTTGTCCCCGTCACAGTAGTATCCTTCGACCGCCACACAGCCAACCCAGCGATGAAGCCACCATTCGAAGCACTCCGTGAAGCGCATTGTTTTATTCTCGGCGAGTCCCTCGACTTTGTCCACGTCATGGTAAAGATATTAAATCAACTCTTTAACGCCATATTAAATTTTGGCACAAGAAAGAAGTTACACGGCTCTAAATCTGGTATGCGGGGAAGGTGCATAACACTCATTTTATATTCAGCCAGAAACTGACGCACAAAATACAGTAAGCAGCTGTGTTATGTGGAAAAACCAATACCCCAAACTTTTATTCTCATCCCGTTTGAGACCCAAATTTTCCCGCAGACACTGCAAGATGTCACCATACTAATGCCGGTTTAAAGTTTGTTCTTGTGGAACAAATTAACAATACACAACTCCGTGAAGGTCGAAGAACCAACGAGCGCGCTCTTCACATTTACGCCAACTTGGCTTGATTTGGTTGGGCCCAAGAGAGGACTGTTGCTTGCCTTCTGTCCTCCAAATGCTCGATCTGACCCAAATAAAATTCCGCACACGTTACAAATTGCAACGATAATGTTTCTACCGGCTCCTAGGACACGTTCCGTCACTCGAACCACGTTGCCACTTTTTCTGCTGTCGAAGGACGTCCTGAGCGTTCAGGATCTACAGATGAGGTCACACCGCTTTGGAGCTCGGAAAACCACTTACGAACCTGCGTTTTCCCCATTGTCTGCTCTCCGCAACATAGTTTCATCAATACAAAGTTTCCGCAGCATTTTTGCGAAGTTTAGAGCAACCTTTGGTGCAGATACGCAGTTATTTCAAGTCTGCCATTGTCTAGACAAGGGGGAATAGGCACACAGCAAACATTTAAGGAAATCTCGTTACCGCTCAGAAACCTTATATTTGATTTCAGTGCAACACATATTATTAACAAACTTTATATTTCTGCTTTACTAATAACCTGTGTTAATAAGCACAGAAAATAAAATCTGGTTCTACGAATAAAGCAAACGTAGACTGTTCTGGCCGTTATTCCCTACCGTTGGGGCTTTGATAAATACAAGTAGACATCACAAAACTACGGTAAGAATTGAATTAGAACGAAAAATAAAAGTCTCAGCAATAAAAATAGATCGATATATAATTTTATTAAAATAAAAATTTTAGGAAGCTGTGGCACCTTAATGCAAATGTCACACAAGTAACTATTAAGAATTACACTCGCTATAGACCTCATGCACAAAAATTCTACAACCTGTACATCTGTACCATGACTTCTTCTTTTCCAAAGTCGTTACAAGCAAAACATTTTTCAATTGCTGTTTCAAGGTCATCATCTGCTTCTTCAATTTCTTTTTTCAGGGTTTCATTTGTTGCCTGAGTTTCGGGCAGAGATTCGCCCTTTATAGAAACATTCTTTCGCCTCCATCTTCTTTCTGTTCCTGTCTTTTAAAATTTTCTTTTGTGGTGTTCCGATGAGAATGTCTGAACAATGTTTGCCTCTTGCTCGTTTCTTTTCGCCTGTAGGCCGCACTAATTGAGAAACAGTTCCACTAGCCACTGTCACTGAGTACGTATCAGGATTATGAAGCTCTACATCCCTGGAACATGAAGGCTGAGAGGACTGCGTTCAAAATCCTGCAATAAGTGCAGTAGCAATGAAAATAATTCTGGTCCTGTTTTTAGGAAACGCTGGCAGCATTACCGGTCAAGGGTGGGTAATGGTGGTCAGATGGCCGCCACTACCCGCAACGCACAACCTATACAGGAAGCCGTATGGTTAAAACGTATCACAAAGTTTTCGGTAATTATATGGCTAACCCTACTGTATAATACTTCACTTTTATATACGTCAATATAACACTGTGTAGGGAAAGTCATATCTGTGTACTTACCTCGATTTTCTGAAGAGGATTCTTACATCAAAACCATCAAGATCTTTTCGTCGTCGTCGTCGTCGTCGTCACGTGACAACCACACACGAAGGAAAAGCATGGCTGGCTGTAGTAGCTTACTGTGCGAAATGCTAGGTAGCCGCACTTACAGAAACTTTCTATCACGTACCGTTTATGAAATATTAATCTACCGCCATTACCCCACATCCATCGTTCCCCCATTCTACCCTACGCTTGAAATGCAACGGGAACAACACACGCTTTTAGTCAACAAAATACTACTCAACCATGACACGTGCTACAGCCTCATCCTATGCAGACAACGACTAAACAGATTCTTATCTATACCTGGCGGGAAAAACTCGGGCTAGCACCACTATTGTCATCTGACTACGTCAGGAAAATATCAGATCCCACCACGTAAGCCGAAAGCCGTACTCTGCCCATGACCCGATGTTTTCATATAAGGCAGTATCTACCTTAACTGAAACGTCAAGCAGACCTTTTAAGTCCAAACATGTCGCTTTAACCTATGCTTTTATTATACAGTTGTGTTGACTGGAATATATATAATAAAGTGAATATATAGTAATGTAAACGTTTAAAGGTACGGCGGCATATATCTCACCTGAAAATAGCGACCAGCTGACCGCGAAACGCGCTCATACAATGCAGACACTTGCTCAATAGCAGCACTGCTCGATGTAGTCTGATGCCCCGCCCATTCTGCAGTACTGAGAACGGACGGTCCCGTGTGGACTGCGCGCAGCTGAGCGGGCGATATTTGCTGCAGAGCGACCGACGACGGTCCTCTGTTTGCTTTACTCAGTCAGGCATTTAACAAAACCTCCGTGCCTCCAGGAAAAGTTATTTCCAGATAGCGCAATAGTGAACCGCGTATTGAGAGCGTCCAATAATTGCATTTTATTTTCTGATAAGGATGTATTTTGCCTCGTATGAAAGGCACGAATAATGCCAATGTTTTCAGATAAGGCAAATTTATCTGACCTGGAAAGCACGCAGTAAATGTCATTACCTAAAGCGGCATAAGCGACTGTCAAGCTCAGAGATTCATGCCCACTACTATACGCATCCGCCACATGCGCAATTCCGACTCTGGCAACCAATTCGTAATGTCAATGTAAGATGCTGAGCTAAATATTCCAGAACCTTTCGCATTACATTTACATTTCAAACAGCCTGAGCTTTCATCTACTGACAAGCAGAGTCACAAGGTCATTTACATCACCAAGAACAATTCCTATCGTTCCATGGAAATGAATGCATAATCTTACTTGCGCGCAGAACATATGACGCCCACTTTCCTACGAAATGGATTTACACTTTGACGTTCCGGTGACAGTGCAATGTAATAAATTCTTATAACACCTACTAGATACACTAAGTTCTCAAATTTATTTTTTAAATAAAACTCTACATGATTCGGACAGTTCCTCTGTCCATCATCAGGAGTTTTTCACTGTACACAAAGCAATGGTATGTCATACAGGTTTGCTGACAGCTTGCGAGCAGGACCAGGAAGGAACTCTGTCCTGATCCTGCTCGCAAGCTGTCAGCAAACCTGTATGACATATACCACTGCTGTGTATACAGTGAAAAACTCCTGATGATGGACAGAGGAACTGTCCGAAACATGCAAAGTTTTATTCCAACAATAAATTTGAGAAAACAGTGCATCTAGTTGGTTTTATTATAAGAATAAGGATTTACGCTTCTACAGAACCATTATTAGTTATTACTTTTGTATTATTTATTTATTTCTACAGAACGTTACACGCACATACATTCAGTACACGTTAAATACATTGCTAACCTCAAAGTTTCCCATCGTATGTAATTACTGACTTACAAATAATGTATGCTATTATACGTAATATCCGGGGCATTCTTTATAACTAAAGCCGTCTCAGACTATACAGCGTCGATGGCAAGATGATAATAACGGCAGTTGCAAAGAAGAGGGGAAAAACATAAAACCTCAAGGCAGCGTGTACAAGACACCTCCGGAACAGACGCCTACAGTGTTACAGCTACACCATCCTGTTTGTTCATGATCAGTGTGCTTACAGCCCACCTCCGCATCAAACTCCACAGTTACCGACATGACAGAAACTTTGCGTAAGTTATCGAAAGTTGTGCACTTACCAAATCTCTTACCAAAAACAGACAACTCCAGGACCCAAACCGGCGTTAACGTCGTTCCCACCTCACACGTTCGAGTGTAAACCATGCTGTTATTACTACTGATTGTATGAAATCAAAATGCACGGCGTTAGGTTGTCACCTACTGCCATAATGTTCATGCGAAGGTCCGTAAAAAAGGGTAAACTGGTAAAAAAAACTTAAAATTGTAGATATAATCAAAACTAAATGATTTACAGTGCATATTTACCTTCCTTCTCAGTAAGTGTCATTTGAAGTCATTCTTGCTACAACGGACATTCAGAAGTTAATGCCTCCTTACTGCATGCTAATTACAAGTGGCTACGTGAAAATGTCATAAAACTTCACTGTAACATAGCCAAAGGCAAAGTTATATTTCAATGCCGTCCTCGTATTTGACGACATCTTCCGTCAATAAACAAGAGCACGTATTCCTGTCCTGTAAAGGTTCCTGTCCCTCCCCTGCAACCCGCGGCCCGCAGTGTTTTTCAGTGTCTCGTCACTGGCCTAAGAGCGTCCTCGCAGGATTTTTTTAAAAGACCAAACAGGAGATAATATGATGGTGCGTCGATAGAACTGCAGTGAGAATTCGGCAACACTGTACATCCAAATCTGTCACGGCATTTCTGGTGCGTACTTCTGCGCAGCCAGTATTGTGATGGAGTCACACTTCATTTTTCTTGTGGAACGACGAAGACGAGCATTCACACTACTTCATGCTTCAGTACAGTGGTCGGAGTTCCCTGTTGTTCCCCTAGGCTCAAAGTTCATAAAAAGACCTTCCTCATCCCAAAAGAATATAACCATGACTTTTCCAGCTAACACTCTTGAACTACTTCTTTCTCCTCCTCCTCCTCCTCCTCGGGTATGTCACAAGGCGCCATTCCATCGGCTGCCGCTTGAATTTAGGTTCAAAATGGTGGACCCAGGTTCCATTCGCCATGACAATCTGCAGCAGGAAACCCTTACCTCCAGTGCGGCACTGGTGCAAAAGACAAGTGGCCCTTGCTTTCCTCGTCTGCATGTATCATTTTAGCATTCGTGGACCCAACGAAGACAGAGCTTGCAACAGCCAAGCTTTTTAACAAATGTACTGACACTGCCTTTACTTATGGATAGGGTGCAGCATAATTAACCCGCCGTTACGCGACAGTCGCAGCATAACAGTTGATCAAGCCGGTGGATGAGTGAGGCATCATTGCAGTGTAAATGCTGTTCCTGTTTCACCTCCTTTAATCTGTCTTACCCATCGTCGAACAGCAGTCACATCCACATCCGCGGCGGCACTACACTCTAAGCACACATTCGTGACCGCAAGTCGGCAGTTCTCATTCCGCAACCAACAACTGTATCACTGTTCATTGTTTCAACCGCATGCATTCTCTGCCATTTTACAATCGACTTTGGGCTGCAATCTATTGAGCGAAAAAGAGACTAAAAGACCAGGAAAGAGACTGTTCAAGTACATAACTCACGTAGTGGTTATTGCCACAAAGAATGTAACGATATAATAGGAGACATTTTCTGATTACCCCTTGTAACTTTTTCCCATATGTGAAATCTTTCTAGTATGGTTCGTAGAGTTCCATTTTCAAAATTGCCATAATAGTGGCCTGTATTAAAAATATCATAAGTGTAACCTGAATTGCATTTGTTATATTTACAGTCTGTGTTTTCAAATCTGGATTCAGAATTTCTGTCGATATATGGCATTACTCTCGCATGCGTTTCAATCATACTTATCACCATATACGTTATCTTCACTTCTGTCTTGTTTGAAGCGTCGTATTAGTCTTTTAGTTTACTTCGTTGGACTATATGGATGATGTCCATCACGATTATCCGTTGTACTGGGTAATCAGAATAGTGGTTTTGACGGTTTATACTACCGAGTATGATGAGGAATTTATTGTTACAGAGCATCAAACAAGTTTTACTTTTCAATACCCTCTACTAAAAGGGGGCAATTATGTAATTTTTAGATGTTTCATATCAAACACGTCATGTTGTGTTGGATGATCGGAATTGTAATTTATGGCTGTACCGGAAGCGGTAGGTTTTCTACATATACCAAGAAACTTAAATTTCCTTCTTCCTTCTTAATGATTAGATCGACAAATGAATGGAAGTCGCCCCTTCTCACAGTCAAATGCTAACCTTTTAAAGCCTACTGGTCACGTGATGCACCAACAGTTTAACATTCAACAACTGTACGCTCTGCCCACACTGTATTTATGTGTTTTGTATTTATCTGAGAACAAACAGCGACTTGTGCC
>Ga0123352_10011653_pt1 | contig 13867 bp, 9 predicted proteins | sample TergutLab28metaG_FD_89700 | JGI IMG/M metagenome (GOLD analysis project Ga0123352, IMG submission 89700) | Labiotermes labralis P1 segment gut microbial communities from Petit-Saut dam, French Guiana - Lab288 P1 | ecosystem: Host-associated > Arthropoda: Insects > Digestive system > Gut ...
GATCCCAAAGTGGACAAAGCATCTGGTAACGAAATTGTAGGGGCCTGAAGATGACTAACATCTAGTCGAAACATGTAGCCTTACTCTAGAATAAATAGATTGTGCTGACGTACGTTTGTGTAACACTAATTGATATTCATTTATATATAAAAGCTCATAAGGGTCATCACCAGACGCAAATGTACAAGGTCGGTGGCCAAGAATCAGAATTTTTCATTGGTATGAAAGAGACTCTTCCTCACACCTTCCTTCAATACAATTACACTAGTGTGTTAAAAAATCCATCTAATGCAGCCGTAATCACAGATAATGTAAAACTCTGTGCATATGCAGTTGCATTTTGAGAGATAAAATGCCTACACTCCAGTATTTAATTTATATTTAAAATATTTCATTCCTGTATTCCAAGATATTGTAAAAGCTATAAAATTCTTTCTACACTGATCTGTTGTAATGGGAATCAAATAGTCTTCTTTTGCTTGTATTATTTGTTGTTCCATTATTTGTATTGAATCTTGCTTTATAAAATGGATGTGCTGACCTTGTGTGGTTATCTGTAACCTATTACTTCCTTCATGATCAATATACTGATGACACTTTTGGAACTGAATTTTCTACAGGTATTTTTTGCAGGCTGTTTACTTATTTTGTCTTCTCCTTCGGTGTGTTAATATGCCTTATTCAACCTTGTTTTTATTTGTTACCTGAATAATTTCTTAAATTTGTACTGTAACTCGGTGTGTGTATTGTGCAAGATCAATGTACTACTGTTTTTTAGAATAAAAATAGCTGTGTGTACTGCAGTATTCTTTGGTACCTACAATGAATTAAATAAACATGAGAAGCTTCTTACTACAAAAGTTTCACAGTTGGCTTTTCAAAAACATAAAGACTGTGTATGTCATCTCCTTCAAAATCAGGCATTATGATCTCTGTGTTCACTACACACTACTACCTGCATCAATTTAATTTGAGAACTAATGAAATGTTGTACTTTATACAATAAGTGACATCAGAAAGACACCAAAATGTTAATGAGATCATCTAACCTTTGACCATCAGGAGAGTACATGTAAAAATGAAAGGAAAAGAAACGAAAAACAGGTCTGTCAATTTCAGCCTCTTCATACTGTACCACATTTCCAATCACCAAGTCATCACAAAATGGCATACATGCATGTCTTCTAACAAGTTTATGCCAGGCAAAAATAATTGTAACTAAACGCACTTGTATTCATTTCTTACATGTGGCAGCAGTAGACATACACTTTTTTTTTTTAATATTTAAGGACATTTTAATATTTACGGACTTGCCACGGTTATATCACACATAAAACTCTACAGGCAGTTCACGTAAAAAAGAAATTTAAAATTTTTTTAAATACAAGGACTGTACATGCTTAGGTTTAATTAGTCTGATAATGTCCAACAAGAGTGAGATTTGAGGTTCTCGCAGCAATGTTGTTGAAGATTCAAGTCTATTTGGATGTTACGCCATGTTGACTGGTGACCAGTTCCTGGCGTTTCAGAAGATCACAGTGCCTTCTAAACATCTGTATTTACCAATGAACATGGCAAAATACTGCAGAAGACCCAAATCTCCATATTCCAATTAATAAAAAATAAACACATCTGAGTGAAAAGATAAGAAGTTGATAACCCTGTCTTTTATCATTTCATTTCATATTTTCTGATTATGAAATATGTTTAATCCTTATCACACAAGGAAAATATGCAGTTAAGGACAAGTAATTTAAATATGTTTATCAGTCGACATGAACCAACCATTTCCGCTGCCAGGCGCCTTACATTTTCATTTCTCAAATAATCACTGAGGAACCATTACTGAAGATGCCATGTTGTAACAATGCACATTTTAACATTTCATATCAGTACACTCACACAAATTGGCTTTTACCATATTTAATTATGGAATAAATTTAGCATAGTTGCCTTAAAAGTAGTGGGTTTCTGGGCCTTGTCTATCATCTTGTATTAAATACTGGAACTGAAGAATCAAACAGTTCAGTCAATGAATATTACAGTTGACACCTGTGCAGTGTGAATAAGATTTTCCACTGTCCTCTACACTATTAAATAAGTTAATTCCCCCATGAAATATAAGTTCTGATTCTTATGACTGTGCTTCTGTATGTCATGAATTGATTCAAAATCACAATTTGCAATTATTTCTCATATCAGTGTTTAAATTTCATATGATTTGCAATGACTGTCCCCATGTGTTGTTATGGTGTTATCAACAGTACTACAATCTGTGAAGAGTGCATATCAATTCCACGAACACATCTGCACCTACGTCACTTCTTCAATCAATAAATTCAAATCTTATGATGAATACAGAGAATCAGTCACTATTTAAAGCCAATTATTGTGTTTTTAAATCACAGACAATTACTCACTTCCCAAACTGAAAGAGGGCTCCTTATAAAATTACTTTCTTTTGTAATGGATACTGTGAAGAAAAATGAAATGTATGCTTTTCTTATTGTGGGCACAAGATACCTGACACTACACACTGCCCATTGTGCATCCCCCCTTTAGAAGTAAAACTCCAGGACCTACTTATATTAGTGTGAAAAAACTCAACTCTAATGGCAAATGTCTTCACATTTTACTTCAGCTGATAAGACAATCCAAAATAAATGCCAAGATTACAATGATGTGTGTGTGTGTGTAAAAACCATTTACAAAGTGAGCTTATCAAAGTAGTAACAACATAACAACAGTAACATGTTACTTATAAAAGTATATAGTGGTTGCTCTTATAATATTTTTAAAATATTGTGTAGTTGACTACTATGGTACTGTGTTAAAGTACAAAAAATGAAACTGTAAAAAGGTATCTAATTTCATACACACTTAAACTTTCTAAGGCTTGTAAAAAATATACAAACGGGAAAAGTAAATATACCGGTACAACAATCTGATTTATTTAAAACAACTATGAGATGTGCAATTCACCCACTTGATATGTCAACACAGGACAGGCAGAACTCTATAGGCAGCAGAACACTAATACCATTCACACCACACTCCAGCCATTACAACAGTTAATTTCCTGTTGTAACTACTCATGGGGGCTTTTGTTTTAAATTTCTACATTCTGAATAAAAAGAACATAAGCTTTCAACATATAATGTGCTTTAGATAAGGCTTAATTGAATTATTAAGTACTGCTGATCTATATATATATATATATACTCAAAATGCTGATGTCTCACCAAAATCATTCAGATAAACTTTAAGCTGGAATTATACAGTGTGCAAAGTTGGCCCACCTGTATTTCGTTGTATCATCCACCTGTATGCACTGCACTGCAATGCATTCCCTTTCATTTCTACTTGCACATGCACTTTTTAAACATTTCATGACCACCTGACATGCTAGTGAGTGATGTCACAATTTTTGTAGACATTCAGAGTAAATGCAGATTACTGCAGCTACATTAAAATGTAGGTTGATGGGATATGTTATGCACACAGAATATTAATTAAACAAACCTTACATGGTACATCAGGAAATGAAACTCAGTTATTTACTGTTTGCATGCTCAAGTGCATGCACGCACACACACATACTTCTCTGTCTGAAAAAATGTATACAGCTTTGATTATCCATAATGTTAATTATCCATCCAGGATACAAAATAATGTTATTTATATTCTGAAACAATACACTAACATTCACACTGTTGTGAAAGTTTGTAAACTGGAAAAAATACATATACGGTCACATTACAGATACGGTGCTAACAGAAAACGGTGTACTTCGAGTGTTGCTAGCCATTCATACAAAACTACAATTTTATTTTAAGTGGTCCCAACAGCAATTCAAATTATGAAAATAAATCATACAGAAATTAGTTCCTACTTCTACAGCACAAGTGTGCCGGAAATTAAATGCAAACATAAATAAAAAGAGTATGTATGTTCACTGGGGAAATCCCCATTGTGACTCTGTGTAATTAATCTGTACAGCAACCCCCCAACCAACGCAGTTTTTCCCCACCACATTTTTGACTATATACAACTAAAAATAAATTTAGAGGAACAAATTTTCCATAAGCTGAAGAACTGAAGATACATGCAGATAAAGCTCAATCAACCAATATGGATGTTGGCAGCATGAGCTATATATGCACTGTGTGAATGTTTAATGTTCAAACATGTAAGTACTTTAAGCAAAGGAACAGGGTTCAGAACCCTGTTTTTCCTATAAGAAATCGGAAAAAGTTGCTGTGCCAAACACATTGTGATCAATACCCCTCACACCCATGTTGGGTGAGGGATTAGTGTACCACACTTACCCATTTTTAATCCCATGCTGGACGAGCAATCACTACACTACACACAGGCATCATTAATGCCATAGGTGTATGTTCTTTTACCAGTACTTTAATTACAGAATTCCTCAAATCATGCTGCGTGTGGTGTTGTCACTAATCAATTCCATTTTGGGTAAAAATATGAAAAATTAATTTATATGAATAATACCGGTAACATTAACCCACAATTTTAACCTACAAAAATATCTGATTTCATTACAGATTCTATAATTCAAGACGAGAAAGACATGACTTTGTTTTTCTTGCAGATTGTCTGTGATTAAGTAACTTTAGAAATATGCACACGCGCGCGTGCGCACACACACACACACATCCACCAGCCTACATGCCACATGATATTCAATACTGTTGGTCTGCACCTACGTATGTTTAATATTCAGCACTCCTTGCACATTACACCATCCTCGTCATTACAGACAGACACTTACAGAAAGCTGAATGAGGTTAACAATTTTTATACCACACTGAAATACCATTACAGCACTGGGGACCTGACGGATATTCAACGGTCCAAGCTACATATTTCATATGACACAGCTTCAAACATTATATAGTTTCATGCTGACTTATAGGAACAACATTACAACAGTATGTCTTTTTACACGCGTGACCTCTTTTAGAAGTGAGGATTATTAGCTGAATATATTTTGCAGAGTGATTCAGTCTTCCCCAGCACCTCAGTCGCTTTACAAAAATAAATGCAACACTCAAAACATACAAATATAACAATATAATATTGCAAATACACACAAGCACAACACCAAAGCAGGTTCAAGATGTCTCATTTTAATTCTCACATTAGTTATGATCTTCTTTAGAAATACATCACTCCACAACTTCGCACAAGTCTTCTTCTTTAAGTTCACATAAGTAGAAATGTTTTCATATATTAATGTGTATGTCATGTTGAAAATTGTGTTTTATAAAAATAGCTCACAAAAGATACCAGTTTTAACTTGTTCTAGTTTCATAAAAACATAGCCCCTGCACATTACCTCCAAGCTTTGGACACCCTAGCCAGGCAGGGACCCACCCCCCCACCTGATATCGTCATACTGGTACAAACACCACAGCTTCAGGACTTGCACATCTTTACCAAAATTACTAAAAATCTAATGCTTAACCTTTCTCTCGAAACCACCAGGATTTAGTGTTCTGAACCGTGCATGTACTCTCGTATGTGACATTGTTGTAAGAGAGGTTTTAGTCAACACTATACTCAAAACAAGAATATCGACACAACTGTTTATAGTAAATATAGCACAAAATTATATTGTGCTGTTATCTTATTACGAACAGTTATGTACAATATTGAATCAGCTTTAGTTATACTGAATATCACAATATGTATATTAATAACACATGTTTGTATTATTATTATATTATTATTATTATTTACACATGATAATGATGTATGTGCCCTCAACTCCATTCAAATAGTTTGCAGTTACAGAACATAATTTTAAGCACCTCCAGTCTAACAATACCCTCACACAATTGTTTTCTACCAATCATTCATTATGTCGCAGTCTTGGCTAAACCTGTGCCTCACAGGTATTTTTCTCCGTTCACATATGGCAAATCATAAACATGGCTGTATGATATCACACAGTTCACTCACTGTCCACAGACTCCTTCCTTACATGTGGCTTTAGGTGGTTGCAACTGTGGCCTCAAAAAAGAAATACACTTTAAGTTCAGGTTGTACCAACATCCAGTGTGGCTGTGGTGTGTCCACTGTTAGAGGGTCCACTTCCATGGCTGTTGAAAGAAGGGAAGAAGAAGTCCCCACCATTGGGGCGTGGCAACTTTCGCATGATTTTACCGGATGTGATAAGACGTCCAAAACCTTCCTGATGTGCAAAAGCATAACCAGAACGTATTGATCGTCTAGTTCGTCTCGCTGATGGTGTGCGGAGAACATCCTGAGAATGCCGGGACCTGAAGAACACAACAATAATGCAAGCTTCTACGGTAACAGACATATCAACAAGGAGATAACAAATTTCAGCTCAGAAAGTAATTGTTCTTGAAACTGGAAGACATACAAGGTAGTGTGGCACATTCAATCAGTGGTGCTCAGCGATATACTATCTACTAAACAAATCTCTGTATATTCAGCTCATTAAGATTGTCACCAATAACACTGGCCAGCTTGTTTGTTTGTTTGTTTGTACAGCTTAGTGTTACATATTACTGCTATGAAAACAACCATCATAAAAGATACACCATGACAATGCTCACTATGAAGGAAGCCAGTTTAATTTTGGTTCACATAGGTCAGATGAAAATCTCACTTTACATACCCTCAAACTGAACATAATTTTCTCAAAAACTGCTCACTATATACAATAACTGTACATAATTACAAATACATATCTATCAACCTCTGCCATCCCAATGCAGTGCAGTGGTGAACATTACAAGCAAGCACTCCTAGTGACATGTTAACAGAGCCAAATGCCACTGTGCTCCTGACACGAAACAAACGTAAAGAACACTCAAAAGTGCTTGCCCATGGTAAGACACAAAGACCAAACTGACAGAAAGCTTAAGAGTTCCTTGCTTATGGATAGAAGAGGGAAGACATGAAGGAACTGTGACATATCACCACTACAGTTCAGCTTCTGAATAGTTTCCAAGTACCAAAAATTAGAATGATTTCCATTGCACCTCATTTCACACAGTCATGTATCATTCATTCTGGTACTCAATGTGACGCGCACACACCACGCTTTTTGGGCTCGTGTGTTATAATCGTTTTAGTCTACAGTTTTCACAGCAATGCATGAAGCGCTGAATGAACATGGCATCAGTGGTGTTCACTCCCTTACTGATATCCACCTGGCACCTTGGTAACTTAGATAAACAGGGAATTAACCCCATTCAAAATTTACTTTTTTTTAACAACAATTATCCAAGTACTGGTGGCTGAGACAAATTTCTATTTTCACTAACACTTGAACACCCATGAAGTACCTTCAACACAACCAAGATGGATTAAGCAGTAACGTTCCTGACTTGTAAATGGGAGCTACCCCGTTCCAACCTCAGACAGGACACCAGGAATCCAGAAAAAGTATTTTTATGGAAATTTGATGTGTATTGGAACGTGCATCATATTGATAACTGAAGAATAAAATCCAACTAGATGCCACTTATTACTTTATTATGCTTATGTTAGGCTCAACATGTTTCGGGCACCACTATGCCCATCATCAGGAGCTCACAATGATAGCGTTTGGTTACCACATTAGGTCGTCTGGTTCTTGGATTGCTGCTGGTTGGAGATTAAGTGCAGGCAGGATGGATGAGTGTCTGGACTGAAGGCAAGACGAGTCGTGTTACAGCCTTCGGTCCGCACACTCATCCATCCTGCCTGCACTTAACTTCCAACCAGCAGCAACTCGAGAACCAAACAGCCTAATGTGGTAACCAAATGCTATCGTCGTGAGCTCCTGATGATGGGCATAATGGTGCCCAAAGCATGTTGAGCCTAACATAAGCATAATAAAGTAACAAGTGGCATCTAGTTGGATTTTATTCTTCAGTTATTTTTAGGGACTTCCTCAATCATACATTAAGTTCTGCTATATATGCTTGCTCCCACATCTTATCATTCAAAGCAGTTGATGTGAGCTACTGACAATAGTCACTATACCAAGAATAAACAGAATGTATCAGTGCCACTGCTATGCGCTTGCTCAGCATACAGACTCTTCTCATCTTAGACAAGGGTTCCATTCTGCAACCCTTTATGTAACTCAATGTCTGTGTGTGTCAGAATTCGATCCACTACCCACCAAACACTAACTACATGAAGCAGAGTCCTGCCTGAGAAGCTAACAAGGCCTCAGCTAGTGAAGAAATTTCCTGAATTTTATGCAGCCTGTAGGTTCAATACCACATTCACAAGCAAACAACCAAACCAGCTCATGCCTCTCCATCCCATTTCTTGGAGCTTCATTTTAATATTATCCTTCCATCTATGCCTAGGCCTTTCAAGTGGTCTCTTTCCCTCAGGTCTTCGCACCAAAACCCTGTATGCATCTTTCCTGGCCCCCACACATGCCACACACACACCTCATCCATCTCATTCTTCTTGATCTGATTACCCAGATAATGGTTGGTGAGGAGCTGGCCTACAGAACATAAGCTTAAAGAGAAAAATGTACAACTGCAACGCTGGCATTTACTTCAACCGACAGTGCCTCAAGAGACAGCTGATTCAAACCTACGCCAAAGTAAAAATCCCTAATACCTCCCCAGCCCACAAATGTACACAGCACAAGATACCTAATACTGTATAAGCATAAAAGACAAGATCAAATACCTAAACAGCAAAAAACAACAACTGAACCAACAAATATACCACTTAAACCTATATCTAGCCAACATCTGTGACAACACCTGGACATACATTCAAAACACATTCAAAGAAAAACTTTTAAGAGAAATCCAGGCTAAGGACAAAAAACTGAGAAATCTATCCAGCACTCAAACAGCAACACCACAAGAGAAACACACAATCTACCCCAAGGTCATAAACAATACCGACATCACCTTTTCCCACAATGAATTGGCCCTACTAGAAAAAGGCCTCAAGTACAACATACATAGCAAGAAGAAAAACTGGATAAAATACCTGGCCCTGGAAGCTGAAACGGCTACTACACAACTCCCCCCCAATGAACGAGAGGTCTACCAGAAAATGGTGGCTGATCGCATAAACACATTACAACAGAACAAAAGCTCAATACATGACACACACCCCAAAGCCAGACAGATAAAATCCATCAAAACTAAACTCAGTGTCAATATGGCTATGAAAACACAAGCAGACAAAGGTAACTCCTTGGTCATACTCCCCATACAACAGTATGAATCTTAAAATACTGAATTTCCTACACAAAAACAACTGCCAAACTGCTCCCACGGACCCCACTAATGCGTTTCAAGCCCAGATCAGGAAGACAGTAAAAGAGAGTAAGACACTAATCCCATGGTACAGCAAGTGAAAATATATTAACTTGAATCCCCCCCCATCAAAGGACTAATAAAACTACACAAACAAGGCCTGCCCATTAGACCCGTCGTGAATTGGCGCAGCACCCCTGCCTACAAACTATCCAAAATGTTCACGCAGAAAATCAACACTACAGTTCTACTCCTGAACACCTTCAACGCAAAAAATGCAAAGGACCTGATCCAGAATTTACAAGACACCCCAATCTCCCCACATTTTACCTTTGCATCCTTAGACATCATCAACCTATACTCAACATTGCAGTAAAAGAAACCAGGACAATTCTTGCAAACATATTGAAACAGAGCATGACACCCCCAGAAGCAACATGAACTTTTAAAATAGTATGATGTCATTACTAGGCAGAACTGCTTTACCAGCAGCCAGGACATAATAATCCAACACAACGGCCTCGCAATGGGCGCCCCTTCATCTGGCATCATTGCCGCGATCTTCCTACAGCACACACAACATTGAAAAAAAGCAGGACAGACACGATACCCAAGGTGTACAGACGCCCGCAATAATCACCACCTCATACCTCTACCACGTTCTGAGTGACACTGATTCTGTTATCGTGAGACATGGTGATAGTTCAGTTGTGATAAGAGATCTGGCACGAGATGCACTCAAGGACATCAAACTCCAGCCATGGAAGTAACACTCCACTCCAGGTACCCATCTCAAGATAGCACTAGGACCCATCATTCCCAATACCAGCTCACAGATATCATTTTATTCCACAGACAGATGGCCCATATTGACATCTCCCACAGATGTATGTCGAGCCACACCGTAGACAGCACATGGCCCTCGACACATTAGCACAGCGTGTTATCTACAACACCATGACCATGACAATGCAGCCACAGCAGCAGACTACGACACCACCCTGCTACCTCCCCATTCAACAGTGTGTAAAAAAAAATAATATCAGCGACAGACTAGAATATAATACATAATATATAAATAGCAAATATTGGTACCATCCTATTAAATGAGTTCATGTACATGACCATTGTAAACGAGATCTCGTCTCCCATTAGATATGCTGGTTATGTAATACAGTCCTCTGTAAGCTAAGTACAACCTGATGATGGCCAAGTAAAGTGGCCGAAGTTGACAAGTTGTATGATACTTGATAATATAACATAGTTGTGTTCCAACTGTATATTATACATATCTGATACTTTGTAATAAGCTCCTCATTATGTAGTCTTCTCCATTCCCCTATTACCTCATCCCTCCTAGGCCCTAATGTCTTCCTCAGCACCCCATTCGCAAACACCCCTCAGCCTATGTTCCTACCTCAATGTGAGAAACCAATTTTCATATCCATAAAAAACGGTCAAAATTACAGTTGTTCACCAAACACACATGAGCAAATTTATTTATTTATTTAGTATATACGTGTATACTCTTAATCCTGCAGCTGGTTACTGAGATACTAAGCAAAGTGTAATTAAGTTAAAACCTTAAAAATAAATATAAGTAAGAATATGTATATCAATGGGGAAACAATTATTCTAAGCATATAAATTAAGCACTTATGGAAAGGTATATATAAGGAACAACTTATACAAGTCAAGGCTTACATAATCCAAGGCATGCCAGCACTTGCAAGTCCAGCAGAATTATTTTTGAAGTTACATTTAAATACAAGCCCTTTTGTTTGAGTGAAGCTCTTCTATCTGAATATGAAGAATAACAAGGTACTATACAAAATGAGATGCCACAAATTCTCTCTGCAGATATTGGCAATATAATTACTGTAACTATATGTTACTGTCAGGTACGGACAACACTCTTCCTGTCACAGCTGGCAATTCTTTGTCTCTGCTTTCGAAGGCAGTTGTGTTTAGCATTTTGAAACATTGGATATGGACAAATATGTGAATCAATAGTGGCACCTTTTTTCCTGATCTTGGTGCTGTGACAAGTAAAAGGCTTCCAACGTACCTGAGTTGAGCTAGCCTCTGCTTGAGGCGGACCCTGTCAGAAAGTGTCGGGCACACATCTACAAAATAAAACCTCCAGGCCAAAACTGGTATCATTAAAATGATTACCGTTATAACAGTTGTAAACCAGAATGTTGCCTCTGACATTGCCTGAATAATAAAAAGAAATATACACGTTAGCAACAGTTTTCCAAAAAGTCAATTTAAAATCAATTATTCATAACATACATTTTGCATGTTTTCCACATATTCTATCAGACCTGATGTGTGGTTAGTGTTACAGGGGTTGTTACAAGGATTTGCAGTTATCTCTACTGTTCAACTTTATCAAAACAAACACCGACAAATATATTCACATATTATTAAATCACCACTTTATTAGCACTATATGTATCTGCAACATGTTTCAACCCTTAAGGGGTCATCTTCAGGGAGTAAAGTAATACATTCCAGCAGGAAGGTCAATACAATGAGTCACCAGTTGTAAAATTCTGGCACTAAAAAAAAACACATTTACAAGTAAAGTTATAATTCTTATAATACAAAAGGTAAAGCAGTCCCATTACAGGCCTGGACAGGCCTAGAGGGTTCCAGGAAGTTAAGGCTCCCAGATTTTAGTGACAACGGCACAGGATGGTGGTAAGGTTGTCAGCTTTACGCACCGGCCGCTTTTACCCCCAGGAAATACTCCTGGTACTCATTTCTGTTAGAGGCTGAGTCGACCCCAGGGCCACCTTATAATATAAGAGACATAAAATTATAAAATTTTAAGGTATGATGAGAATTGTTGATACATACCAATTTAGTGTGTAGGTTGTACTTTGCTACACAGCAGCTGTAAGAGTGAAGTATTAGAGTACACACTACACACTAAATTGGTATGTATCAACAATTGTCATCATACCTTAAAATTTTATAAGAATTTCATAATTTTATGTATTTTATATTCTAATGACAATACACTGTACTTTTACTTGTCAATATGTTTTACTCGACTTCAAGAATTTTACAACTGGTGACTCATTTTGTTGACCTTGCTGCTCGAATGTATCAATTATACTCCCTCATGATGACCCTTTAAGGGATGAAACATGTTGGAATACATACAGTGTTAATACAGTGTTGATTTAATAATATATGATTGCATCTGTCAGTGTTTATTTTGACATAGTGATAGCGGAACACAGATAGGAACAGGATAAACTCTACTGTTCCAACTTTTGACCAGCAACAGACAACTGGTGTCAGTTTTTTCAGTTACTAAGTGTCTTTATGCACAGTTTGCTTTACCTTTACTAGACACTGATAACTTACAGCATCAATAAAAGTTCTAACTGATATTATATGGCCTACTCTAGAATTAAAATCTGTAACATGAGATGAAAATTTCTGGGGCAAATATCCAAAAACTGTACTACAAAAGAAGGTATATGTTACCACCACCCCTTGAAAGACAGCACAGATGATCATAACAAATCCACAAAAATGTTAACATCTTCTTGGGACACTTTCACCTTGCTGCATGTATGTACTTGTTCGCTGTGTATAATATATATTACAGCTAAAATCTATTACCCAAAAATGAAACTGTAAGTACTTACTTTGCTAAGAGATCCAACGTACTGGCCACCTACAACATAGTTGTAGAAATAATCCAGAACAAAGTACCAGATTAATGAACCCCATATCATGATGTGATTGAATACTGTCCAGTACGCTGTATCCAAGGCAATCTGCAATCAACAAAACAGGTGTGCAGCTTACAGTAATTACTGTGGTGTGGTGAGACAAGCTACAAAATTCCTTTCACACATCATTGTCTTACTGAATACACAGTGGAGCTGCATATTACAAAGGGGTTACATTCCAGAGCCTGTGCAGACACCTAAAATGTGTAGACAAAATTATCTCTGAAAATTCCTCAAGTCACCCACAAAGTACATGCTCCTATATATATATATATATACCCTGCAATATGCATGCACATTACAAATAGTAGGAAGTACGCCCACTGTAGAGGAATGGCAATACGCAACATTACTCCAATTAATAGTACAACAAGTGCCTTTCAGTGAACAGTGATAGAACCAGCTTCACACAGTAGACAAAAGACCCAATCAAACAGGATAACAAAACCCGACAGTGAATACGGTGAAGGAACCAGCTACACACAGGAAATAGCACATGGCAACACAACAGTGAGCGCCGCCACCCACACAGATTCACACCCATCAGGGGATAAAACCGGAAAGAACGGGAACACAATAACACCCGGAGCATAGGTAAGTTCCCACCTATTTGTATTTGTATTTCCCAATACAGAGGAATACCCCACGCATAACTGGACTAGAATAATCTACCACCCTACTCACACACACATCTCTGTCCCCATAGGCAACGGAATCTCGCACCCAAGGCCACTCGACCCCCCCCCCCCCTCCCAACCCAGCAAAATTGGGAAAAAGGATGAACAGGCCCCCCCTTGACCACCGACCTTCACACCCGCCGAGCACCCC
>Ga0123352_10011654_pt1 | contig 13867 bp, 10 predicted proteins | sample TergutLab28metaG_FD_89700 | JGI IMG/M metagenome (GOLD analysis project Ga0123352, IMG submission 89700) | Labiotermes labralis P1 segment gut microbial communities from Petit-Saut dam, French Guiana - Lab288 P1 | ecosystem: Host-associated > Arthropoda: Insects > Digestive system > Gut ...
AGTTTTATCATAAAATTTTAATGATAAAAAGTTTTTGTATTAATAACAGAATCGCGAACCTCGGTTGGGGGGGTTTTTTGTACAACACAATTATTATGCGGGGGGCGAGAGATAAGTTCTTGTCCCTATAGTCATCCATGTCTTTCAGCTTGTAGTGATTTGTGTATCACATGCTTGTAGAGATGGCATAGTCCGGTTAGAGTGAAGGTTACCGCAAAGTGACGCTGGCGCTATTTACGATGGAGAGCGTAGTGTCTCTACCCAAATCACTATACTGTACTGTACTGTGCCGTTGTGTAGTTTACTGTATTGTACCGTACAATAGTGTAGTGTAGTGTACCGTAGTTTAATGTAGTGTACTGTAATCTACTGTACTGCCTGAGGGTGACCGTGTAGCATGAGTGGAAAAAATGGAGTAATTAAAAATAATTAAATGTTAACTGAATCTTTTTTGTAGCCGAGAAGGAATGTGTTTTCTGCGCGGTACGGACTGAGTCTTAAGTGTAATTTCAGATGTCTGTAAGAGCAATGAAGGAATTTCAACTCCAGTCTGAGAGTCCGTTCACATTCTACTCCACGTCATGCCGCGATACCACTGGTACTGATGGTAGGCCTCTGCTGTGTATGCGCTTTCTAAATGCCACATAGGCCTACGTTCCTGGCTGCTTGGCGCAGCACCCTGCGGCACAATATATGTTTCCACGTGAAGCGAATGTCGTTAATGCTTCATCAAGTTCCTTCCTGACCTAAAACACGATTCCTTGGTGTGTGGTCAGTGCTACAATATTGACGTTCCTTCGTGGTGGATGTCACGTACTGGGCGTTCCAGAAATACTTGTGGACAGATATTTTGCGAGGTGATGCGGAAGTTTGTATTAATCTCAAAATTACAAAATCTTTAACAGCTTTGTGGGCATAGAAGATATTTTTTTATCTATAAGTTCTCTTTATATATATACTGCGCGCGCGCGCGCGCGTGTGTGTAAGAGATCAATTATTCATCGATTTCAACAGTATTTCGTGTGAATTTTTTGTTTCTTCTGATACTAAATTTTGCCTTACAGTGCCTTAAGTGAACAGCTGTTAACTTCCAACCCCTGTTATTTTAATACCTGTACCGTGCATCTTTTATTATTTTGTACAGTTACCAACAAGTGCACAGTTAATTGACAAATTATCGCACTCATCGTACATGTTTCGACACTATTGTGTCATCCTAAGGAAGTTCGTTGTTAGTACCGTGCCAAGTTACACAAGTATGTCAAATGCAATAGTTGGTGGTATAATTTAAAATTTAAATTATTTCACATAGGGTTTATGCTGTTGACACTCATTGTTTAAAATCTTTAAAATATTAAAATTGTCCTATTTATAAAAAAGTGGGCTAAAATAATTTTGTTATTATAGTGAAGTCCGTGTGTGTGGTGGCTGTATATGCAACCTGTAATAAATAAGGATTTTATTAATGGATGTATAAATGTTATATCGCGGATATGTCGAGTATATTTAATTTATTTAATGATCGACTCACCTGTATGTTGATACTGTCGTCTTGCTGGCCCGGTATGTACTGAGTCTGACTCTGTGTCGAGCTGTGTGACGTGTTTCGTTATGTTGGCAAGAGCGTATAGTGGGTTTCGTTCGTTGGTCTTCTGCTCATCGATCAATAAGTTCTGTTGTTGTAGCACTTGCATGAAAAATGACTCCCAACAGTTCATTACTTTTCCTTTACCGCATGTTTTAATAGCTGTATGGTATGTTCCGGATGACCATATTCGTGTCTGTTATTGAGAATGTGAGATAGGGTTGTTTGTTTTTATATATCGTGTATGTTAACGGTGTCTTATTTTTATTGATCTACCAGTCTGGCCAACACATATTTTTGTTACATGTTTGGCATTGTAATCTACATATTCCCCTGGAGTTTATTTTGTTTTGTGGTGGTCTGTCGCATAGTTGATTGTATGTGGTGTTACATGGTCGAAATGCTATTTTAATTCGGTGCGTTTGAACAGGTTGTTAACTTTCTGTATGAGTGGACTATGATACGTAAATGTGATCCATTTCTTTCTTCGTGCTTGTGTGGGAGTAATTTTTTGTATTTTGTGTCCTGATTATTTTGTTCTTTAAATTTTGGATGATCTGTAATAGAAAATCATTATTCCTATTATTTATTATTATTAAATAAATTAAATATACTCGACACATCCGCGATATAACATTTATACATCCATTAATAAAATCCATATTTATTACAGGTTGTATATACAGCCACCACACACACACGGACTTCATTATAACAACAAAATTATTTTAGCCCACTTTTTTATAAATAGGACAATTTTAATATTTTAAAGATTTTGAAAAATGAGATTTCAACAGCATAAAACTAATTAATAATTTTTAATAATAATAATTTAAAATTTTAAATTATATTACCAACTACTACATTTTACATACATTTGTAACTTTGCAAGGTACTAAATACGAACTCTCTGATGATGACACAATAGTGTCTAAACATGTAAGAGTAGTGTGATAATTTGTCAATTAATCGTGCATATGTTAGTAATTGTATAAAAAATTCTAAGCTCTTTTTTTCAAATGAAATTTAAAATTTTTGCCTTCGAATGATATATATGTACGTAGATAAGTTTCAGATTTTATTCGAATGTGTGCGTAACGAGAGGAAAGTTAAGTGCAGTTCTCATACATTGGAATTTTTTTTTAAATTTTTATCTAGTCCTATATTGGCAATGAAACGTCCCAGGGAAACTTAGCCATGATGAATGAAGACTTTATAAGTTCATCTTGACCTACATAGTGAACTTAGCAGTTGAACTCCCTGTAGTGCATCTGCCAAGTCGCTCTTGTCATGTCCGTGTGTACGACAGTTTTGTTGCTTAGAAAGCCTGCATCCGCCGGAATATTCTCTTAGAGGTACTGCGCCAGGGACGTGTTGAGTGGGACATTCTGTATAAATTGATTTTAAGAACGGGCCATTAAGTGGGAATTGTGATTATAATATTTTTTGAATTAGCAGGTGAATGTCAGCGTTTGTGGGGACGCTGCTGCCTCCTGTACGTTGTAGTACTTTTGACCTGAATATAGAAGCATTGGATTCATCTAAAACATACTTATTACAGGAGATTGGGATATCTCAGTCAGTGTAGTGACTAGGCTGGGGGTTGGATTCTCCGTGGCCGGATTTCTGACAGGAACGGTGCATCTAGGCCGGCTGTGGGGCACACCGTGGTTGCTGGAGGTTCCTTCTCCACGGGTAAAGTGGCCAGTGCTAATGTAGTAAATGGCAAAGACTACCCAGTAACTTACCTATGCAGGCACAGAGGGGAGTTGGAGGTACAGCTGTAACCACCCTCAACCTCGCCTTTAAATAGCTTGGATGGTCAGCGCCATCCTCTGCCGCTTTACCCCCGGTAAATCCCTGTTATCTATTATCGGGAGGCTCGTTTGGATTGGGGTTCGGTGTGGTCGGTTACGGATAACTCAGTCCCACCGGAGTTCGAACTCCGGACCGTCCAGCCTGTAACAGGCCTCTCTACGGAGACCATGTAATGTTGGGGTTAAAGAATGAGTATAGGTATTTTTTACGACCGCTGTATTCCTTCAACGTATGCACAGAGGCGACTGTACTTCTATTTTTACGTTTTACGTTGTCATGTCTAGCTTGAAGAGAAAATATAATTCATTCTATAAGTTCGGTACAAAACGACATGCCCTGAAGATGGAGGCAGAATATTCTTATGAAATGTTCCGTAGCTTTTAAGACCCGAATGTAAAAGTATCCCCACCTCAAAACATCAAATCACGCTTTTCAGGATGCACAGAAATTTATAATTACGTGACTTCTGTTCTCCGTGTATCCACTTCAGTGTAGTAGTAACGTGCCTGCCCACTTAACGCGAAGCTTACATCACATTCTGCTGCAAACCTTAAAGTCGTTGCTCTGCAAAACGACGCACTTAGAAGACGCAAAATGACATGAAATGGTTTTCTGTAACTTTCGTTTTGTTTCGCCTTTGATCTAAAAAACAACAGGAAAAGAGACACTAGGGTAGTAAACACCAATTTCGGTTGCATAACCATCGCCCTTGTACAACACAAAATAGCAAAAATCAGTGCGCAGACAACTTCTTCCGGTCGTTTGGTATTGCTATAGTGCCTGGAAAATGAATGAGACAGCCTATAATTAAATTAAGATTGACTGAAATTCGATCTGAAGATCCTATATTACTTATCGTCTGCTGGAAATCTTTAACGTCATTAAATGTGTTCCGTTTGTATTCGTTCTTCATTTGTTCGTTTATTTATTTATTGCTTAGTTTGACCTATTATACCTACTCATTGTAGGCGCAGAGTGTTATTGTTGCATGTGATTGCACGCAGTGACACACACACACACACACAAAATACTTAGGACTCCTCTGGACAAGGGACCAGTCCGACGCAGAGACCTCTATCTGGCAACATGCAACACTTAATAAGAGACAGACATCCTTTCCTCCGGCGGGATTCGAATCCGCAATCCCAGAAAACGCGCGGTCGAAAACAAAGGCCTTAGACCGCGCGGCCACCGGGATCGGTATAAGTGTTCTTTACGTAGAAAATACAACGAAGCCGTAATGGGTGACACATCTATCCGTCCGACTGTCGTCTGTCCGTCTCTGACCTAGAAGATTTCTTTACATACAGTTGTCAGCAAACCTAAAAAGACAGTTCATAAAAATGTGTTCAGTGACATACATACGTTATTTAAAAGAGTAAATTGACTTTCGCTTTTACCTTGTAAATTTTTTTACCGATTTGGATAAAATTTGATTCAGATGTGTCCAGCAGGATTTATTGACTTATTGTGAGTTTCGTGAGAATCTGATAATTGAAGTCCGTACCTTACTGAGATGGCAGTATTGGTGTTAATCGAATATCATTTGCGCGTCCAACGTTAAACAGTCGACATTTCGAAGGTAAAGTACGCCTAAGTAAGATCTGTACACTAGGTCGCAATGTACGCCTTATGCGTCATTAATGAGTGTAGCAGTCGGCTGTGTTGCCGACGTTTCGGAGGAATATGGTACCCTCATGCTCAGGGTCTATGTAGCGGGAGTGGTTACGTTTCGGTGTAAAATTTGGCCGAGAAGTCAGAGCTCTAAACCGAAATTACAGTGTGGGGCTCTGTATGCCGTGTGCGTCGTGCAGAGGCGTGAACGTACAGATCTGCGTGATAAGTAGATTTAGGGGATTTTTGGGACACTGTCTATAGACCAGAAATTCTTCACACCAAAAGAACAAGGAATCAGGAATTAAAACAAATTCACCGTAAAAGCATAAAATCAGTAATCATCTAGTAAGAGGGTATGTAGTCAAAAACACAACTATGTATGTCTATTTAGATGTTATATTCTCAATAACCAAAAAACTACATGTTTCGGCCAGCAGTGGCCAACATAATTTGCATTCGAAACAGTTAAGATTGTTCTGTATAATTCGCGTGACGGTGTGTTGATGAAGAGATCTCGACATCAAACCTCTGTTGGAACATAGTACCCCTATAAAAAGGTAAAGTTATCCCATTACAGGCCCGGTGTGGCCCATAGGATGGGTAGAGGTTTAGCTCTACTCTTCCATGACCGCGGCACTAGAATGTGGTGAGGGGTCAGCAGCACGCCCTGGCCGCAATTTACTCCCGTAAAAGACCCGGTACCCATTTTACAGGAGGCTTGGTGGGCCGGTCTGGACGGGCGGAAAATCTCCCCCCCCCACCGGGATTTTTTTTAATAATTACTTTATTATCCGTTCTCAATGAGCTACGTGATTCATAGAGTCCACTTTACTGTGCATTGATGGTTAGAGCTCATGGTCTGGTATGGTCTGTACTCATCGTTTTGTACGTGTTAGGTTAGAGTCGGAGTTTTCAGTGTTTCATGCCACTCTTCGTGGTGGGTATTAGGTCACACTGGCATTCATCTGCTCTGTATCTTGTGCCGCCTTTATGTAGTCCTTGTAGTTCGTTTGCATCTAGAGTATGTCGAGGTAGTTCCCCACTTTTGCTGACGTGAGGTGTACGTATGTGTCTTCCATCGCTAGCGTCACATATAGTCGATGTAGTCCGTAAGTGTTTGTCGTCGCTGCCATTGCATTCTGTACCAGACAGAGTATGTTAAGATCCACAATGTTTCTAGCTGTCGTCGCGGGGGCCAAAAATGGAAATACGGCGTTAGGAGCCCCACTTGGAATATACCTCTGATCAACACGTAGTACCATTGCTACTCAGCGCCGTGTCCATTCCCAAATCTCTGTACCATGGGCACATTCTGTGAGGCGGTGTAGTAAAAGTGTCTGGCCTGCCGCACTGACGACAGGATGCAGTGTCCACCAGGTCTATAGCAAATAACCTTTAATTTGTTGGTACATTATCATGTATGACTGAGTACTGGATTGTCTGTTTTCCGATACCCATTAGCCATGTAACTTCCTCCAAAATCTGTTGCACTCAATTGTGGGACTTCTTTGGACGACTCTCATTTCCTGTGTCCCTCTCCCCGCACTAGCCATCTGGTGTATGATGGAGTATAGTCGCCGTGCAATTTGCATACTTGTTTCAGTTAGAGTTGTGTTTCGATGTACGCAGTGTCTAGTGCATATTGTACTAAATACGCCATTGTTTTAGGGACCCTTCCGGCGGTTGGAGGGTTAGCCGTCTTGTCCACCATTCCCCATTCGTGTAGCCAGACGGCTGTCATCAATTACTCCTTCGTGCTCTGTAACAATATGCGTTTTAACAATAAGGCTCTATTCTTACTCGCTACGTCGAGTAAGGCCCATCCTCTTTGGTTGTTTGGCTTCTGAAGCGTGGTTGTCGGCACACAGAAGATAGCTCCCTGCCAGATAAACCATAGTATCACAGCCGTTATCTGTTGTGTGTATTCCGCAGGGGACGGAAGCATTTGGGCAGCAAACCAGATTGTGGCTAGTAGCGCAATGTGCACATAGCGGACATGTTGTGTTAGAGTTGTCGTATTTACGCTTGTTTCGCATTTGTTTTAAACCTCGCCGTTTGCAGTGCCCAATTCTCGTGCATCGTCCGCTCTATCGTACTGTTGAATTTGGTCCCTAATATATTCATGGTTTGGTGATATTCCACACCTAGGTCATTTTAAGCTTCTTCTCATCTTCCGATCTCCCAACGGCAAGTGCTTTGGAGTTCCTGATGTTTAAATGAGCCCCGGTTGCTTTTTCAAAACACCGCACCGTATCTCGTATGACTCGGAAATCCTCCGGCTTCGTTACGAAAACCGTAACATATCAGCATAGGCAATCACTGCTCTTCGATGTACACTCTGTCGCAGTTACACGCCCGAAAGGTTTCTGTCCAGCAGTCGTAAGAGGGCTTGGATGAACATTGCGAAAAGTACCGTGCTCAACGGGCATCCTTGCCTCATGCCACAGCGGATGGAGATTGGCCGCGAAATGTGACCATTGACTGAAACGGATAAGTGGGCCTTGTAACACATTGTTCGTATTCGTTCCACGAACCATTCGGTCAGTCCGTAACTCCATAGGATTGTGACCAAGTATGTATGTGATATCCTATCAAAGACTTCTTGGAAGTCCAAGGAGACTACGCACATGGGTGTCCTTTTCATTTCCGCCATCGCAATTGCGTCCCTTACAGTAGCTATTGCGTCCAGGATGGTTTTACCCGGCACTCCACAGAATTTGTTCTTTTGTAGATGTTCGACCGATAGCGGCCGTAGGTGGTTCACTAGTATCTTTAGTAGGATTTGATAGTCCACATTCAGCAATGTGATGGGGCGGAAGTCCGTTGCTCTCTGAGCTCCATTTTGCTTCGGGAGGCATATTACTATCCCGTGGTTTTATTGTGCAGTGACGGCGTTCTTTATGTACATCTCGTTCAGGATGCCGCGCAAGTTGGTTTTTAATTGTTGACCAATTGGATTTATAGAATTCCCACCCAATACCGTCACTTCCAGGGGTTTTATTTTTGCTGATTTTATGTAGAACATGTTTTATTCTTTCCAGGTCTATCGGTCGGTCTAGTGTGATTGCATTACTTGTCGTGCTGTGCAAGGTTCCGCTCCTAACAGGTGGGCGATGGATTTTTCATCCACCGTAATTGTTTCGTACTTCCGTCTTAGGTGTAGGGCAGATATGTGTATGAGTTTCTCTGGGGCCTATTGTATACATCCATTTTCGTCCTGGGCCTGTAGGATTACACGGTCAACTTGTTTTTTCCGTCGCAATATATGATAGATTGTTGCCATCTCGCCCTCTACTTTGTCATATTCATCGGTGTCAAGCACGATTGTGTGCAATGGCTGACCTGTAATTTTACTATTTTGGCCCGGAAGCGGTAGAGTTCCTTTATTTTACCTTTCGGCGGCCGGTTGTCTTGTATATCGTAGATTCCCGCATAATAGTAGTAGTTTTCCATTCCCTTTACTTCACGCCGTCGTTCACCCCTTGATATATGTAAAAGTGTTTAATGTTCTTTTTAGTCAGTCGGCACCACCATATTGTCAGCTCCGGGAAAACTTCTTTTGTTTCACCCATCTTGCCGATCGAGTTTTCAGCTTTTGTGTAATTTCTTCGGCTTCTAGTAGAGAAGATATCAGTTTCCACGTCCCTCACCCTCTGCGGAAGATGGGCTAGTCCAAGCTTAATCGTAATGTGACTGCAAGGTGATCAGTGAAACAATTTCTACTGTCTCAGTTGTTAGTTTTCTGTCACTCATGTCGTTCGTTGCTTAATAACGGTCTAATCGGGAGGCTCCAGTTGAGGTGTAATGCATATAAACAGGTCTCCATGGTTGTTGTAGCCATGTATCTCTCAGTGGTAGTCCCCAGCTGGGCGTCTAGTGACCGGTCGTATCTGCAGGCTCCAACACAAATTTAAATCTCCGCCCAAGAGTATGTTTCCTGGTACGTCCTGGAATAAATAGGTTATTTCGCTGCTATAGAAGTGCTCCGTTTCTCGTTTTTTTTTGCTGTTTCCGATGGGGCAAATATGCTGTACTCCCTCGACCAGAGGGCAGTTTATTTATGTTGGTGAGTCGTAGGTCTTGCTTCGTCACAAATTCTGTCCCCCGCATGTCTGTCACCACATTCACGTACGTTTCATGTGCGTGTAAGCCTTGGAGGGTGTGGTGCGTAACTTCTTGGAGGACTATTACGTCGATGTCCTGGCCTCATAGGAAGTCACGCAGCATTCCTACTCTGGTTTTCAAGTACAGTCCGTTGAAATTGATTGTTGCGAATTTGAAGCAAGTCATCTTATCGTATGTTACGGTCATCAGTACTCGTGCTGACCGTTACGTTTTGCCCGCGCAGTATTACGGATACTACTGCGTGTTCGTTCATTACTTCGCTCCTCATTCTTGTCGAGTTTGAGCTTTTTAAACGAATTGGACTTATTTGGGTGTTTTATTTCGTTTCAATGTGTTCTGTCAGTTCCCGTCCATCTCCTTCTCTTTCCTCCCCACATCTGATTCTCCTGTCTCATTGTTCTGTCGTGTTCTTCATCGGCAGTCTGCTTTATGCCGTCCATCCATGCTGTACTGAGGGCAGTACCGTCCATGTCTTCATCCGAATGCTCCATTCGATCACTTTCGTTCTGCTCAACCAGCCCAGTCGGCTCAGGCGTTGTGTTTATTATGCCATGCCTATTGGCGGTCTCGTGCCCGGTGTCGTTGATCCACAATTGCCTCACTTCAGAGCGTGCTGGCGACGTGTTCTTTTATTTCCTTGTTTGTTATTACTTCTTGTATGGGACCAGCGGAGTGTCTTCGCTCGCTTGGGGCTTCATGTTTCCCTTAGTCTGCTGACCTCTGCGTTTGTGGAGCTCTTGCCGCTATGGTTGCCACGGATGTTGGTTCGTTCGTAGATGGCCGTCCCGCTGTCCTACGGTGGGGCCATGCTACATATACATGACCAGTTTCTCCATAGCCGTAACACGTTTGTGGTTGCCCGTCATAGGCGGCTAGAACTCTATGTACCGCTATTGCTAAATGCGATGGTATGTATTTTTTCTGTGTTATCACCACAATCCGAATGCTATTGTCCACTACGTAACGGATGCCTTGGACCATTTCTCGTTCTGAATGTCTCTAGTGTCACCATGTTGTGAGAGGGCTGCACTATTCCCTCTTTGGTTTCCGGTGGTAAATTTGTTATTCTTACTCTCTTGGTTCCCATTCCTGCCATGTCTACACGCACGAAAGGCATTTCTTCATTTATATGTTCATATTCGGCCTGTCCGTTTGTTGCATGTAATATCTCTTGTGCATACATTAGGTCCACAAACTTAATAAATACCTGACATTTGGGTCCATCCATTTGTATCATGCTTATGTTGTCTTCCCGTACACGCAACTGGTCATTTATCCACCCATGTATGTCATTCGCGGAAATGCGTGGGCTTCTGGGATCAAAAATACAGACCGAAGTTTTCTTTCGCTCGTCCATTGTACACTATACACTTCGTCCTCTTCTCAAACTTACAGTTATGCACTGAGTATCACTACACTTAAGCACACTCACACCACTGCGATAAACACCGAGTAGTCTTTCGCTTACTGCACTGTACAGACACGACTTTCTCCTACGACGTCCGCACGCGGAATGGGTTTTGATCCCGGACCGTCCAGCCCGTAGTCAGCCACTATAGAGACTGAGCTACCCGGCCCACATATTACCCCTATACTGGGGTAATATGTACGAAGCAAACCACATGGAAAGACACCATGCAACGCCTTCATAAAGAACGCGGTGAATACTTAGTACCAACAACACAAATCACATAACAGATATTGACAGAAATGAAACAGCGAAACCAAACGGTGATCCGGTGTGACAACGTAGTTACCCGAAACCAAAACAGTGAACAATAGCGAGGCGCACAAGGAACTAAACAGCAGTTCACAATTCCTACAGTGATACGGTGAACCGATTGGAACAACTTACTACACATAACACAATCCTCACGGAAGACACCAGTTGTATGAAGCACACTAAAGTCTAAGTGTCATCACAAAAGTTCCACAGTGACCAACAAGCACAGTGCCAGCAGGTAATGGGATACAGTGAATAGCTCTACTACCAACCAGCGAAAGTGCCAAAAAAACCGCGCATAGACTGAGTGAGACACGCAATATTACACCTACAGGATACACACAAACCAAGAGGACAGACCACGATAACCTGTGAATACATAGGAACCCCATATAGAAGCCATATCGGATCCACCAAGGTCACACACAGTCCTCTGCACAGAAAAGACCCCCAAAAAAGGGAAGAAGGAAGCTTAATGCCATTACGCCATACCCTTACGAAGATACTTCACGCAGCTTCCCCAGGACAGGACCCTCATTTGTTCTAAGTTTTGATATTACATGGTTATACCTTTATGTACTATTTAAGTGGTTCACCAACACACCCAGTATAGGGGTACTATGTTCCAAAAGGGGTTTGATGTCGAGGTCTCTTCATCAGCACACCGTCACGTGAATTATATAGAACAACCTTAATTGTTTCGAATATAAAAAATCTGATGATGGACACTGTTGGCCGAAACATGCAGTTTTTGTTTATTAAGAATATGACATATAATTAGACATACATACTTGTGTTTTTTACTACATACCCTCTTATTGGTTTATATACACACAACGGGGATGGCACACTTCAAAGTTCAGTAATCGTCATTGTTACCATTAATCTGCCGTCGGAGTAAAAATTTGAAATGTCTGTAATGTGGTGTAATTATTTGTAATATTTTGGGACGTGATGCCAAGTAGTTAGGTAGAGAAATGCCCTGCTGACAACCAGGTTTCTGAAGACGAATGCAGTTTGGTGCTGAACCTTCGCTTCAATTCTGTTACACTACTCTGAGTCACATGAAAGAAGACGGCACTTTTACTTTTCAGCTATGCCAGAATCTGAAGTTTCAGTTTACAATCGGTTTCCTGACGTTACGTCATCAGACCGTGTCCCGTCTACAAGTGGAAGCTAGAGCCATTGTGTCAGCAGCAGCAACCCATGATGCTGTATTGAAAGAGGGGTTTCGCGCAGTGGTGAGACCGATTCTGATAAAGCATATTCCACTGTAATTTTAGAACGAAACACAAAATTATAAAACTAAACCGTAATACATTTTAGGTACACGTCTTTCTCCGTCAGGCGTCAACATATACCGGCTTCCAAGTCAGAGGCTGTCGGCCTTTCTGGTGCTACATGTTCCTTACACTGTCTCACTAATTTTGCAGACCACCTACCCAAAATTGTGTTATTTCGTGGGAATGCGTGGGTTGAGAAACACCGTGTTTTTCCATTTTCAGAAAAAAATATTTTTAAAATATTAAAAGCTTAAATACAGTACGTGATTTCAGGCTTCCGCCGCTAAGTAGTTGAGAACTGCGTTCATCTAGGTTATTATGCAGCGATTAGTGGTTATTTTTACTGACATTGCGAGGCAACCTATCGGTCACATCTTCATCTTTTGTATTCTTGACCCTTGAAGATGGGGCCGATAAGTTGTCTCGAAAGGTCGGTAAGAAATTACCACTACTCGCTGCGTAATAACCGAGAAGAGCGCAATTCTCGTACGATATAGTATTTTTCTTTTTTCTTATAATGGAAAGAAAAAATAGTCTCTCCGAACTCTATGGGTGCGCGAGCCACAGTTACAGAACCAGTGTTCTGAATGACAGTGCCGTTCGGTATTTCTGTTCTGTCCCGGTAAGACTGGCTAACATATTATGTAACGGACCGGAGTTACGCTGTCACCCTTGTCTATATACTACGTGATGGATGCTTATGAAGTACGCGTAAGAAATTCTCCGTGCATTTATAGGACTTGAGTTTAAGGGGATCATTTTTCTACTCATTCTCCGGCCGTCCTATTCCCGGTATCCCATTTGATAAGGACCTGACTATACGCGGAACGTGTGTGGACTCAGGTTGCGAAAAATGGTTTCTGCCTTAAGTAGTCCTGCTACGTCATTCCGATTGCAGATAGCAGAACTGCCGCAGCTCAGGCGACTACTCCCCCTCCCGTTTGACAGGGGTGGCATGTGTTAGATTCCAAAACCGTACATTTGCGATTGATAGTAGGAGAATTAGTGCCGTAACCGGCTTGTATTTGCGCATTTCACTGGTCGCAATCAAGTTCCGTAAGGCATATTCGAATACTCTTCTACAGAAATGCGCTGTCTGTGCTACGGGCACATAAAGCCAACAACAAATGCTGACTTGTCCCAGTTCTGTGCGTCTGGGTGTTGCAGTTGGTGTTGAATATAAGTTCTACATTAGTGCAGGTACAGTGCGATGTAGTGGATTGGTTCCGTGCTGGGTGATCGGGAGGGTTGGGGGGGTAGGCAAGATATTTTTATCATCTCCAAAACATCCGGACCGTCTCTGGATTCCACTCAGCTTCTCATGCAACGGACACGGAAAGCTCTTTCGTCTCGGCTAGGGTGGTTGGAGCGTGAGACTGACAGCTCCATATAGTACCGAAGTTGAAAATGAATGAAGCTACACCTTCAGTTCTTCTGAATGCTTTTATGGCTTGCAGAGGGGCAGCTTTATTTTTTAAAGGCGTGGCAAGTCAATTTGAAACGAACTATTTAGAAATTTGAGATAGTCTCACAAGCAGTTGTATGTAGTATTTTGTGCACTGCGTGTATACACGTTGTGATGTTACACTGTACTGTACCGAGCTGCGCACTGCTTGGATACATGTTGTGATGTTACACTGTATTGTACCGAGCTGCGCACTGTTTGGATACATGTTGTGATGTTACACTCTATTGTACCGAGCTGCGCACTGCTTG
>Ga0123352_10011655_pt1 | contig 13867 bp, 3 predicted proteins | sample TergutLab28metaG_FD_89700 | JGI IMG/M metagenome (GOLD analysis project Ga0123352, IMG submission 89700) | Labiotermes labralis P1 segment gut microbial communities from Petit-Saut dam, French Guiana - Lab288 P1 | ecosystem: Host-associated > Arthropoda: Insects > Digestive system > Gut ...
GGTGGGGGAACTTCATGACAGCTCGCGTCTCGATGTTGTTGAAATCCCGCGCGTCCCTGACATCCTTCCGAGCTTGTTTCCTTCCAGGTTGGGCTAAGGACTTATCAACACCCTGGTACAGTTAGCGTGATTAAGTAAAGAAAAATGGAAGGGTGGAGCATGTAGCCTGCATAAGACTGAGGCTTTTTAGAGTCTGAAAGAGATATCCGAAGGAAGAAATTTCTTAGACACGTAGGTCTACACACATTATTAATTGTGTTGAAATTAGCAACGAAAAATACTAAAATAAACGGACTGAATTGAAATGACTGAAGAAATAATCCAAAGGTTAGATTTTATGCATACGTTGATGGAAACATTGTACCGTAAATACATGTAATTCTTTAATTAGTCCAATAACTATCAGGTTCTGAAATAGGAAGTCGTATTTTTAATTTGTATGTAGGTTGGTTGGTTAGTTGGTTGGCTGGCTGGTTGGTAGGCTGTTCGGTCGGTCGATGTGTTTGTAGGCTGGTCAAATACGTACATATTCCGCTAGAGAATCAACAGTTAAGATCAATATTCAAAATCAACAATAACGCTTAGCTGTCAAGAAAATATTTTTCAGAAATTAGAACCGGAAACTTTCTGCAAGTAATTTCGTTCCGCGTAATAAGATAGCAATTAATACTGACCTGACAACGGGAACAAAATCTGTAAACAATTCAATCGCTTCATCTGACCCTGACCTCCTTCGTACCTAGCAGTGACGGACGGCAGGATGTTTCTGAGGTTTGCGATAAGAGATAACAATCTTTGAATCATCTTCTGTCTCCTTTCTTTACACAGTAAGTAATGCTTTGTACCGTAAGTCCTCTTTTTTCTTAACGTTACTCTCATATTTGTACAGGGTACCCGCCTCTCATACGGTTCATTTAGAAACCTCAGCAGTTTAGATACCCATTATTTGAGTTTCCAACTAACTTCCCCCAGTTTTCTGATGATATGTATGATAAGTGCGTCAATCATGATATATCATTGTGCCTCTTATCTTGAAAAATATCTGCTTAGTTTAACATATGTAAATTTATTATTAAACCCGAATAACTTTGTTTTTTCTGGATAATGCTAATCTGGTGGAGCTGAAATATTATGTTGGATGGCTATATCAAAGACTAAGAGAGTCTGATTGTGCTTTGACCAATAATCAACACACACCTCTGAAATGTAGCTCAAAAGGAATTTTACGAAGTTTCTCCAAAATGACTCATCATTTTGAACAATCTATAAGCAAGAAAAAGTATATATTTAATTCAACTAAATGGCTTCTTGAAACTCTACAGATAAGGTAAGTATTTAAAGAAAAAGGTCCACAAGAGAATATTTTACTCTCAACTCTGCAACGATTTTCATAGACCCATCTAGGTATGTCCAGGAAATGGATATCAACTTCAGTGCGTTATAAAATTCGTCCCTTACAAAGGGGAAAGCACAACATCACACAAGTTTTTTTCTAAAATAACTTCAGCAGGCTATAATGATGTAACGTACGTGATGCAAGAATAAACACAAATAAGAGCATGCCTAATTACAACTGAAACGTAAAATACAGTGCGTCACAGAATTACAGGCCAAAGCGCTGTAACACAACTTTCTTTATTTATATTAAAAATTTACTCTTGCGATTTGTTTAGCGACACTGCCAGCACTTGAAACCATGGGGAGTGGAAAGCAGGATGAGTTAAACATTACCAATCAACTCCATTAATCATGACAAACTTAGTCACTAATGAAGGACGAAAAACCTTCAGTAAATTGGCTGTGACCTGCTTGTTAGTTCTTTCCAGGTATTTGCCTGAGCAGACTGAGGAAAACCACAAACACTGCAGTCGGTGTAGACCGTCTGAGGACCGGGATGTGAAAGCAGGACCTCCTGAATACGAAGCAGTGTACTCATATCTTACAAGGCGGTGTGATATTATCACTGCCATGAATGATATGTCTTGTGATCGGTTATACAGGAGATGAGAGTCATATGGCTTCGCTTTAATGTAGTGTCAGTGTGCAGTTACACTTAAAATTTTAATTCTTCCCAACCAGAAACAACAACAACAACAATAACAATAATAATATAATAGATTTCACCACCCCCGTGCTGCAAATGGGCGGCAGAGGATTGATTGATTGATATTACTTGACTACATGATAAACAGGTGAAGCACTTTCAGACATACTTCTCAAACAAACAGGTCACGTCATCTCTTCATGCTGCAGTATTAAAAGCAGATGATAAGTGCACACCACTGGACTTAAGTCTGTGCAAATGCAAATGAACTCCCCACAGATGAAGAATATAATAACAAAGTCAAGAGACAATGGTCCCAAAAAGCCTTGCATGGCCGCCATCCGCATGACCTCAGCCAACAATATGTAGACATAGAAGCGTCGGACAAATGGCTGAAAAACGCGGATTTGTTCGCCGAAACAGGGGGCGTTTTAATAGCAATACAGGACCAAGTCATACTAAGAAGAAACTGCAAGAAATATATTTTGAAGCAGCCAGTCACAGAAGAGCTATGCAGAAGATATGGAAAAGAATCGGAGACAATCCAACACATTACCGTAGCATGTGAGACAAAACAAGTACCAAGAACTGGCGAATGAAATATGTGTTATGTGGAAGTAAAAGGCAGCACAAGTGATCCCGATAGTAATATCATCTACAGGAGTAATTCCAAAGTCGCTATCACAAAGTCTAACAAGACTTAACTTGCACCCGACTACATACATACAACTGCAAAAATCTGTAATTCTTGGCACATGTTCAATTGTAAGAAACTTTTTAAACTACAAGAAAGACCACCGAGCCTAACCCTGTTGGTTACTACATCCCAGGATAGGTGAATATTTCCCAGCCAAAGCTGAGAAGTGAAAAACTCGATAATAATAATAATAATAATAATAGAACGGTCCTACACACTTCTAAGGCTTTAGAAATACTGGGATCCTGATGTGATGTGTGACACCACAACTTCTAAGAATGTGCAAACTTTATAACATATCATAACTGTAAAACATAAAAAACATAATGCGTAAATATTTCCTTAGAGTTCCTAACAATATCTAACAAAGCACACAATCGTTGGTTCTTTGAGCCCACTTTCACACTCTTCCTTCATTGTCACAAAATTTCAGTGCAAATTATGCACACATGCAGGACGATGCACTACTTTGTTCACTGTGTATTGCCCGTCTCTGTACAAATTTAATAGGTCACAGGAAGATATTTATATGGTAACGCGTAATTTCTATCAATGAAAGCCATAAATATTTATCTTCAACTGCCATTACATGTCAGGGTAAATGTTTTTCGTCTATTGCTCAAAGGCCATTTCTTATAAATAAAACCCCTCGTCTGCAGCACGGAAAGTCCAAACAATCAATTTCTGAATGTGTTGTCTAGACCCTCGAAATTCACACATGTCCAAAACCAACACAAACTCACCATTTCGTTCTTCATTATATTTACTTCAAGACGCGAGGCGCCACCCGCTATAGCCCATACGCCACGCACTGGAAGCTAGTTCTGTTTTTATCTAACGTCACTGGCAAATCACTCCAGGGGTTATATATGGTCTTGACATCTGCTCTTCACAGGCAGTACTCCGCTCGCCTCAAGGGTAATACAGAATACGCCGGATATCCGCCATGTTGCCGATTTTTAGCCAATCGGAGCTGAGGAATCTTCTGAAAGGATGAGATCTAAGGTATATTTTGATATAAAACAAAGGTCTTCTTTAATATGTTAGAAAGATGCACACGAACGATAAGTAACATTGGCAGAGCTACTGCTGTGGTAATACTTGAAGTGTCCCTGCAATAGGCTGTTCAGGTGATGCATGTAAGAGTTCTGCCTAAATGGTTGTTATCAATTCTATGGCAGCCTTCTGGGTCCTTTAATTTTATACATATAAAGGGAAGACAGCTTGCATGAAGAAAGACAGGATGTAGAGTTTTATTTTGATGGGAAAGATTTAAGAATTCTTTTGTCAATACGCTCATTTAATGAGTCTTACTTGAAGTGCAGCAAGTGCAGATGTGGTGACGGTGCGAAAATGTAAGGTTATGTATATCAAATTTAATGTTGTCTAAATCTGTATTGATTGAAATTTTCAATAAAACGCAAAACAATATTTTGTACTTAATAATTTACATTTGTTGCTTTAATGAGATCATGTAATTTTGAAGTACACATAATTTCTTACCAGAATCTCTCCTTCTTGTAAAGACTGTGACTTTTGTTTTGAAATTCGTAAGTCGATTCTACTCAAAACTGAATCAGAATACATTTACAAAATATTTTGGCTATCTGATTGATGGATTTAATATTTTCCTTAAAAATAAGAAACAATTTCAAAAACTCCGTTCTGATTGCCATGGCCAGATAAGGCTGATTTTATGTTGCATTTAGCTCATAATCCGGGAACAGAAGTTTCTTGCCATCAGCGGTTTTTAAGTTATGAACACAGGAGAAAGATTTAGAGCGTCTGCACCAACTGATACCAGCTACTGGAGGAGGGGGGATGTTGTGATATCCAGTTGAATCCATTCAATATATTTACTCTTTGTTGATGTAAGGTTCTTATTTTCCCTCCGTATACTGTTAGTTCTACCAAGATATCTCTTCCGTTTATATCTTCGGAAAAATATTTCGTGTAGTCTAAACCCTGATGATTATGAAATCCTGCCGTGGTTCCCTCTAGTCACAGTTTCCACTAAGGCCTCAAACTTACCCATTTATGTTTTTCCAAACTCTTTGTTTTCCTCAAGAACATCTGAGCCTCTGAGCTTTTCGGCACAGCAATATGACACATTTTGTATCTAACACTTTATTACTCTTAGCATGGACGCTGATGTCTGTCTAGTGTCAGGCCTTGTAGTTATTGTGCGTCACAGCGGCGACATTTTGGACACGATATTCAAATTTCAGATATTGATAAGGCGGGTATATCTTAGCCAGCTGGTTTTTTTTAAAATAATTGTTTGTAAAGCGGAGTTAACTAATTTTCGACGCACTCTCTTAGTTAATTACTTACACAGTTACTGTCTTATCGCCTTATTTATTTCTAAATTATGCAACTGACAAAGTGTGGGCCGTTTAATTTTTATGCTCGACAGTTCAAATATTTGGCGAACACAGTGGTCACCAGTTCTTAGGTGCGTGTTATCTTTGACCGCCTGAGCAAAAGAAATGCGGGCTCGAAGCCCGCTGGTGGCATAATTACGCTGCTCTCAATTTTATGTTCTGTGTAAGAGGAAGCTTTGCAAGTAGTCCTGTCAAGTATACTCGTATAAGGGATTCATTAGGTGCAAAACAAGGAAAATTCGGAATCTGAATTGGGCAGATGTCCTAATTTGTGTTAGCTGAATGGAACAAAGAAGAAAAGTTCTTAATACTTAAACACGCATATTTCAGCACACTGCAGGCCAGATTGTTTGGACTGCGTTTTGGCACATGTGTATACACCACAGCCGTATAGCGAAGTAATTAGTCTCACCCATGAGTACACATAAAGACGACCTTTTCCATTTGGTTGGTTTCACAGCTGAAGCAACTTAAAGAGAGGGAAATAATGCTGCAGCTAAAAAAGCTGGAATTCAAGAATCACGCAGGACCGTATCCTGCGTTCCGGCAGATGCTCTTGTCTTTCATTTCCACCTTCTACTAACCATTGTTAATCTTCGTCAGTGTCCTTCAGCAGAGCAGGTAGGAGTACTCGGGTGATTGGCTGATACGCTTTCCTTAAATGTAGGTTCAACGTTTCAGTTAAGGTAATTGGCATATGTAAGGTTAGAATCTTTCACTGGCAGACTACAAACAGCAGCGTCTATGTGGCACGAGGTTGCCTTTACAGGACGCAAAGCGTCAGGTGTGTGCATAAACACCGGATGAAATAAATACAAGTTACGCGAATTTTTAGATTTTCGCAGCCGTTTGTATGAGCCATCACTTCTGCTGCGACGCGATTCTGCATCACACAACACAAAAACTGAAATTTCAAGTAAAATTCAGTTAGGCCTGGTTGGTGCATTTTGAAAATCAGATAATACAGGCGGGATTTTTTTAGTAGCTTGGGTTAAATTCACTTTTGATGGGTTGTTATTGTTTTTCATTGCTTCCATTAAGTCACTGACAGACAGACTGACTGACTTCTGACCGACCGACCGACCGACCGGCTGGCTGTCTGACTGACTGACTGACTGACTTCATGGTACGGATCCCGTCTTGAATAACTGGTCTTTTGATTGGCTGGAATACAAGTGCCTAAAGTTAATGAAATAGAAATTCCGCTGGCGTGTTCAAAGAAGCCTGATGTATTGAAGAAAAAATCAAAGCGATAAGCAAAATGTTTTAACTACACAAGATGTAAGTTATTATTTTTTTTAATTTTCGGTTTCTTAATGAAAAACAAGAAAAATAATTTCGGGCCCGTTTCCATGATTAATTTTGCAAAAGCAGGTTTACGTACTTAATACATGAGCTCCAATACCGAAGAACCAACCCCACGGAACAGGTTCAAGTTGTTCTCAGATGAACAAGAAATGCCTCCGTTTTATGTAACCCAAAGGTTTATTGCCTGTTCACCACACTCTGCCAACTATCCACATCGTCAATCACATTAATAGGGCCAAATTAATGCCATCTTATCCACTGTATTGTTACTCTCTCATTAAAGTCTAAGTCTTCTAATGGACCCCCTTTCCTCAGGTTTTCCAACTTAATGCCTGCATGCCTTTCTGTTCTGATCTTCCTATACGGACATATTTCGCTTCCACCTGATCCTCCTTCCTCTGACCAACCGAATAATAAGTCATGAAACTCATCGTTATGCATTTCTTATACTTCTGTTACTTCCTTTCCCTTCAATGTAAGTAGAATCGTTGTCACGTCACCTTCGACGACCCTGGGTCTAGTTTCTTCTTGTAGTATGAGAAAACAAGTTGCATGCCAATACAAAATCCCAGGCAGGTTTGTATTTCCGTAGATTTTAATTTTCATATATTTAGAAGGTACAGAGACGAAGTATTCTGAGCGGAATAGAATAAAATTTTTCCTGAATTTAACTTGGTCTTTAATTTCTCTTGCATACGACTTTGGTTTGTTGGTCTCATTCCTAAGTGTTTAAAATTCACGACAATTTGAAAAGATTTATTAGTTCCCTTTTGTGATTTTTTCCCCAAATTCTCTTCAATAGGTATATATATTTGCTTAGTTGTATCAGCATTTACTTAAGTATGAACCTACGTTTTCCTTAAAAAAATTAACATCTTCAGCACAGGCGAGAGGCAATTGTCTCCCGTTTAATGTCAGTCTGTCCCGCTATGTTGGGACCTTTGTAATGACATATTCTGCAACACAGGTGACAGAGAGGCAGTGGCGATAAAGGATTGCTTAGTTACACAGGATTCCCTACAGGAATCGTATCAGACAGTGATTTACATATTATAGTCAATGAGAAAATCATAAAAGTCCCCCCCCCCTAAACTAGCTCAGGTCTTCTTGAAATATATAAATATCTTATAAACTGCACTGTTTTATTTCCATTTTGTAGGTATCTGCCAGCTAGCAAACATAGGATTAGTAGCTGCTATATTGCTGTGAATTTCACCGCGATTTTCCGCATCAGTTTCTTACATGTACAAATTTAAGATTGACACAGAACTATTGGATTAAATTTTTAAGTAACTGTTAACAGCGATACACCCGACAATTGCTATAGTCCTTGATGTTACTCACTGAGCCATGCAGAGTCCCAGTCAACAAATGTTTAGAAAATACGTCATCTGCATGGGCGTACTTATTTATGCTTATGTTTGATTGCAAAGTAAGAATACTGGCAAGGTTTATAGAATGGGCTTCAGTGTCAGGCCTTTATTAATTACTTTTTACCGCATCTTCATCTTCCCACATCAACTGCTAATAATTAAATTTGATAATTAAAAATAACTCTGAAGTGCGAGAAAGATGAGCAGTCGTCTTTTATGTTTATTGGTTCCGTGCATCGCTGATCTATATTAATAATTGTCCAACGATATGCAACACAAAGAAGTTTATTTATTATTCTGCAAGTTCACTCTGCGTGTTTCGGGTGTCAACCACACCTAATCATCAGGTGTACACAAAACTGTAACTACAGCCTCCGGTACTGGTCAGTTACCTCCTTCCACCGTGGCCATTATGGCCACGGTGGAGGGAGGTAGCTGTACAAAAAATATGACCAGTACCGGAGGCTGTAGTTACAGTTTTGTGTACTCCTGATGATTGGTGTGGTTGACACCCGAAACATGTAAAGTGAACTTGTAGAATAATAAATAGACTGCTTTGTGTTGCATCTCGTTGGACAATTATTAATATGAGCAATCGTCATTTTACTACGAATGTGAATCATATGGACAGTATAAAATAAACGAAGCAAACAAATATTTGTTCGTGCACAAACGGATACGCACAAATATCCGACAGGCTCAGGAAATGAGTTACACTTCCTAGTGACTAACCTCACCCGTGATTTAGTACCAGTTAATGCTTCCTTACACATGCGGAAGGATAGAAGTAGGAGGAAGCTGTTGATTGTCGTGTTCCTACGTTGGAGGACGAACGTCAGCTGATCTCATAGTCACATCCTTAATAAGAAATAAAACGAGGAACAGCTAGGATGGAAATTTGTGATATCAGAAGCAGGCCTGTCCCAAGACACGGAAGTGGTCTCTTGACCTCCACATTTTGTGAATTTCTTCATTCTAGAAGAAAGCTGAAAACATACTCAAATCTACTCCCGAACTGCACATTTCCTTACAAACCAAGACGAGTTTTGCAGCCGAAAGCGAGTGGCGGTAGGCCTATATATCTCTTGTATTGAAGTTCGTGGATGATGTGTTCGTCACAGGCCTACCCAGAGCACTTAACTTGCATGCCATAGTATTCTCTTCAAGCTATTTCTCTTACAATCTGACACAAAGTGCTAATCCCCTGATTCTCCTGATGTATGAAGAGTCTGTAAAGGTTTTTTTTTCCTTTTTTTTTAACTACAAGAGCAGACTCTGATTTCCTTTCCATCGCAATGACTTCATCACCTCCGTTCCTTTTGACTTTTAACTTGGCGTGAGTTCGGAGGATGGGAAATGAGTGTCATTTGGTGCCTAGTCACATAATCCTGCAAACGTTAAACAGGGTTAGGAGGAGATTTGTTTCTAAGGGACAAGCCCATTTCCTGTATGCAATTTCTCAGGTCGTCATGAACGTCAGCGTCTTCGACAGAAATGTTTCCCAAACTGAACTTCGAAAGTAACACCGCTGCTGTAATTTTGCTTTTTACTTGTTGTCCAGAAGAAAATACAATGTGCCATAGGCGTGATTTCAGGCTTGCGCCGCGAAGTAGATGATAACTGCGCACTTTTGGGTTGTTACGCAGAAATTACCACCACTCGCTGCGTAATAATCCAGAAGAGCGCAATTCTAATCTGCTGTAGACTTTCGTACTACTTTATGATAGAGTTGTTGTTGCACACCGTAAGATATATGTAGCGTAAATCTGCATGAATTCAAAAGAACGTTTTCCTACGATGTATTTCAATATAATGTTAATATCGTAATTATTAATGGACGCGAAAGGAATAAAATTTTAAATAATGGTACCCACAGGCTGCATATTATTTATGTTAATTTCTTCTTGTGTAGTTTTACAATCGTACCAATAAATTTTGCTTGAAAATAATCGAACTGTTTGTGTAACACTTCTGTCAGTAAAGATGTCGGAGTATGAAGATAGTCACAGCTTAAACACACCTCTAGAATGTAAGGATTAACGACACGCTACCACTATACCACTGTGTGGCGTGGTACTTAGGCGAAAACGATGGTTGCTCTAAACAGGCGAAAAATTTATACCTTTACTTTGATAGTACATAAAGACTAGTTTGATTTTATTGCAAATTTAGCTATATATTGGACTTACATGGACGAAAATCAAATAGTCTCCTGAAAATTATAAAGGAGATTCTCAGTACCACACAACGTGGTCAGTAAAATAACTGCAGATGTGAAGCATCCCGGTGAACAGTCAGGCAAAACCTTGCCATTGTATGTTTGTTTTATTGTAAGAACACAGCATAAAGTATCCAATGTTAGGCTGCTGCTTTTATGAAAACGTCTACAGTATGGTCGGTGACGAGGAACTTGGTTGTTTCTCTCAATTTTTTTGGCTAGTAGCAAAACAAAATACCCCTACGGTTTCTGTTACACATTACCGCGCCGCCAAGCGCGATTTTTAATTATGGAGATAAAAATTCCGATAGCCCTGCTGTGTCCTTGATGACCCGACAAGGAAATTCACACTTTTGCAGGCAACATAGGCATAAGCCGCAGTTGCCCTACGTAAGACACGCAGTTTCCTATATTTTCGTGTGTTGAAGTCCTGTATTGATTCAAAAAATGTGGTAATATTTATAATTTTAGGCTACATTAACTGTGAAAATTCGTAACGGCAAAAAGCTATCATAAAACCAGTAACTGTCATAAATAAATGTACATTTTTATTCATCACAAAATTCTGGCAGCAGAGGACAACAGAGTAAACAAGCGCTGGCAGGAGGAGCGAGATTTGCAGCAAAGCTATGTCCATTCGCAAAACTATGATATTCAAGGTCCATGTCCCATACGGTAAGAACAATATTATCGGACGATATTTCCTATTATGTTGCACCACGGGACAAGGAAAGGGAGCAATAATCTGAAAGCTGTTATTACACTCTTTGGAAAATACTTCACTTTTTTCAGCCCTCATATGAGTAGACAAAACGCTATTACAGTCTGATATGTAAACTCAGTAATGTAAAGATTCCCTTGCACAGGCCACGAAAGTATGTGGGAGGAGTGGAGCTATAGCGCCACACGTTCTTAGCCTTGGCACGAGATGTCAGTGGTCACTTTCACGTTCTGGCCAATTTACTGCCAGTGGAACAGCGCCTGTGCCCGCAGAGGAGGAGGCTGGATGGAACCCACAGCCCGGTGTGAACTGTTAGCAGAAGAGAAAGTCTACTGCTCAACATGGAAACAAACCACAATTCCTTAGTCGTCCAGCCCGCAGCCTAGCGTAAGCTACTATCCTCTGTTCCAGCTCCTACGTGTCCGCATGATATAGCTTAATGGTTAAGCCTCTTGTAATAGAAACCGGAAGTTAAACAACCTAAAATTAATTCCGCTAGTGGACACAGTGCTGAGCCAGTTCAAACCAGGTCCAAAATCACGAACTGTATAATCACTGTATTCCTTATTCCCTTATATCAGTGATTACCTCGCACATCCCACTGTCCTTAATTTGAGGACGATATTAAGTAACAAATGCAAAATTTGAAATTCCCTACTATGTACTTATATTTCTTCATAATCGACCACAAGCAGCCAACCTACTGCGATTATCTCCTGCTTGCAAGCTCCTGAATTATCCTAATTCTTGAACACAAAGCGCAAAGTTTGCAGAAATTCCCACAATATATCGAAGTCGTCTGTTGCGTAGGTAATCTTTTTAACAGCCATACTGTACGATTTTCTCAATTATTGGAATTCACTGCATGAACATTTTATACCACCCAGCAGTACGCTCTGCCTACTGTATTTCTCGAGGTCTTTTTTTACGCAGAAGGGTTTAGTTGAAGTGCTTCCTCGAACTCTGCTCTTAGGCAGGTGATGCCTTAAATATTTCTTCATAATTCGGATAGTAATTCGTTACATACCTATTTTCGTACTACTACCAGAGGTAATAGAATACTCCTGCATTTTTCAGAACGACAGCGGCGTAATGTACTGCTATAGCCACTTCATCTAAGAATGTCGCGTCCTTGAATTTCTGAAGCAACGCCCATTAGGCACATTAGGGACATGTGTAATCGCACGATTTTCATACACGTTCAAGAATGCGATATTCATTTCCACCTTGGAACGGTGTAAGAAGAATTTAGATCCATGAATCCATTCTGTGTTTTTATTGCTTGTGTTTCGTAAAATTATATTTTAAATCAATAAGTCAGTACACAAAATAATTAACAGCACAAGAAAGTCCTAAAACAACGGGGACTTCAAAATATTAACTTTCCTTTAGTGTTGTCTCATTGACATGAAATATTATTCTTTCGTTGAGTTTAATCTGCAGTTTCCTTCTCTGCATTTCGCAATATGACAGTCCGGCATTCTCAGGGTTTTTCTTTTGGGTTATTAAAGTTCCACTAAGTACATATTTCAATCACGTTTTATTACGTTGTGATAGTTTTGACTCTTTTTCTCAGCATGCACAAAAACTGGCTTTTTAAACTTCTTGTGAGCGAAATTCTGAAGCAGTTTGTGGCTTTTATTACAAACCGACGAGCAATCTTAGTAATTGACCAACTTAATGCACAAATTCTTGCTTTATAATGAGTTTATTGTATTCCTCTACATGTTTCGAGCACTGTTGTGCTCATCATTAGGAGGTCAAATTGTATTATACAACTTCTGGTATCGTCACACCCTGTATTTGGCCGTCCGGTGCACACGAGCGCACCGGACTGCCTCCTACAGGGTGTGGTGAGAACAGATGCTGTATAATACAGTTTTGACATCCTGATGATGAGCACAAAAGTGCTCGAAACATGTAGAGGAATATAATAAACTTATTATAAAACAAGAATTTGTTCATTAAGTTCGTCACTTACTAAGATTATACTGAGATGCACGGTCAGCAAAACGTCAAAAAAACCGAAGAACTTCATAAGCTTCCTGTTTTTAATAGCTCAATAAGAAATCAGTCATTACGATCTTATATTATGAAGTATAACAGTTTTTCAAAGGGCATTTTAGGGCAATTTTATTAATTATTTAGCAAATATTCTTATAAAAATTATCTTTTCGTGTAAATTTAACTTCCCTGCATTACGTACGGCATCTCCTCTTGCACCTTAATTCTTTCTGTAACTGTGACAAATTGAACGATTTCCTTATTTTTTAAATACAATGCGTTAAGAGCGAGTAGTGTAAACCGCAGCATTTCCAGGTACTTTTCCACTTTTAGGGCACTACATGATGACACTTGTTAACGTGTTTCAAAACTTAATTACATCAGGAAATAAGCACACGATAAGAAGGTTTGTCAGACGGAAAGAAAGGCTGAAGGACAGAGAATCAGTTTTATTATAGACCTAAACACATGCATCCCTTCAAACGGTAAAAAGTATCGTACTAAATTATTCATAAGTGCGGCTGGAGGTCTGCAAATGGAACAGCTGTTGTGGAGTAATAGCATACTGTCCAGTCTTGGAGAAATGCCTTAATTGAAGACAAACTCCTCTCTGTTCAACTTATTTCACCTAGTCATGAAACAGAAGCAGACATGTTGTGTTGTTTTCTGTTCTTCTCTATTGTGCGCGTTTCAATACATGCTCCAAAAAAAAATCTTTTAAGATTAGAGTACCATTCATCCCAAAGCTTTACCAATAACTCCTTCCTTTTATCCTGCAACATGTCTCATTTTTGCTCGTTTTTCCTTATTTGCTTGTGAAGAAAACCTCGATTCGATATTGATGTACTAACAATCTAAATGTGCTTTCTCTTGCGACTTATACTTACAGTCGCCAATTTGGAAGAGTTTTCTGAACTTACAAAATCCTCCAAAACCGAATTTATTTCGGACACCCCTCTGTTACATAAGGAAGAAGTCTTCTTTTAGAAACGTCTGGGCTCTCTTCCGTTTACAGTGAAAGAAATCTGGAGCGGGGGGGGGGGGGGGGTTTTTTTTAAAATGGATCGCAATCACCTGTTTCCAATCTCTTTTTCCTAATACTCAAAATTTTCGACCAC
>Ga0123352_10011656_pt1 | contig 13866 bp, 7 predicted proteins | sample TergutLab28metaG_FD_89700 | JGI IMG/M metagenome (GOLD analysis project Ga0123352, IMG submission 89700) | Labiotermes labralis P1 segment gut microbial communities from Petit-Saut dam, French Guiana - Lab288 P1 | ecosystem: Host-associated > Arthropoda: Insects > Digestive system > Gut ...
ATACATACATACATACATACATAAATGCACTATAAACTCCTACATAAGTACACATAAGCTGATCTGGCTAATACATTTGCACGATTCATCCCGAAACGGTCTGATGTTAAAATTACAAGACGTGTTCTTTGGCCGTAACTGGCTAAACGCGTAAGGTAATCGTTAAGGCTTAATAACGTACATTTAATGTGTTCCACAACAGAGCATTAAAGGAAAATTTCAGTTTGTGTAGCATACCAGCATAAATTTAAACGAGCGTTTAGTTTCAACCACAACTGCTTTTAAGTTATTTCCAGAATCAGTTAAGCTCTTCTCATTCTTTTGGAGTCGTCATATTTTAATGCGCAGTGGCAACTGTACTTGAGACCTGGTGTTTCGTTCAGGATATATGCTGCTTTTTTGCCTGCACAATGTGTTTATGAGTTTCTTGTAGCTGTCACAATAAACACGGTTTATTTACATACACAGTTTTGACCCGCTAGTCGTCATATTTGCAAGATATAGATGCATTTCAGGTATGATTTAGACGAACTTCAGGGTTTCGGTTGTTAACCTTCAGTGATTATATGCAGTGACGTGTGTGTATGGCAACAAGCACAGTGAAATGAAACACATGTCTTGTGATGGAAAACTATCTGGTTTAAATAACAGAACAGGACATGGCTGAGGATGAGATGAGATCTCTGGTGGGGAAAAGTTGTCATGTTTATTGTTTACGTCAAGTTTGTAGGTGTGTGCGTGTGTGCGTGCGTGCGAGCGCGTGTTTTTTTAATACATTTTAGTACAAAAGTCCACGTCAGCTCTTGAGTTCACCCACACTCTCACGCAATGAGTGCCAGGATTTGGGTTTCTTTCCCAGCCGGAGCGTGAATACGACCACTCATCTCCATTTTGTACCGAGGTTAGGAATGAGTGGAGCCATACCTCTGTTCCTATTATATGCCTTCAAAGCGTGGACAGGGACTGTACTGTTGCCGGTTGGTACGGCCTGTACTTGTTTTGAAAAATTTCCCCTTCGAATATCGGATTAAAGATTAACCTAGTACAGGCATTGGTAAATTTGTTACGTTTTCTTTGTCGATTTTGGGATAGTATATTAAAATAATTCAAGGCTGTCTATTTCAAAATTGCACTTTCCTTCTCTTCGTTATCACCTAACAGTTTTTATGTAATCTCTACTTATGAATAGTCCAGAATTCAATTTTCATTTTGGTTTGCTTTATTTCAGAATGTTATTCTCCTACTATTTTCAAAACAATCCAACACAGTAAGTTTCTGTCTCCCCTTTCACCTGAAGACGAAAATATATTGTTTTGGAACACCTGACGATAGCGTCCAGAAACCAAATAATCCTACATGTCAATACACCGCTGTCACACCAGTTTGAGACTGATTTGTTGCCAACACAAAGGAATGTTTTGCGTTATTGCGTAACGTTCCGTAGTTACTATAAAACAAAGGCAACATACGAGACAATACAATGAAATTAATAAATTCAGTGTGTCATATATAACAGGTTAATTTGAGAGCTTGTTTTTCGTATTACCCACTGGCAAGACGAAGACGTGAAGGCAGAAGTGAAGTGTGTGGACAACATCACGAAAGAAATACTGAATTCATTATAAGGAACATTTAATTAATTAATTAATAAGATTGGTTCTAATACTGAACCAAATTAATTATAATTTCTAATGTACTCATTCTCTGTTTTTTACGTCCCTGAAGCTGGCCACGTGTTTGGCCGGAACGTTTAGGAGGCCTGCATATCTCAGGCGGTATAGCGAATTGCCACGGCCTGGCGGTCCTGTGATAGAATTCTGGTGCGGGAGAGGTTTTCCGTTTCCATGCAGACCGGCCCCTGGGCCACCCAGTCTTCTTTACAGAGGGTACTGGGTCTTTACCGGGGTCAAAGCGGCCGGGGCGTTTCGTTGATAATTCACGAGGTTAAAGAAAGAGTAGAGCTATAACTCTTCTACCCCTCCAGGCTTTCGTGGCCTATTCTAGGGTGAAGGTTACCCTTATGTTTATTTGGGAATTATCCCGGAGGGACGAAAAATGACTACTCGAAACTCTCTTTACAAATTGTGTCTGTAAGAAGGATTAATTACACCATATTTACCTTCGACATTTTCCTTTGTCGGAGGTATAAGATTGTTGTTCGTTCTTTTGTTGCAGAAATTAAATTATAGATCAGAAAATGATAATAATGTCTATCCGCACGTTTTAGCTGTAAGACAGACCTGTTCTTTGCACTTGGAATAAGTTATATTGAGCTGTTCGCAGTGTTGTGGTCACATTTAAAGTTAGCCTTTCGAGAGGCCAGTCTTAACTGATTATTTTACACAAAGCCGAAGTTAAACTTTGACGAACATTAGAAAAGCGGTTCATCACACCCTTTCTTCGTGAGGCCAAATTATGAGCATGGTGTTACTCAGATCATCAGTTGAAACTTACCAATATGTAATGAATAACGAAATTTAAACTGGGAACCGTTTTCCAAATACGTATATGAAGTGTTACAAACGTAATGACAAAATGACATGGAACTGGTGTGGAAAGGGCGTGTTCCATTAGGGCACACCTTCCCACTTTTGTGAGATTTGAGGTTCTACCATCTGTGACTATGAAGATAACTGTCTGCTTTCCACCGTAGTTTAAGTATTTGAAAGCTGACGTTTATGTACTTCATACATAAAGATCTGTTTCCAGCTTCACAGTGAACAGAATTCGTGTCCCACTCAATGACCAATCTGTTAATGATGTTAGGGAAATAATTTACGTTCAGATAGAAACCAGAGGAGACACAAAATAATAAACTATGTGGCAACAGATGGACGGTAATTATCATACGGCTTTAACATTTAATATACCATCAGACATTTGGGTGTTCAGTACTACGTCCATTTTTAGATCATAGCCACTTGGTCCATATTGACAGACACATTATTGTCATCTGACTACTTAAGCTGAAGAATTTGATGTATCTTTGGCTGCGCTGTATCTTGCAGTGTATTTTATAACGCTGTCATTAAGTTGAACTGTATAGTTTTGACTGTGAATTAGAAGGGATTTGGTAGGAAGGCGTCTTTTCGTAGTCGATATATTACTATTCCAGTAATTTTCTGGAGAATATGAGTGAATCTACAAGACAATTCATTCAGAATATCCAATGTCACGGCGAAGACTGGTTCCGGGCTCCCACGGAATGCATTTGTTGAGCGATAAGGCTGCATTAACAGGCACACTATATACCCGTATTCTGTGTTAACTATGCTTGTGGTAGTGCGGAATTCCCTATGTAATTGTGATGTAATCACTGGGAGTTTATTAAATTTTCTTTTGAGAAATGCTGGTCTCAAAGTTTGCGGTTCTGTACCATATTATATACGGGTCACAAGAAGGGAAATATATTTCATTAATTAAATCTCCAGTTTCAGTGACCAGTAGTCCAAATCCTCTTCGGTAAAAGAAGAAATGAGTTAGTTTTAAACTTTGACCACGAAGTACGAGAAACTGCATACTGTTCAGACATGCGAAAAGAGGAAATTTCCGTGCCCGTAATCATGCTGAGGCTTTTCTCCGACGCATAAAACAGAGGGGAATTTGAGTTCGTTTTAATGGAGAAGTAAGCAAAGCGGACAAGATTATATCTTCTCTCTCGTTTTCCACTTTTTCTGGTAATACGATTGACACAAATGAGAGTAGTGTTTTACAGTTCTCAAAGGCAACGTTAACATAAATAAAACGTTTGCAGTATGCATTAACGTCAAAATTAATTCCCAGTTATTGCGAATATTTCGTTCCTTAGAGCTTTCAGATTTAGCATAACGCACTTACCCCGCCCACAGTGTCAGGCTCGTCTTGCTGTCTCCCATTTAACAAAGACATTATTACGTGAACGCCACTTGCACAATTTGGGTAAAATATAGAACAGAGGAAAATAACTGGTTTAGATGTTAAAATATTATTTTTAATATTTAGACGCCCACTGATAAAAATACATAGCGTCAAGAAGCCTTGTATTTTGTTATATACTGCGTATATGTGTTTTGTTTGTTTCAGAAACCAATGCTTAACCAATTATTTAAGTAATACACCAACAAATGCACATATATAGTCTTTAATAATCTAAAATTTACATTAAAACCCTCCTACATGTTTCGATCATACGATCAACCTTGGGGAGCATGCTTTGCTTCTTGCTAAAGTTACAGTTTAAAATCATTTGTCTTTAATAACTTTAGCTGGTGTTCTTACAGTTGTTGCTTAGTTTTGCTTGTTGGGCACTATCTATCTTTAACGTTGCACCGTGCATTTTGTAGTTTATTTAAGTAACACAACAACAAATGCACATATATAGTCTTTAATAATCTAAAATTTACACTAAAACACTTAAAACGCTCCTACATATTTCGATCATACGATCATCCTCAGGGAGCATACTTTGTTCCTTGCTAACGTTACAGTTTAAAACACTGTAAGAAACTGTAACGTTAGCATGGAACAAAGTGTATTCCCTGAGAATGATCGTATGATCTAAACATGTAGGAGCGTTTTAAGTGTTTTAGTGTAAATTTTAGCTTATTAAAGACTATATATGTGCATTTGTTGGTGTTTTACTTAAAAAAACTACAAAATGCGCGGTGCAACGTTACAGATAGATTTACCCATTATTTCCGAAAAAAGACATTTGCGAATTGTTATTTTAATGGAGTCGGATTTTGTTATCTGTGAGTTACGGAACTTCAGCACGTGTCTATTTATTTAGATAGTCCCCCGACCGACAATCAGTTCTGTTTACTGACGGTATCTGTGTAGGCCTATAGGTCAGTCGGTGCCACAGAATGCAAAGAGGTTTGTGATGAATGAAGCCTTGCGTGAGTACGAACCTTAAAGAAAGAGGATGGGAGGGCGTGGACTGGATTAATCTGGCTAAGGATAGGAACAAGTGGTGTGCTCTTGTGAAGACGATAATGAAAGATTTGTATGATCCATGATCTGTGTGTTATTCAAATGTGCACAATAATGACACCAACAAATTCACGTAAGTATGCTGAAATTAGTGTATATCCACAATAGACTGTGCATGTTTTGGTCATGTGGCCATTTTCAGGGATACAAAGTACCAGTACCTCAGTGCGTTATACCCCTGAAGACGGCCACGCGGTTGGCCGAAACGTATATATTTCATTCTGTATATTAGCTAATTGTAGTATACTTGTGTGCATTTGTTGTACTGTGCCGTTGTTATATATAAAAATGGTAATGAAACTTCTGGTTTCATGTAATGTATGTGTGTGTGTGTGTGTGGTGTTCATTGGCTAGTTGGAGCACTATTAGGTTTTCACGAAAGACACTGCTCGATGCAGTAACTTAGTTGTTATTTACTTATGCACTTTGTTAATTAATTAACGTTATATTACACCATCGCTTCTTATTGCAGGCGACTAATCATAAGCGGACATTCAACAGGAGTTTTCATCCTTAGACAGCATCACGCGAATTATTATGCTGGGCCAAATCCTCTGACCGTAAGCTGATCTGAAGACGGGTAAGTTGAAATAACAATACTTTGACATAAAATAAAGTGAATGCAAACTTGTTGCAACTAGGTAATTTTATTAATGTATTCTTAGCTCGACATGTTTCGGGTACATACGCCCATCTTCAGGAGCATTAGATGTTGAGTTGCAGCATATGGTTTTCTGCACCGAGTTTTTGGATGGGTTGTGGTCCTGAGAGCCGCTGCGTGGGTCGTGTGTACGGTGCCCGCACCGTACACACGACCTACTCCTGATGATGGGCGTATGTGCCGGAAACACGTCGATCTAAGAATACATCAATAAAATTACCTAGTTGCATCAAGTTTGCATTGCACTTTATTTCATGAGGAAGATGCACGGTGAAACAACCCTCAAATACTGTGACACTTAAATTAATGATATAATGTACGTACGCTTGTTTTTCAACGTACTCGTATTATAAAATATTAGTGCATATTGTGCGACGTGTAATTTAATTGTTTGTATACCAACATCACACATGCTAGTGAAAGGTTAGGGGATTTCCATCAGTTTATGCCGCACGGCTGGCTAGAAATCAGCAAGATGAAGGCCCTGCTACTGGTAAACTTGACACAAGGTTTCTTGATTTTTGTACGTCTTGAAGCAAATGCTGAGATCGTTTCCAGTTCATAAGATGCTGCTGACTGTTTCTCGTGCAGTTCTCCCGTTCTACCCTCACAGTGCGCCACACTGGAAAGGTTGAACGCCTTGGTGGGTACGGCTTTCAAATCCCAAACTATTATCTCATGGCTTGGAAATATTTCTTTCTAAATGCCCACTTTTGCGCCTGTTTGTGTTTAGGGTTGTGTTTCGTACATTCTCGAATTTGTCTACAATAATCCCAACTCTCTAAAGACCACCAGAGTACCCTTCTAAGTTACGCACCTTTTAGCATTAACCCGTACATAAAAATTCTTACGCTGTTATTCGAAACAGCTAGTACTCATCAGTTTAGCGTCTTCATCGTCATGTCCCTCATACAAAAATGACAACAAGCGAAGCCTGAGATCTTCCCCGAAAGAAATTTCACCCATGATTTTCCCTGTCGTTTATCCTTCTACACTCTTCTACACACCTTATATCTCTTCAAGGCTTATCAATGGCTTTTAATTTTGAAATTTCAGTGCTTTTTATTAGTTTCGGTTTGTGTGGAGCTTCACGTACTGCGTTTATACATGTGTTTTTAGAAGCGTGACACAGTCATGGTTTTTGTCATTCTTCCGATCGAAACGGCGTGTTAATTCAGTAGTCCGCGAAAAGAAAGACGTAAGAGCTTCAGATTTTACATACTCATACAGCAGAGCCAAAAACATTAGTTAACATGCCAAGAACCAAATATCCATAACAAAATATTACTTAACCTGCCACAAATACTTGTTCGTGTCAGGACCATCTGGCAGTCTGCCAAGCAACATACTACCATTCTGAAAACGTCAAACAACATAATTCTACAAAAAAATCTAAAGTGCTCGAGAACATTTAGTTAAAAGGCTAATCAGCATGTTTCTCTACCAAAAACATTAGTTAACGTCCCAGTGAACTTATCTATATAGCTTACCTAAAACGTTAATACTTGTAGGTTTGAAAATGGCTACAGTAGTTGGCCGAAACATGTGGCCATATGCTGCTGACTGTATTGTTGTAATCTCCTAATACATACATTAACTGTATTCCAAACATGAATGTGCTTTTAGTTTTGTTATATTCTATTTGTTGTGCAAAACGTTAGTTGATCGACCGCTTGACACGTGTTCATACCAACAGCATTAGCTGACTGCCATACAACTTTCGTTAAAACTAAAGATTGGTTTCATTGATGTATACACAAACTGCTAGTTAGGTCTATTAACTTTTGAGGTTTAGTGGTTCGTATAAGTACGCTCGGTATAACACTACAACACTACAAACTCCGCAAATCTGTGCACATGATGTATTTAGGTGTACCTGTGTTCTTGAAAGACCATTATTTCTTTTTTAACATTTGTCATACCAATACCTGACCCTGTATGTGCAATTTTGAGCTCCTGATGATGGAAGGAAAACCCGTCTGAAACATGTAGAGCGTCTCAGAAATACATAAATTGAAAAACCTTGCATCTTGTTGGTTGTATTCTGCGAATAGACCATTGTATCGTTATCTAGCGAGCACCGAATGATCTGTCTTATAAAACGCACAATTTTTCTGTAAGGTATGAACTAATTATTTATATGCAGTGTAAATTCATATCGTCAAACAGCCGTGACATGCCTCAGGCGGTGAATCCTCGGCCTGTCAGCGCGGAGGCCCGGCTTCTATCCCGGGATAATTCATGTGAGATTTATAGTGGCCAGAATGGCACTGGGACAGGTTTCTCTGCGCGTAGTGCTTCTCCCTATCAGTATCAGTGCTTCTCCCTATCAGTATCAGTGCTTCTACCTATCAGTATCATTCCACCAGTGCTCTATATATATTCTGATTTATAAGTCACTCTTAACAGAAGGACAAACGGGCAAAGCCTGGAAACCGACAAAAGGACAATCCTCTTTGGCAAGAGTACTTTCAATTTTTTTCAATGTTCAAAGGGTTAGGACAGTGTCCGGTTACAGAGGCTGCTGTGTGATGTCTATAGCCCTTAAAGGTTTTTGCAGCTACAGCGCAGATATACATATCTGCGCTCTTCTGTATTGTGCTCTCCTGCGTTGATGGAGGCCTTGCTTTAGTTTGATCCACTTTGATGGTAGTCCTAACGTAACCAGTGTTCAAAGAATTAATTATTTTAGAACTCATTTTGAATCGTAACATCCCGGAGGGCATAATGTGTGACAGCAGATAAATTATTCCTTAATACAGTTTTGTTTTACAACAAATTAATTGTAACATAAAGCAGACAACAATCATTTCACTTTTCAACACAATTTCTCTCTCGCATTTATACAATTTACACGTTTTTACGCAACTTTGGATAAACACTTCCCACATGTAACCTGCTGACGTAGGAAACACACAGCCAGTTTCATACTGCCATAGCGTTAAATGCAGATACAAATATGCCCTGTGCATATAGCGTGCGAGGCTATGTGGGCTGTAGAACTGATATGGACGCGGGAGTAAGAAAATGAATCGCACCTACGCCAGGAATTGAACAATGGCGGTCTATTGTGTAGGTAGCTATTTTACCGACATGAAGTTATCCTGGTATTGAAGGCAAACAAATCAAAATGGATTAGTACACATTCACAGAATCGAGTCAGATGTTTATATATACAGGTCCATGTATATTTACATTCGTCACCTATTCTGTTAAGTTACAGTATTGTGACCGAAGAGTCGAGGGATGTTTTGATAGCATTTAACAGTAATCTTAAGAACATAACATGAATGCTGATTTATTCAAGACAAAATTCTTCGCAAAATTATTGACACTCGCGAACGGGGGCATTTATATGGTAACTGCTGTAACTGACTGCCACACCGCCACACTGCCACATTGTAACCTGTCAGCTTGTGTACAGTATTGTATAGCTGTAACGGAGTAAATTCAAAGCTGCCCCCTTAGAGGCCTGGACAGTCCCTTAAAGCTCCAGGAGTTTGAGGCCCCCACAATTTCTAGAAAATCGGCACACGGAGGTGGTAAGGTTGTCATCCCTCCGCAACGGCCGCCTTTAACCACCAGGAGATATCCCGGTTATTCGTTTCTGTTGGGGGCTGGGTCGACTCCAGGGCCATAGTGTGACCAGGAAGTTTAATTCAATGAAATACCTCGATGACCAGCTGCAACTGAATACCTACCTCAAATATCGATTACCTAAATCAATAATATGGCGTCTTTTCCTCATTTTTTCAGGCCGTACCATGACTCAGGCGATTTGTCGCTGGCCTCACATCGCGGAGGCCAGGGATCAGTCCTATGTCAGTTCATGTGGTATTTTTGGTGAACGAAGTATGGGACAGTTTTCCTTCCGAGCACTCGGGTTTCCACCTATGCTCCATTCTCACATTTCATTCATCTACCACGTACTTTGTTTAATCTTAGCTTTTGGTAGCGTCCTTAAATGAAATGCTTCTCTCCCTCAGTTTCACTAGGCGCCTTCTGTAATACGACATTAAATAGGGAAACGAAGGCCTATTGACAATTCCTTGCGTACTAATGCCATTACGTTTAAACATAAGACTGAGCAGGCCGTATAATTATATCCAAAAAGACTAGGTTCGATATCCGTCTGTGCTCTCGGTTATATTTACTAACGTAATTACACAATTGGGAAGAAGAATTTTGTGCTCGTGATTTGAGAAGATGTTTGAAAGTTATGAAACTACAAGATTCGGTACAAGAAACAAGATAGGACGAGAAGACAAAGACAGATCTCTTGTAGATAACAAAGGTAGAAATGGATGGGAGGTTCTCAGGGTTGCCTAATATTAAGGATGTCTAAAAATTTTGGGTTACGCTAATGGACAGAGGGATAGAGCCCTTAAAGAAAGGTAAATTTAAATTTTTAAAGAAATCAGATCTTTGGAGTATGATACTTTGAAGAAAAATATCCGAAAGGAGAAAGCATAAGAAATATAGTTTTATTGCTATCTTTACCTTGTCGTCGTCGTCGTCGTCGTTTTGATCTCTATCTTTCCCTCCTATATTTTATCTTCTTTCTTCAGTCCTTCTCTATTCTGATCCTATAGTAACTTGTTCAGAGCTTTACAGTGTTAGGCCACTCTTACTCACATCTGTATTTTACTAGTGTCGGGGTCATAAAATATGCTGCAGCAGCTGCAATCATAAAGCGAGGCCCTCGGCCAGACGCGAGGTACGATCCGCCCAGCCCAGCAAAACACTTGCTCCAGAACCCCTCTCAGGACCGTCGCTTGTCACAGATGCAAATATACGTAATTCTGTTAGGCAACAATAACAGATGGAAAGCACGTATATGCTACTTCGAAATGTTGAATTTTCACTTAGAATTGGAGATCTAAGAGCAAAGCCTAGTTCACAAGGCAATGCCACTCCAAACTTCACGATGCTATTGACTTGAAACGGAAATAAGCAGATGGGTTTAATGCAGACGCTGCTTTCAACTGTCTGTTTCTCCCTTACAGGAGCATTGTGTTGAAGAGGTTAATTCGGTTAAGTTGGGTTGGTGTGTTCAAGCCTGCTGTCAATCGACAGGCTGGCCTGACATTACCCTATACAGATGAAACAGGATCATTAAATTAAAATACCAAGTTTCAAGAATTTTGAATTAAAATATAGTAATTCCCCGGCGTCTGAATTTCATATGCCAAAGTTTCGGAACACACTGTCTGTTCCATCTTCATAGGCGGGTAGCTATGAAGAATAATTGGGGTTTAAATGTTGGGGTGTTTGTAGGGGAAACACCCCAACATTTTCAAACCCAGTCATTCTTCATACCTGCCCGCCTATGAAGGTGGAACAGACAGTGTGTTCCGAAAAGTTGGCATGTAAAATTCAGACGCCGGGAAATTACCCAGAAGAAAGTATACAATATTCAGAACATGGCGAGAGTCTGAAATCAAGAAAAATGTAGAATTTCGACTCACACAAAGAAGGCAGGTCTGCCTATTGGATGAAAAACTGCTGAAAAATCACAAGTGTTTTCAGCCAGGGCAAATGTGTTCCTGTCGACATTCGAACCATTTGCCTTTAGAACAAAAGGCAATGGCCAGTGGAGTGTCCCTGGAAAACTGAGTAACTCTGGTACAATCACGCTGCCATTCAACTTCGATCAGAACCCGAGACCTTCGAAACATAACTTCGCGAAATGTGGTGTGGGGAAACCTGGTTTATTAAAGTGCAATATGTTACATATGTCACAGTAGCAGCTGTGAACCTACAGTAAGGGATTTGCTGATCATTGACAGTTAATATTTTGCGCTATTGGGATATGTCTCCCTTTCATGTACAGTAAAAGGTAAAGCAGTCCCATTACAGACTCGAAGTGGCCCAGAGGGTTCCAGGAAGCTAAGATTACCAGATTACATGACAATGTCACAGGACGGTGGTAAGTTTGTCAGCCCTACGCACCGGCCGTCTTTATCCCCAGGAAATGCTCCTGCTACTCATTTCTGTTGGAGGCTGAGTCAATTCCAGGGCCATAGTGCGATAGGAAGGATTTTATGTCAATGAAAAACTCCAATGACACCAGCTGGGATAGAACCAGCGACCTTCCAATTTGTAGCACAGCACCTTAACCACTGTGCCACCGCGGTCTTTTTATATGCACAGCACGGTACGTATTTTCGTCTTAATTTTAGTTCATTTTTCAGTTCTCTTATTACGTAATAGAAGTTTGGATAGACGCGGTCTGTGCATACTAACATACCGTCCCAGAATTTATCCTGAGAGAATGGGGAATATTACTAGGCACCACATTAAAGTGGCCGTTTACCTCTCGATAATCGAAACGGACGTCTTCCGAATATAAATCCAGGGCTTTACCGATTGACCGAACTTGGTCGTTATTGTGGCACATAACAAGATAACATAGTAAAGAACAGTGACACATCTGTGTCTTTCAGATGCTCAGAATCTCATTTTTAATAGCATAGAAGACGATAAAATTAATTTCTCTAACTATTTAATATTCCAGTCCTGAATCGATTCTCTCAAGATAATTTTCCACAAGATTATATCTTACTGGAAATGGATAAGAACTCAAAGAATTCATGTTTTAGTATTGTCCTATCTGACACACACATAAAAATGTACTGAAGAAAAAAATAGATTGGCTAAATTAAATCAGTTTATCCGTCTTGAAAAATGTAAATAAAATGAAAGTTACAGCAGCTAAATGGAAATAAGGATGTAAGTTGCAAGGTGCTAACAAAGTAACAGCACGGTGAAAAGTCACGTGACACGCAATCTTCACTGTGTTTTATACAGGTGACCAAATCGCAAAGGGTGAGATTGACAGGACATGTGGAAGGCACGGGGGGAAGAGAATTGTATACAGAGTTTTCTTTCGAAACATGTAGGATAAAGACAAATTGGAAGGCCTGTTGTTAGATTGGAGGAAAGTGTTCAGTTTGGTGACAAATAAATAGGATAGGAGAGGGAAGAGTAGATTTGCCTGGCTCTGGATAGTGGGAGGCCGTTTTGAAGAAGATAGTAAAGATGTGTTACATAAAGTGGGGGGAAATCATGTCTAACTCAGGAGTTATTAGCTTATCGCAACTCGCTGTGTTCCATGGAGTTGCTGACTTAATAGTTTCAATAATTTAACCCTTTAAACGCCGAGTTAAATCCCATCTGCCATCTGCCGGCACTATTAGGAACTCACCATATTCTCCACGTTAGCAGAGTAAGAGTTAATAATCAAGATAATTTGACTATGATATTGCACCAGGTTCTCCTAAGTCTTTCACTGCCATAGACCTACCCTCGGAACAGCGAAACTTGCGGCTGGCCCAGTTTTCAGTACTGTCAGAAGTTTGGGTTTAAAATACCTGCAGTACCTTGACTTTTTATGAGGTAATATTTGAAACATTTCTATAATAAAACAAACCAGATGCATCAATGTCTCAAATTTATTTTATTGGAGTAACACTCTACATGTTTCGGACGGTCTTTCCGTCCATCGTCAGGAATTAAAGACTGTACATACCACAACAGGCATATGTCAAACAGAGTATTACTCCAATAAAACAAATTTGAGACATTGAGGCATATAGTTGGTTTTACTATAGAAATATATTACGATGCACGGCCCTATGAACGTCAAATTTAATATTTGAAAGTTTAGGAAGCATGCAACTTTCGTGGATAAATGGATAGGTTTGAAGATAAAGTCAAGAGAAATGAAACAAATTGGGAACGGGCGCAGCCCAAACGCAACTAACATATTTTTTTAGTGTTATTAGTGTGTTAACTTATGGCAATTGGCTTCCATGATAATTAATTATTTAAGTTGTCTTTTCTTTTAGTTACGGCACCCACCGTGTCCACGAGCAGTGCCCAGAATGTGCCCAGAATTCCTAAGTATTCGTTTGTCACCTTAGGCTACGTAATTTGAGGCATACATCGTCGCTGAATAACCGTCAGTTATAGAATATGGCGCTTTGTCGATGGACAGTTAGTTACGGACGTTATTCGGTAGACTGCTACCTCCTTCCGTTTTCATGGCAGTCCAAGAAGACTTAGAATTGTTGGAATGTTCACGCAAAAAAAAAAAATTAAAGGTAGTAATTTGAATAATGATTGACCAACTAGATGACACTTGCTTTATTATACATTGCTCAACATGTTTCAGACGTTAATACGTCCATCTTCAGGAGCTAGCGAGTACTTGTTGTGTTGTGTAGGCTGAC
>Ga0123352_10011657_pt1 | contig 13866 bp, 10 predicted proteins | sample TergutLab28metaG_FD_89700 | JGI IMG/M metagenome (GOLD analysis project Ga0123352, IMG submission 89700) | Labiotermes labralis P1 segment gut microbial communities from Petit-Saut dam, French Guiana - Lab288 P1 | ecosystem: Host-associated > Arthropoda: Insects > Digestive system > Gut ...
AGCGGATAGATATTATCAGTTACAGGAAATCGGTTGCGTCAAGAGCGGATAGATATTATCAGTTACAGGAAATCGGTTGCTTCAAGAGCGGATAGATATTATCAGTTACAGGAAATCGGTTGCTTCAAGAGCGGATAGATATTATCAGTTACAGGAAATCGGTTGCTTCAAGAGCGGATGGATATTTGCCACATCAGGTTTTGCAGGACACTGTAGTGTACAGTTGACGAGCTCCGTGTAGCGAAGTCCTTGTGATAATGCGGAATCCAGAAATCTGTCTCATATTGTCGAACCGACATTTCATTACCATAACCTGAAGACTCAAGTCCGTAAACGCAACGTTACTAATGACCGTTTTCATATTATCCTCCTCCCTCAGCTCAGGCCTACATGTGATGCATTAACTTTCAAGTTTCCCTTCAAAATGTTTTCATCTCATACATATATTCTACCTGCTTCACTCGTGCTGTCTTCATATAACCATCGTACACATATTTAGAAAAGTGCAAATTGTAAAGCGCGGCATTTTGAATTTGTGTCCATTGTTGTACTGCAGCCTCACTGTTAGATGCGTCAAGGTCAAACTTTTTAAATTCAGCGCAATATCTCTCACGGAACAGCGACTTTTCTTGTTTAATGAGAAAACAAAATAATAAGAGGAGAGAAAATAACTTACTTAAGATGACAATTAAAACTTGGGAAATACAAGAACCTGTTTGGCTAACATTCATATTAACAACAAAAAAATGCATGTAAAATGGAAGTTCCGAATACAAACTAAACGCACTATAATTCATATCGGTTGGACTAAGAGTGTCGATTTCTTTGTTAAATTCTCAGTTTGTTAAATGAAGAGAGGTTTGTTGTATGTATTTGGGCGAAGGGGGACGAATTGTGTGTGTAACGTACTTATTGGTTTAATACAGGTTGAGATTCTTTTACGTGCTCTAAGGAAAGCGATTCTGAGATTTATTTCTGTCTTGCAAGCGAAAAGAAGCTGTTTATATACTGGCACATGGCTTTGAAGTGAATTTCTGCCGAGTTTTACACATGTTTATAAGTGAAGATAACCTGAGATTTGTGTGTTTTATGAGAACACTTGGATTTTGTGATTGTGACGTAAGTGAAGGAAGGCTTAGTCTATTCTTACTCGTATCCTTGAACTGGAGAAGTTGTTTGTATATATGTGTCTTTTAAACGAAGAGATTCTTGTTTGTGTGTTTGTGCTTAAGCGAAAGTAAACTGAGTTTAATGAATGTGTCTTAAGAAAAAACAATTTGGATTTTATGAATGTGACTAAAATGCAGGAAAGCTGAGTTGTATCTACGAATTTCATGTGAAGAGAGGCTGTCTGTATGACACATGCCGTTTGAGAGATTATATGGGAGTTTTATGCGTTTGCTTTAAGAGAAGAGGATTTGGATTTTATGAAAGGAACTTAAGTGAAGGAAAGTTGACTTTTATGTATGCTTTTCACGTAAACAGTTGGGATGCGTTAGGCCTATTTCTATTACCAGACAGGCTGAACTCTATTTCTATGTATGTTAACTGAAGAGGCTGCACTCTGGCTGCTTAGATCTACGTATGTTAAGAGGCTGAAATATGGCTCCGTAGGCCTATATGTGTTCACTGAAGAGGCTGAACTCTGGATATGTAGGCCTGTATCTGTTCAGTGATGAGGCTGAACTCTCGATATTTAGGCCTAAGTCTGTTCACTGAAGAGGCTAAACTCTAGATATGTAGGCCTGTGTCTGTTCACTGAAGAGGCTGAACTCTCGATATTTAGGCCTAAGTCTGTTCACTGAAGAGGCTGAACTTTAGATATATAGGCCCAAGTCTGTTCATTGATACAGGCTGAATTCTAGCAACATAGGCCTATGTGTGTTAATTAAAGGGACTCAAATGCAACTATGTGGCCTATACGTGCTAACTGAAGAGGCTAAATTCTCGCTATTTAGGCTGATGTCTTTCAAGTGAATAGAGGATAAATTGTTCTGACGTCTTTTAAGCTAAGAAAGGCAGAGTTTGTATGTTGTTAAGTGTTAGGTGAGGATAAGCAGGGTTGTAAGTGTATCCGTTAAGTGAGAAGAATCTGAGGTATGTGTAACTGTTAAGTAACGAGAAGCTGAATTGTATGTGTGTTTATGAAGGCAAGACAGACGAAATTTTATGAAGTCAGGCTAAACTGTTTATATTTGTTAAGTGAATTTTTGCTGACTTGTGTACAACAGTCCGTATGTCAGTTGTGTACAGCAGTCCATATGTCAGTTGTGTACAGCAGTCCATATATCAGTTATGTACAGACAGGCTGAGCTGTGTGCTTCCTGAATGAAGAAGGATTGAGTTGTATGAATGTCTCTTAGGTGAAGCAAAGCTCAGTTACTTAAAGTAGGAGCAAATTGACGAAGCTTATATCGTGTAACTGAGGTAAAACGAGTGAAAACCCGTAAGAATAGTCGTTATTGCTGTCGAAATTTAACCCGGTATCGTTCGAATGTAATTCAGTAACGTGCATTACACTTTTGGCCACAGTTTTCTATAATTAAAGTTCAAGTCGTTACTGTCTATGCCGTGAAGGACACAAGGCAGAGAGGGTACAGCTCCATTCATTCTTAACCTTTCATTAGTAGCGCGGTTGTGTGGTCAGCTTCACCTCGCCATTATTTTAGCCCTGGGGGAAAAGACCCCAATATTGATTGGGAAGCTGAAAATGAAAGGGGAGAAATGCTAAAAGGCGAGTGACGCTGTAAGAAGAATTTAATTTTGACTGTGTTCCGGAGCATACAAAACACAGCGTCAGACCCTGAAGTACAAAAGCACCTACAGATTTTCTCTGCAGTAGATGTTCTGTTTACGCTTTTCTTCATGACTGTACTTAACGTGGAGTATTTACGTCCCAACTTCCAGATCTTTTTCTTTTCATCAGGTACAATTCCTATAGGTACATTCAGTACATACATGTGCTGAAATATAAGCATGTAGCTACAGTCTTTACCATTTCTGTTTGGTACAGTAGTCGGCACGGATGGCAAAATATCAAAGTAATATCTAGAGTAAAATTAATGCATGCCTTGAAGACTATGACTGCTCATTCTTCTGTAAAAAATGTAGTAATAATATTTTTGGAAATTTACGTAACACGAAGATGTATGTGATTTAAAAAAAATATTTCTTTCCCTTTCTTTATTTAAGGGAGGAAAATATGTCTAACTTTAGAAACAAAACAACGAAGAGACTCTTTGGGCCAAAACAAGTAAAAGAGAAAGAAGTTAAAAAATGTTTTTAAAAAGTTCCTACTAATTTGTATTGTGTAATTTGTATTGTCAAAATGAAGAAATAGTGAAATGTGTGACAGGAAGTGAATAAAGTAGAAATTGTTAAATGAAAAACTCGAGTAGTAGTTTATTTGGAAAATTTCATGAAGAAATACAACAGGAGAGATATAATTACAGATGAGATACTGCAGTTTAAAGAGATGGATTGTATTAAACTTGTTCAGTAGATGGCGCGATGTGAGTCTTCTGTCATAATGGCAATAAATTTTTGTCCCATAAATTGAGAATTTATTTACTACGACCTCTTCGAAGAGAATACTCTGCTAAGGATTTTGTGTTCTCTTTCTGTTGCCGCACAGCTTCTCTGAAGACAGCTGTAAATGATGAAGTAGTTGTGAATGGCTAATGAGTTAGAGTGGTTAAGTCAGCGGGGTCAAAGAAAGCTCAGAACATTTACTTAGTTCTGTCAGAAAAGGAAGAGAGATTTATTACGTTCAAACCCTAACAAAACGTGTTTTGTAACTCTTTAAGGGGTATGAATATAAATTTGCCTCTACGCCTAATCACAGTGTTGTTCAGAAGTACGGGTTTGTCTCGCTGCTGTTCGCTTTATTGTGTGACTTTGCTCTGTTCCTTTCTGTAAACCTTATATGTGAGGACACTGAAAGGCAATGAAAAGAACAAACTTACAAAAATTAAATAAAATGTTGCAATGTAGTTCTGGTATTATAGCGTGTCTAATATTGCGAGTCATGTATTAGTCATTATTTTTTTTATAGAATTTCGTCTCGAATTTATGACACAGGATCTCTGACGTATCTGTACCATTATTTCCGTTGCTATGTCTGTATATACACGTTTCAGAGAAAATATTTCTTCTCTCAAGAGTAGGTAAATAAACAATTTTAAAAGCTTCTATGTTGTAGATAAGAGGTGTGACTTATGTTTTGATTTGGGGGGGGGGCAGTTACGAAGCATTTTATTAACATTTGATTTAAATATGTTTTAAATTTTTAGTAGTGAAAATATATTATAAAAATTGGACCAGCATGCTTTACACAGTTCTTTGGTTACAATTATTGCCTTAAGCAATAAACCAAACATATATAAACAAAAATGATGTATCAGTGAAACGTAACAAAACCTTACTCTTTCTATTATTGTATTAGGGCAACATGTTTCGATTCTTATAGAATCATCTTCAGGCCCTTCTAAGATACAGATCCTTACTTAGGCAACATTTAAGTAGCATTTTAAACTTTGCTAAGTAAGGATCTGTATCTTAGAAGGGCCTGAAGATGATTCTGTAAGAATCGAAACATGTTGCCCTATTAAAATAATAAACACAATAACGTTTTGTTGTGTTTGACTGATATATCATCTTATAATGCAGCGTCCAGAGCACAATCAGCCTCATCGCACATGATAGCAAATATAATATCGAGTATACGGAGAAGAGGGATTCAAAGGAAAATAGAGGATGTGCTTGAAGAATATCAGTTCGCGTTTTGAAGAGGAAAATGTAAACAACATGCAATTAGGATTCTGAGAATAATACCATAAATCTTTGCACATAGACGAGGAATTGTATGCTTGATTCATTGAGTGGTAGAAGGCATTTTACTGGTAAACTGAACTGAATTAATGCGGATCCTAAGGGAAAATGTCATTAATTGGCGCGAAAGAAAACTGATCAGCAATATGTACGCGGATCAAAGTGTTAAACTAACTGATCAAAAGGAGCCAAGAATTGTGAATACTGGAATAGGTGTTAGAAAAATCATCCCGTTTGTTGCCAATTCTATTCACCTTGTATAGCCAGTACCTTACCAAGTAACGTCTTCAGAGATTTGGATACTTCAATAAGAATCCAAGCAATTCACACTGTGAAATATGCAGATGATCTTGTGTTACTGCCCAAGGAAGAAACGATGCTTCGAGGCATGATTAGTAGAAAAATTGGAATGGGAAGAGCCATAGGGATGCAAATGGATGTAGAAAAAATAGGGCAATGAGAATCTCAAGGCAAGCATTTCATTAAAGATTCTGATAGATTAATAACAACTGGAGAATGTGGAACATTTCATTTATGTTGGTACTACGATAACAAATGATGCAAGACATACATATGAAATTAAATCCAGGATGGCCATGAAAAATGTAGCATTCAACAAGATGAAGGCTCTTTTCACTAGCAAATTAGACTTAAATATTAAAAAAAACTAATGAAATGCTACATTTGGAGCATAGTTTTGTGTGGTGCTGAGACTTGGACACTTCGGGAAATAGAGCAAATGTACGTGTGAAGTATTGAAATGTGGTGCTGGAGAAGATGGATAAGGTCAGTTGGACCGATCGTGTGAGAAATGAAGTGTTACATAGAGTGAAGAAAGGTGAATACCCTACAAACAGTAAAAAAGGAAGGCTAACTGAATTCATCACATCTTGCGTAGAAACTGCTTTTTACAACATTTCGTTGAAAGAGAAATAGAAGGAGGGTACAGCACAACCTAACTGGAAGACGATGAAGAAGATGTAAGCAGCTACTGGACGGCCTTAAGGGAAAGTGAATATGCTGTAAAATGAAAGGAGAAGCACTAGATCTCATGAAGCAGAAAACTCACTTAGGAAGAGGCAATGAACCTGGCTTTTGGCAGAGAACAGAATGAATGATCGTTCATTGGTAAAAGTACATTCCCCGTTACCTAATCTGACAGTTTTCTTCGGTTGTAGTCATATATGATTTGAACCCATGAAGAGAGGGAGAGAGGAAATAAAAATATGGATGATAATGAAAAGAAACAATGTCTGAAACTTTTTACGCTTCACATAATATTATTTTGAGTGACAATGAAGGATGTGATTGTAAGGTTTATAAGTCTTCGACGCCGTTCATGAATTTCCTCGACTAAAGGTGCTACGCAGGTTTTTTTTTGTGGCGTAAACAAAACAGTTCATAGTATGATTGCCAGGCATGAGTCAAATGAAAGTTCTAGCTCAGTTAGTTAGCTCATAATAGTGCTGCACATAAGTTGTGTTTTCCTTTGTTAGGGAGCATAGAGCGAATATCAAGGGTTGTTTTAAACTTGGCAATACAGCTACCGATTTCGTGAAATAATGGAAATTGTTATTGTAAATAAGTTTCCATCTCGTGCGCGTGTCTTTGAATATTTTAATAAAAACAGGACGCGATAACTTTGAGCAAGGTTACTCAATTATTATACCAACTACTGCACATATATAAAATTTATAAAGTTTACACATTAAAACATTAAAACGCTCCGACATGTTTCGGTCCTAGGAGCCATATCGTCCTTGCTAAAGTCACACTATAAAAAGTCACATTAATTTCGCTGTACCAGTTGGGTATTGTGGCAGCATGCCGTGTTGTGTAATGTTATGTTGCGAACAGTGTCCTGCTACGGATGTGCATTCTGTGCTTCGTTGCGTGATATTCAGTATGGTTTTGTCGAAAGGAAATCAATTTTTTAATTTACAGTTTTACTTTTTGATAACATGAATGAATTACTGCCACCCTCAATTTTATTGAGCAAACGTCCCTAAGATCGTAAGTCCTCAGAAAGAGCACTTCCTTAACTACATCGAAGTCAAATTTTAAATGTAGTTGAAAGATACTGCCAAGCTGCTTTTCCCTCCATATCTATGACGCAGAACGTATAAAAGGGACTATAACAAATGCTATTACTGTTTAATGTTCCTATAAATTTGCAGAGCTATTACAGCCTTGCAGATAATTTTTATGTGCACTTTTTACACCCTGATATAAAGACGTCACTTCACGTCACGTGCACAAGAAAGCACCTAACGACTCACAAAGCATATCGCAAACGATTCCATCCCCTCTGTGCCGTAACCATGGCAATGGAGATAATAATTACGTTTATGATCGACCACGATAAGGCCAGAGTAGTCTGCATTAATTTAATCTGAACTTGCTGTTATTGGAAATGTGATTCATGTGATCGAAGTACGAAAATATATACAGCTTATATACAATTTATATACAGCTCAGCAGGCAAGTACATAAAGTCTTTTTCGAAACCATATTATCTAGAGTAACGAAATTCTGAACAGGGTGTTTTCCGACAAATTATAAAAAAACAGGTTTATAGTAGGTCAAAAGCCATGCTGCAATATAAAGTATTTGATCATAACATTTTTCCTCTTTTACTTTCTCTCCGTAATATTTTTCTTTATTAGGCGTCTCACAATATTGCAGACAATCCAGGTGGCTGGGACGCCGGATGTGTTACGCACAAGAAAGAAATGGCAGAAAACCACGCCACTTTATCAGGACTTTTGTGGCAAAATAACTATTTTGTGTCCAAGTTTACATCCAGACCGATCCCAGTGGCCGCGTGATCTATAGACGTAGGTCTGCGGCCACTCGCTCACTGGGATTGCGGGTTCGAATTCCGCCTGGGGCATGATTGTTTGTCTTTTGTGAATATTATGTTTCGTCAAGCACGTACCAGCCTCTGCGACGGGCCAATCCCTCGTTCAGAGGAGCAATACCGGGCTTGCGTGTGTGTGTGTGTGTGTGTGTCATTGAGGGTGATCAGGTACAACAATGCAACAATATCCCCCTTCACCTATAAAGAATAGGGAGACAGAGGTCAGAATAAAAGAGACAGAAAGCCTACTTCGAGTGTGATATGAAAGTGCACGTAAGGTAAGTCACGAGGACAACATAGACTGAAATAGTGCAAAATGAGGCTCAATAAGGTCACAGCTTCTTGGGGTCCAGTCTCTAAATATCCATTCAACCAATGTTTTCCTATCAGAAAGAGTAATTTCCAGAAGGGATTGTGCATTCGCCAGTTGAAAGAACCCCTGTTATGAGCACGAAAAGGCTTCGTCCAAGACGACAAGGCAGTCTTCTACACCTAATCATTTTAAAATTCTACAGGGAAGTTTTCACATTCCAGCTGTAGGATTCGTAAGTGGGCATGCTTTAACACACACACACACACACCAAAACACACACACACACACACATACCATTTTATTAGTTTGTGTGGTGTCGACAGTTCAAGTATTGTAGAATGAAGAATATTTTTTAGATCCTATAAAAAAATTCATTAGAACTTACAGGAGTATTCAGTAAAGCAAAAGACTTGCAAATCTGAAGCACCCCCTAAAAAGTATTGATAAATCCTAAGTAAAGCAGCCAAAAATTCTTCCTAAAATTTTGGAGAATGAAATTTCTGTCATCCTTAATAACTGCAGTAAAAAGCCCGGAATTTACTTGAGTAATACAAAGCTAAATCATGAATTTTGGACTCATAAGGAACTAAAGCGAAGGAACCTACTCAAAAAGTGACCATTACACCCAAAAGAATTGACATTAATTTTTTACTAAATTCAAGAAAGAGGAGGACCCAATTTTACTTCAGTGTCCTGAGGCACCTATATTTTTCCCAGCAATCTGTTCTCCAATACGTCCGCGCGATGTGACAGATTACTTCCCTACTTTTAGGAGTCCATTACATTTACAGATAATTGCAACTGATATGGGGCGATTTTTAACTTACTATAATTTAATTGTCGTTGCTCTCTTCCTGTCAAGTCACACTCCGAATTTTCGGTAAAAATAGACTCTGTCTGCTTTTGTATTTAAATTTCTAATGATTATCATTATAGTGTGTATTCAGTCTTTTCAAAACAAGCTTAAATTTCCTATAAATTTTCTTTTGTCTTTTCTTTTTCCTCAGACAGGCTGCACATTTAGAACAAGAACATCACGCCAACAACCTCTCAGAGTCACATACGGCAGCCACACACAAAGAATTAAGACTTTAAAATGCGTACTCTCTTAGGTTGTGACAGGTTAAGCTTCATAGACGTTAATTACGAAATACGTAATAAACTTTTTTCAGTAAGTGGCAAAGATTTCCATGTCCAAACTTCGAAAACTTCGGCAAGCAAGATTTGAAGACGATAGTGCGTAATACAGTAGGCGTACACAAGAACAAACCTTTTTCTGAATTTCTCTTATTACTTTATCACTAGGATTTCGGCGACTTTGCACAAAGTACTTACATGACCAAACATAAAATATACTGTAATATAATTTAAGCCGGGGAACAGGCTAGATCTGCAGTGAGGTGCATCGGAACAAAAAACTGTGACGTGACCAAGCTGATTGTTTTCCGAGGCTTTACACGGAAACTGTATGTGCGCCTCAATAAAGGGAAAATTTATGTGGCCAACGGCTATCATATTAAAAACCTCCAGTAATACGTTCATAAAACGTGCAAAGTTGTTATAGTAAATCATTAATGTTGTAATAAAGTTGATGACAAGTTGCAGCTCTACCTTTCTCGATTTAGTAATCTGCCATTTAAAGGAGAGTTTTTATGTTTTGGCATTACATGACAGAGCTGTCTGGTGGATGTGCTGGTGAATTAACCCCTTGCGGTGAGCCAACTTTCGTTATGGGATGTTGATCATTCACTTTTTTTTGGTGGGGGGGGGCAGAGGAGGGGAGCACGGATGATTTTTCCACGCATCTCTCTAACATTGTCGTCCTCTCCTCTTAGAATCATATGTTTTATTAAAACCAGCCAAAATGATTCTTAATCAATCGTCACTAAATCACGTTCAAGTGTTTAGGCGCTTTCGCAAAATTGCGAAGAGCGACTATTTGCTTGCCTCACCGTCTGTCCGCATGGAACATCTCGGCTCCCACAGGATGGATTTTCATTAAATTTGATAGTTCAAGTTTTTTTTTAAGTCTGTCGATAACTTTCAAGTTTCATCAAAATCGGACAAGAATAAACGGTACTTCACATGAAGGCCGATATATATTTTTTATTACATCTCGCTCATTTCTTCTTACATGAGAAATGTTTCAGAAAAACCTTGTACAGAAAACCAAAATACACATTTGGTGTTCAGTACCTTTTTTCGAAAATCGTGCCTTTCATGAGAAGATGTGGAAAATTATTGTAGAGCTGGGCAGACCACACATGACAATATGGCGCATGCACATTAAATGCTAGATAACTAAGGCTACACACACACTCACAATGTGTTTTTTTTATTGCTTTACCACTGCAACAATAATTGCACGAACGCACCTGAATGTTAACTCACACGTAATATGCCTGTCTTGTTAAATATATGTTATTTGTTCAGTTGCGTGTAATATAAAACCACAGGTCTTTCTGCCATTGGCAGTGGATGTTTGTGGTCTTGGTCCGTTCCCTCTAACGGTTAAGACTGCTTCAATATCACCTTCTATACATTCCACTTACCTGCTTCGATCGCACAGCACAGCACAGCACACTGACTGTATGATTTACAGCCTATTGAAATTCCTTGCCACTCCCATTAACCTGCCTTTTAACCACACAAATTGCTACGATTTTAAAACAAAAAATGTTGCAATAAATTTTTCGGTTAGTAAGTTTGTCAGAGCTAAAATATTTATTTCTTAATCACAGATTTTTCCATAAAACATCTACTTCTTACTTCCTCCTACATCGGCAAACATCAGCACCTACTGCCGCATGTATTTACCTTCCAAATATACAAAATATAATATTTGTCATTTTTTTCGACTTGCCCTCAGATTACCCTGCAGTAAAATATTCATCTTTTCGCTACTTATTATACTCCCAATACGTTATTATCAATATTTCTTAGTGCCACCGTTATAAATTTTGAATAAAAGTGTTTCTGAATATACTAAATATTTTAACAAATGAAATTGTATTAATCCCAGTTTCCTTAATGGAAGTCTGGTACCCGACAATAATATTCCCATGAATGTAATACAAGAATTGCTAGAAATAAGGCGAATTTAGATAATAAGGTGTTGCCTGCACTCAATTACCGTTCTTTTAGTATCTGACATCGACTGAGCTGACAAAAGGGTTTCTTACCTTTGATGGAATCTGAAATTTCATTACCTTTTTCAACTCACCCTCCCCTTTTGAACACATTGCGGATATTCGCACCCTTTAGCTTAAAGATTCATTTTTGTACTCTTTCATTGTCTATGCCTGTGTGAACACATAAAATATTCTGCACATTTAAATAACAATAAGGCTGGTAAATTTGTGCGTTGTTTACAATCGGCATTACTTTTACATTCATATTAATTGTGAGAGAAGTAAACTATAGTTAGACAATAAGGTAATAGCCCTTGTTTTTGGAGAATGCAACAAAAACATTGAAAGTAAATGAAGAATGACTGCTTGCGATTTGGTCAGATTATAGACAGAGCTACATTAACTAACAGATGCACTGCGTGCTGCAACATACATAACTCCTACATTTTTCGACATGCAGATGCCATCATCAGGTAGTTATTACAACAAAGGTGTACAAACCAACCTGCCAATATATGTTTTGTTCATCCTTATACACATACTTAAAATGGTTTATTGTTAAAATACATAAAGTTATTAAAATAAGGAAATTTAACGTTAATGGCATTTACGTTATGCTGGTATGTTATAATACATTAATCATAAACCCCCTCAGTAGTCAATTCTTAGTTACAAAGTTTTGATGTTCTGTAGTGTACACTACGCCCCCCTCCCCCACTCCCGCCCGGTAAAGTGCACATCGCACAACACATCTGTACGAAATCATTTTAGATCTTATGGAATCAAAGCCGATATTTGTATACACCAGCCGTATCCATAAACGCAACTAAGAACTGACATACGAGGTTTATGATCAATATACTGTAATATATCGCAGTACAGTAAATCACAAGTACTATAAATATTATGTACTTTGACGATAAACATTTACGTATATTTTTAAGAATGAACATAATTTGTGTTGGCAGGTTGTGTTGTACACTACTGTTTTAATAATTCCCTGGTGATGAGACATTGGTGCCGAAAAAGGTAGGAGTTTTTCATGTCATGTTTCCAAACATGAAGACCTGGCTCGCAACGCAGCGCTTCGACGACGACGCGGAACTGTAGGCAGGCGTGAATGAGTGGTTGAAGTCTCAGGCGGCAAAATTTTATGACGATGGAATTAGTAAGCTTGTGCACCGTTATGATAAGTGCCTCAATTAGAACGGCGACTGTGTTGAAAAATAGTTTAAGGTTGTGGCTTTCAAATGTATATAATAAAAAATGTTTCCTTTCAATTGGGTTTTTTTTAATTCCAAAACGTATGTTACTTTCTGGATAGCCCTCGTATGTTGCATTATGAAATGCATTTTTTGGATAATGCATTGATTAAAAGAACTTTTTCGGTATGGATAGAGGTGTCCACATACAGCTTGGGACTATTTTACAATGTAGAAAGTCTCTTGAACATAAAGAAGGAAATACATTATATTTTTAAACGTTAAGGCAGAGATTCTTTGATTGAGGTGTTTATTATTTACATTTATTTCGGAAAATTAATGCTTGATACCTACATATGTTTTTTATGCTACTCACGATTACCTAATTTGAAAACACTGTTTATTCTCTTGTGAAAGTAATTAAATTGTGACAAGCTTGTAAGAGGCAACACATTTCTCAGCTGTTAAATTTACAGATATGCGTTTGGAATGTAAACTATGTTGTGCGCAGTCTTGAAAAGAAAGTTCTTTTAATTTAAACCTTTATAGAAAGAGTTTCGTCTTTGTAAAATTCCTTCTACTTTAGCGTTAATTTTCAGTTCTGACATATTCCTAGCGCATTAAGAATTTCTTTGCTCCTGACATTTTTATAAAGAATACAAGTGAACACACTCATTTTGAAGTTTCTGTCTAAATATCTCAACCCTTAGTTTGTTTACTTTCCCTTTGTCGAAATGAGCCATAAGATTCTTTCTTTATGTTTTTCCCCATAACAACTGTGGCAGCAGAACACTGCGAAGAACTCTAGGAAAAGCAGAATATAGAGGCTGAAATAATTACATTGTGGATTAGTGTAGACAGAAAGTGATAAACCCATACGATATAAGTAGTGCATGACTAATTACTTCAGGTACAACCGAAGTAGACACGATTACAAGGACTGGTCTTAATTTTGCACTGTCGAGCAGGAAGGGGGAGGTGGTGTTTTTTCAGGATTTCTTGGCCCAAATAAAAAAGAATAAATACGATCCTCTGAAATGTCTGTATTTGTTTACCAGTTGCATTGGCGTGAAACCTAGGAGTACTTGAATCTTCAAGGCTTAAACCTGCGCAAGCTATAACTAATCAGAAGGTTTCCAGCCCTCTATGAATACAGAATTTCAACTAAATGCATAGCGGCTGAAGTCAAGACTCAAAACAAATTTTATTAACTTTATTAATTTTACTAATTTTACCTATGAGACAATAAAAATTGTATATTTTTTAAATGTACTTGCAAACTTCATAAAATATCTTAAACACATTATACTGAATATTTCAAACTATTAATAATTATAATAATTTTAATATTTAAGGTTGCAAATCAACGAAAACGTTTTGTAAATACAGTCATAGTATTCACATCACAGTATTCACATCACAGTAATCACATCACAGTAATCACATCATAGTATTCACATCACAGTAATCACATCATAGTATTCACATCACAGTAATCACATCATAGTATTCACATCACAGTAATCACAT
>Ga0123352_10011658_pt1 | contig 13866 bp, 8 predicted proteins | sample TergutLab28metaG_FD_89700 | JGI IMG/M metagenome (GOLD analysis project Ga0123352, IMG submission 89700) | Labiotermes labralis P1 segment gut microbial communities from Petit-Saut dam, French Guiana - Lab288 P1 | ecosystem: Host-associated > Arthropoda: Insects > Digestive system > Gut ...
ACATACATACATACATACATACACATATACACACATACATACATACATATATACACACATACATACATACATACATACATACACATATACACACATACATACATACATACATACATGCATGCATACATACATACATACATACATACATACATACATACATACATACATACATACATACATACACACATACACACATACATACATACATATATACATACTTACGTACATACACACATACCAAACTACACAGCATCACATCTCAGAAGACTACCGTCCACTGTTCACTGCCGCGAGACAATAACATTTCGAAAACAAGTTTAATTCTTTTGCCGAAGAAATAAAGTAGTTTTTTATGGCGCCTTTAATAGAAAGACTTTTGATGCAATTAAATCTGCAAATATTTTAAAATCTTTACCTTGCGACTATAATAATGCTAATGGTCAAATCGAATTATTATTATTATTACTATTACTATTATTAATCGCCTTAATGCTGGGTATTTTCAATTACACACCCGAAACCAACCAAGTCTCTAGGGTATATAATGTTGCAGCCATACTGTGTTTAAAATGTATGACGCATGTAATGTTCTTTCTGATGATGAACGCTTTGAACTTTTACATTAGTGCTTTTCGATGTATGTGCACAGTGCCCATTATGGCTGTTTATTGTAGTTCCTTGATTTCTTTTTTTCCCACTATGTTGCTCACGTATTGTCTGAATGATTTTCAGATGGTTCCATTTGCCTCTGTAATTACTGGTGTCACTTTTGTTTTGAATTCCACATTCGCTGTATTTCTACCATAAATTCTTTATACTTTAGAATCTACTCAGCTTCTTTCTTGATCTCATTTTTGCCCCGCAACTGCAGCTTTTAGTAACATACACGTTCCCGTTTCGTTATCACGGCTTATGATGCCCGGTTTATTGTTAGGGCTGGTTCCTTTGGTTTCCACTTGTTAATTCCATAACATGGTTACTTTACTTTCAGGACTTGTATCTCCTAATGTTGGTGTACGCTCATCCCAGTCTGCATTGTCTAATTTTAATCATATTTCCTTGCATATATATTAACCCTTATCCTGCTAACGTGGAGAATATGGTGAGCCTATAATAAAGCCAGCAAATGGCAGATGGGATTTAACTCGGTGTTTAAATGGCTAAAGTGCAGTTTATCAGCTTCTCTGTCAAGTCTCTTGTTGTACTGTTCTTTTGCCAGTACTGGGCACGCTGATATAATGTGTTTACTGTCGCGTTAAATTGCTGAAATAATCTGCATATTTTATCTGTTTCTGTTAGTAATATTTTTGTTGCATGATATTTTGTTCGTAATGCCTTAACTGTTGTTGCAATTATTTCACATTTAATTTCTCCTTTCAGATCTTCCCATGTCAGTCATAGGACCGTGTCTTCTTCACCAACAAGCCGTCTAGCTACACTTATAATATACTGGCCATGCTTTGCTTTGTTTTCCAGTTTTTTTGCTTGAAGGATTCTCTTAATCATGCCTTTGTGTATTGTACGCCTTCCTCCTGTCGCTGTTCTCTCTTGATTCTTTTAATTATTTCACGACCTTTGCTTCTCTTTTAATTGTTGAATTAGTGTTTGCCTGACTGCGTTCGTGGCGTTGAACATTATTATTATTATTATTATTGCGGTGACGATATTTTTTGTTATTGCAAATTGTATGTTAAAGCTATGTTTTCACTAGGTTAATGAAATTTTGAAATATATAAACTGTACATGATAAAACACTTACTATTATTACACTACACAGCCACCCGAATGGTGTACTACGTGGTGTGGCTATAAAATAACCGGACTGATGTTAAAAAAATTTTTATTAAAAAATTACACAATAGAAATGTTATCACACTCAATGTACTTCCCTCCCCGATCCCCACACCGCTCCATGCGGATCTTCCACCATTGGAAGCAATGCTGCAGGTCGTCTTCTGATAGCTTATTCATGAGTTCTGTCGCTTTTGCTTTCACTGCATCTACGGACTCGAACCTGGTACCTTTTAACACAGACTTGATCTTTGGAAATAAAAAAGTCACAAGGGGCTAGGTCAGGTGAGTACGGTGGATGTTCCAACACGGTGATCTTGTGCTTCGTCAAAAACGTTTTGACAGGCAGGACGTTGTGTGCCGGCGCGTTGTCTTGGTGAAGAACCCATGAGCCGTTCTTCTAAACTTCAGGTCTTCTTCTTCTCACCCTTTCATGAATATTTGTCAAAACCTCCTTGTAGTAGACCTGGTTAAAAGTCTGAACTTCAGGCACCCAATCCACGTGAACAATCCCTTGGATGTCGGAAAAAAAAGATCATCATTGCTTTAAATTTGGATTTGCTCTGCCTTGCTTTCTTTTGCCTTGGTGAACCGGGGCTGTTCCAGTCCATGGATTGGCGCTTACTTTCTGGGTTGTATTGAAAAAACCATGAATCATCACAAGTTATTACGTTCTCTAAAAAGTCTGAGTTTTTCAATGTTTTGAAGAATGTCAGCAAAAATGTTCTTTCGAATTTCCTTTTGTTCAGGAGTGAGGAGTCTCGGCACCATCTTCGAACACACTTTTTTCATGTTGAAATTGTTATGTAAAATATATCGAACAGTTTCCTTGTCGATGTCATTTAACTCAGCAACTGCTCGAATGCTCAGGCGACGATTTTGTCGAACATTTTCACCGACTTTTTCAATGTTAGCCTCTGTTTTGGTTGTGCTGGGACGACCAGGGTGCTGGTCGTCTCTGATCTCTTCCCTTCCTTCCTTAAACCTTTTAAACCACTCGAAAACTTGAGTACGAGATAGACAGTCAACACCATAAACTTTCTTCAACAAATCGTACGTTTCTGTATCGGATTTTTCAAGTTTCACACAGAATTTCACATTGACGCATTGCTCCACATCAACACTTAACATGATTCCAACGGAGAACAAGAACATGATCCACTTCAAGCAAAGACTACTGCGAAACTGTTTGCCCCATGACCTTTAAATTGTAACCGTGAATGGAGGGGAGAGCACAAGCCAATACCACACACTGCTCGCTGTTGCCAAGTTTACAGGGAAGCAGAAACAAATTAAGTCCGGTTATTTTATAGCCACACCACGTAATATTGAATTTTTTGGAAATGGGCGGACAGATGCCTTCACGATTAACGGCAAAATATTTAAGCTGTCTTTCTGAATCATCTTACCTTTGCGTCATTAGCCCAACAACATCTAACATACTGCTCGACTTTAACCCACATTTGTACAGCATCTCAGTAGATCACTGGAATTGTTGTGCGTGACCAAATATTAATTGTTTGTAATTTCAAATTCTGTGCTTAATATCATCATCATCATCATCATCCGTCACCAGTTAGGCCTTATTGATAGAACTGTTTCGGTTTGTTGTGTTTAAATACGCATGAAAATTGTTTGGTTTCGACTAAATTAGTTTTGAACAGAGAGTCAGAAATGTGTTACACACAAAGTTATTTTGTTTCTAATTTTTTCCCCTTCTTATGCAAGTCGTATAAACGTACGTAGGCGACTGGAAAAAAAAATGTTACAATTTCAATAAAAAAAACTGTTGCTTACTATTAAAAAGTCATTTGTTCGCATTCTAACATTTTCTACCCCGCAGTTCTGCGTACGTTCATTACATGTCAGTTTCTTTTAAATGTCTGGTTAATGAATCTTTCTTCGAACCTGTAAGGTGGTGGTAAATGTGCTTTCACACATGGAATCAACATATCAGAATTAATTTAAGAATTTGGCCTTCATCTGTTAGCTTTAACTCAAATGTTACCTTCGGTTATGAAACTTTTCACTCATGTTATTTATTTTACCACTGTATGTGCTCAACCCCATTTCATCTAACCTCGGGACATCAGCTCCTTCCTTCGCTTCCTACATTGGGTTCCATCGTTTCTTCTTCTTCTTCTCTTCAGGAGAATCCACATGGGAAGATGTAGTTGTATTGCCTAAAGCTTAGAACATAAAAGGCTTAATGAAGATTCTGCACAGTTTACTGCCGTGAACTGATTGTCAGGTAAAGGGAGTGATGGGTGAGGTAATTAGTTGCACAGTCCGTTGGCGCTAGCTTCATACAGAGAATTCCAGTGCCGCTGCTACGTGAAGAGCGCCCTTTCAACAAGTTCATTTCCACAGATCTGATTCAAAATATCTCACTTCATCGTTGCCTTTAATTCTATTTTATGTCATTTGTGTGTGCCTATACACCGTATTCCTGGGCTCCCCCCGTAGCACATAATCCCACTGTAATTCACCAACAGGCGCACGTACTGATCAGTAATTCCGTGCAATGCTGCTGTTCGCATGCGCAAAGCCCAACAAATTTTTGTCCGTATCGTTAAATGCTTGCACAAGACGACGCAGAGAAAATTATGTTTTGCGCTGATACCTTATTGTAGCCCTCTAGCTATCTCCGCAAAGACAATAAATTAAAATAGACTAAGCTGACTGGCTGTAAAGACTCTGTTCTTCATAATTTTGGTGGGGTTCTTATTTTCACCTAAATTATTTAAATTCCCATTAGTCCGACAGTTGACAAAGCAGCGTAACTGCGTCTTTTCCCTACAACATCCCTAAAGTTCACAGGCAGTCGCATTTCCGTCCAGTCGAGATGTACGAGTGTGTGGGGTGTCTCGCTTTCTCTGCAGCTTTTCAGGCCCCGAAAAGAAATGGTGACGTTGACAAGCTAATCTGAACATGTCACTTTTCCTTCGTGGGGACTTTCTGCTGAGTTGCAACTCTTCTGAGCTTTTCCCTGATAAAACTGTGTTTCTTTCAACATGTAAAATTAATTTATATGAGTTATATAAACGTCAGTAAACTGTATCCTCATCTGGGTTTGACATGCCTTGGAATCGAATTCTAGACTGTCAGTTATATTATCCTTGTTTCTAAAAGAAAACAAACTGTTTCAGGTTTCAGTCAAACACAACAATATATGTATTTATTTATATTTTTATCTTGATAACATATTTTGGTCAATTGATCACCATCAGGCCATCTTCACAAAACTTACAATGAAGTGCATGTAGTGCAAATAGCATTCATGTAGTATGGGTTCCTGTGAAACTTACAAAATGCATTAAAATATTAAAACAGTATAAAATGACTGGATTTTAGGCTGTGACGTATCACAGTGTTTTGTAATAGTATTAAATTACAAGGCTGTTATATATCAAAATGTTTTGTAATAGTATTGCAATTACAAGACTGTGATATATCGACATGTTTTGTAATAGTATTACAATTACAAGTCTGTGATATATCAAAATGTTTTGTAATAGTATTAAAATTACAAGTCTGCGATGTATCAAAATGTTTTATAATGGTATTGCAATTACAAGTCTGTGAAATATCAAAATATTTTTTAACAGTATTACAATTACAAGGCTGCGATGTATCAAAATGTTTTATAATAGTATTGCAATTACAAGCCTGTGATATATCAAAATGTTTTGTAATAGCATTACAATTACAAGTCTGTGATATATCGACATGTTTTGTAATAGTATTACAATTAAAAGTCTGTGATATATCTAAATGTTTTGTAATAGTATTAAAATTACAAGGCCGTGATATATCAAAATGTTTTATAATAGTATTACAGTTACAAGGCTGTGATATATCGACATGTTTTGTAATAATATTACAATTACAAGGTTGTAATATATAAGAATTTTATGTAATAGTATTACAATTACAAGGCTGTGATATATCAAAATGTTGTGTAATTCTAAACAACATTTTGATATATCACAGCCTAAAAACCAGTTGTTTTATGCTATTTTAGCATTTTAATACAGTTTGTAAGTTTCATGCGATCCCATATTACAGGAATGCTACACGCACTAAGTACATCTCATTCCAAGGTTTGTAAAGATGGTTTGATGAAGGTCAACTGAAACTGGCTGTCATCAGGATTCGTAAGACTTGATATGCACAATGGATAAGACACACTGTTGTGCGTGCTGTTGGTGTCTGTCATTTTATTCTTTGAATTTTAATTAATGCGAACTTTAACAAATGTGGTGTCTTTATGACATGGCAGTGCTGTAAGGTACTGAGCAAAATTTTCGCCTGAGGTTGGTACGGCCTACCAAAACGCGTTCCGACAAACATGCAGGTGCATTGCTGTGTTAGACTGGAATATACAAGGTTATTCGAAATGATTGTCGGGGTTTTAACAACTTGTCATACACAATACACTTGAGATAGGAGTATGTAGTTGCACCGATGGATCTAGAAAAGTTTTCTTTTATGATGTGCGGTATGCAGTACTTATGCATTTCTCCGCGTGGAGCGCAGTTTACTAAGATGGCGGCGAACGGCAGTGAGAAGGGGTGTTGTGTGCTTGCATTTCATTGTCGTGTTGATGTTTGTAGAATCACAATGGGTGCACATATAGAGCACCCGTAAATTATGTAACAAAAACTTGGAGTGTTGTTCTATTAAATAAAAAAATACATGTACTCCTATCTGAAGCGTATTGTGTATGACAAGTTGTTAAAACCCCGACACTCATTTCGAGTAATCCTGTATATTGATATATTCACTGTTTTCTTGTTTACTGTTGCGATGCGCATACACAAAAATCTGCAACTAACATAGATATAACCATATGCGGTGTATACTGTGGCGTGAATATCAAGATAATGCGTTTCATGACATTCTGTAACATGTTTAGAGGACTGACACAAACTGTAGTTCTCGTTTCGTGGCGTATTCTTAAATAATTGGGGGCATAATTTGCGAAGAAGCTCGCTAGACTGCTAGATATAAATTCAAAGATTAACTTTTGGAAAAGTGACGCTAAAAATACATGCCATTAAAATCTATGCAGATTCTGTCGCTCTTTACCCCAGCCCAAAACTCGTGAATCAATTTCTTACAAGGACTGTAGTGGATTTTGTTCTCCGCTAAATCCTCTTGCATGTCTCACGGAAATACCAGCCACCAGAACATCGGATGACCCTTCCATTCAATTCTCTTGTTTCTGTTTTAAATTTCCAGCGCGAATTTCAGATTTTTTTCTTCCGACCTCTTCTAGGTTAATTTGAAAAGAGACAGAATTGCTCGTAGTTCAGATATCTTATGAGATACTTTTTGACCCCGCGTTTCTCTTAGTACTGAATATAGCGCCACATTTTCCACAAGAAATAGCACGGTTGTGTACCCGTACCTCATTCTCTGCGAAGAAGCTCGATGTGTTCATGCTTGATCTTGTGACAAATTCGAAGCTAGTTGCACAGAGCAAGCTACGGGATTATTCATTCTATAAGTAAAGAAAAGTTGCAGTTGAAATAAATCGCAGTGTGTACTTGACAGAAAAACAACATTCTCGCATTTTCCTGACTGACTTATCTCCCGGGAATCCCTCGCTACCATTTCGTACTTTTCTGCTTCGTAATGTGAGTTCGCGGGCCTCAAGAAACCCACACCCAAAGGTTGGAGCCGGTAGGAATCGTGACCTGGCATTGATAGCATTATGACACCGCTGGCGCGTGCCAACTGCACAGCTTCGGAAATATTGGTGAGCTTCCAGTGACCATCCAAAAGGTCGAAAATATTCTGCAAGTCTTTAGGTTTCACGGTTTCAGGACTTAACTACTCTGGAACCAATCTTTGTGTTATAATTGCTTTCTGAGGGAAATACAGAAGCAGTGTCTGGCAGTACGCCATTTTTAAGTCTTTATATGCTTATGCCCTTTTGTGTATCGAAATATAATATCAATAGTAGATAACAATACGGATAGAGCAGACAGCAGCACGGACATAACAAACAGCGGAGCGGACACAGCAGACAGCAGCGCGGATATGGCAGAGAACAGAGCGGACACAACAGAGAGCAGCGCGGACACAGCAGACAATATCACGGACACAGCAGACAGCATCACGTACACAGGAGAGATTTGTTTATTTATTTTCCAGTCTCAACTTGAGACTGAACTAGACTGCGGTGTTTCCTTTCGCGATATCTTTCGGAATTTCGTCTGAAATTTTGTTAAGGAAGTTGTCTACGTTATAAATTTTGCGAACATTAAGGTTTTTATCCTTAGCGATTATTCAAGAACACTGACAAATTTTTTGAGCTGTCCTTACTGAAACCTGTTGCCTTAGACATGGTGTAGCAATGCGGCTACCGTAAACTGAGACACTGATGGCCTCCCGTGAGCCCATAGCACCTTTCCCTTTCAGCGATTTCTTTGTCTTTATTAAATATGTCAAGAAAATTGTTACATTCAGAAATCAGAAATGACGTGCTTCGTAAATCAGAGATGTGTATGCCATACACTTGTTGTCCCACATGTAAATTATGGTTAAATAATTTTTTGTGTAGGAATATATCTCACGCTCCCAGTTACTTGTTTGCTCTCCACTGCAGCATAGTTCTTCCCATCAAAGTGCCCTTTCAGGATAGATTTTGTGACAGAGTATTCTGTAGACTCCATGTAAACCAACGTCGCCATTTTCATTTGCTTCGACAGCTGTCTCCGTATCTTCAGGCTCCCACCGTCCGTGGTTAACATCTTTGGCATCTTTCAATGCAAGTTGAAAATTCATTTTTCAATGGACGTAAGTGACTACAAGAATTTCACATGAAATTCCGTTCCAAATGCACTTAAATGTGCAGCATTGTGTAAATACGTGGTGTAGAAAAATCAACATTTAAAGAAGAGCACAATACTGGCGCTCATCTTCACACATAGAGCCATGTGGTAGTTCCTCGATAGCATCTCCGCCATTTTTTTTGTTCCAGCTTCGAAACTCCTTACAAACTGACAACGAAGGAACACTACAGTAAATTGCACAGAGGAGAACACACTAGTATCTTGTATATAGTAAGACAGGCAGAGTATGTATAACGTAACATTGGCGCGCGTTTGAGTAACCATTGTTGCAGTGGAAAAGCAATAGGAATTACATATTCTGAGTGTGTGTTTGTAGACTTAGCTATCCAGCATGCAATGCGCATGCGTTGTGCTATAATGTCACCTGTGGTCTGTCCACCTGCACAATATTTTTCCACATTATCTCAAAACGGCACTTTTTTCGAAAAAAAAGTTATTGTACATAGAAATGTGTGTTTGATTTTATCTAGAGCTTTTTTTCTGAAATACTTCTCATTCTAAGGAGAAGTGAGCGACATATGATCAAAAATGTGTTTTGGTCTTCACGTAAAATACCCATTATTCTTGTCCGACTTTAATTAAACTTGAATTTTCTCGACAGAATTTCGAAAAATCCCAAATATCACAACTTCATAAAATTCGCCCAGTGGGAGCCGAGATGTTCCATGCGGACAGGCGGTCGGACGGACAGACACATAACAAACTGAATAGTCGTGTTTCGCAATTTTCCGAACACGCCTCAAAAGGCAGTTACTTCCTCTGATGATTAATAAACGTTATTTGATACACAAACAATGAGAACAGCAATGACAAAATTTTATGTAGCCAATTTTTGTCAGTACCATATTCATCGCCCTGAATCAACTGAAGAAGATGATACGTCCCTCGCAGTACATAAAGTAACAGTCGCACGTTTGTTGGGCCGAATCAACAATATCAACATTATTATAACCCGTTTACAGTATTAAAGCTATCTGCTTTCACTTTTAAAATTACTTTTTTCAACTATGGGACACGGTGCAGTCTGGTACACTGTTACTAAAGTTTTAGAAAAATCTATTGCGTCGGTCTCCAAAACCGAAGAATGATTATTACTTGGCTTATCCTTCTACACTAAGTGGGGACGGACTTACCAGCTTTCTTCAGAACACTGTAACTGTGTACCATACTGCACGGTGTCACATCCCAGATGCAGTAACTAAGCTCTTTTCACTGCAATGAGAACCCAGCACCGCACCAAATTTTACTGCCACTCGGTCACTTGATTCTGTATAGTCTGGTGCAAGACCACTATATATAATCACTCAGCACCGTGCGAAGTTCAGATCTTTGATATTGAACGGACATCTGATGAAACTGTTTACAGGCAGGGGTAAATTTCCTTAAGACTGTAGACCAAGACATTCTCTCAGGCAGAGGAAATGTATCTTATAAACTAGATACTCCGGTATGAAGGCGATTACTTAAGCATTAAACTCACGCCTAGGAGGTTCTTGATCGTCTGATGTCTGATGTCTGATGTCGCAGGTAATTAATGTTTCCTTACGAGCTAATGCATATTCATTCTCGGCGACGTTTGGCAAGTTTCAGAAATAAATGTGAAGTTTCTGGCTAGTGCTTGAAACGGAGCGAGACTTCTTCATCCATTATTAGACAAAGAAGACAAGAATTACAGAAAAACTGGATAGGATGATGATAAAGGGAAGTTAAAGAAAGCATCTTTATTACATGAAGGATAAATTTAATATTTAAAAGACTTTTGTTCGGATGCTTTATTCTCTCTGATTGTTTTCGTTTTACTCTATAATATGTCATCAACGAAACACGGAAGTATTGACTTTCATTCGTGAAAATCGGTGTGTCTAACCCTCCAAAATATATTCGTAAATGTACGAGTACGAACTGCCAGGGTTAACACTGATGTTTCTGAATGGCATCTGCACATTTTATTCAGTATTTGTGTTCCGTGTGGTTCATACACTCAACATCAAATTGTTTTCCAAATTTTCAATGAATCACTCACAGAATTTACTCTCCTTTTGTTAACAGCCTGCGTTGTGCGCGAAGTTCGGACTGAGTATGTTTGTGTATGTGTGTGGGGGGGGGATATATATTTGTATGTATGTTGGAGTAGTTGGAGGATAATGTAAATATCACAAAACGTAATTCCGAAGTTTTCCAAGAAGCCACGAAATTCTTTCTCCACGTTTGAATTGTGGATAAAAATAAGCATATTAACATATGACGCAAAAAGTGGCAATATAACTAGGCCTGAATCTAATAAATCGTTTGAAAAGTACTCTTATTTGAGACAGAGATCAATATTATCATGAAAATAGGACAATAATAAATTATGGAATACGTTCTTTTATTTTTCATTTTCAAAACACTTTAATATTGTCTCGCCACTTACATTTATCGAGATCAGGACACATAAAATAAACCTCTGTGTCCCTCTCCGCACTGGACACACACCTGCAGTAACTACCACTCCAGAGGAAACCAATGCACAAGCAGAACACGGGAAAGGCGGATCAAGGCGGAGTGAAAATCGTGAGATTTACAGTACGTATGTATTGTGATTGTTATTGTGACGCCGTGTATTCTAGCATAAATGTGCACTCGTTTTTACAGAACCTACTGTCTGTCTTGAGAACAGAAGAGGGGGTGCAACTGTTCGTTGCAATGAAGGTGCAGGAAGTAAGTTTTTTAAAATTTGGTAAACTTCTACGAGGCAACACGGCGTCACATTCCGGTAGAAGACCGTAGATTTCAGGGTGTAAATCGTTACCATAAACCACTGAGAAGACTCAGGACACAATACTGACATTTCACGGTTTATCCGCAGGTTTTTTTTGGTTTTGAATTTTACCGAAGAGTGTAATTATTCAAACATAGTTACAATTATTATTATAACTATTATTATTATCTTAATTGCATAATTAATAACCCTATGGCTAATAATAGTTAAATAGAACTATTTATTATATCATAATTGTTACATTCAAAATCAGTATAAGTATTAACATAGAAATTCACATAGCAAAAAAAAAAATGCTTTCGGTTAACAGATGTTAACATTGAGAAGGGATGGGATCGTGATTATGTAATGTATTTTTTTAACGAAGATACTATACCCGTTTGTCGCAAGAAAAATAATTACTTTCTTATTATCATCAATACATATTAGCTGGATATTTAAACAGTTTATGAAATTAATTTCTTTGCTCGTGGCATTAAAGAAGATTGGCACTGAGGAATTTAATTCGCATCCAAAAACACTACAACAATACTCAGCCATTTTGAGTGTTGTTATTCACCAGCTGAAAAAGAAGAGTCATTGGGCGGACACCATAGGAGCATCTGTCAGTCAGCGACCCAGTAGCAGCACGTAAAATTCCAGCCATTCAGTTGTTATTCTACGCTGAATAATTTTACTGAAAGTTTAACAATTTCTATTTTAGCCAGACTGATTCCTTACACAGCCTAATGTGGACTTTCCATTTAAAGGTACAGTTCACTCCAGAACATGTCACGAAGGCGCAAAGAGGCAGTAGAGCTATAGCCATAATCTTTCCTTAACGTCGGTACTAGATGGGGGTGGGTGCTCAACACCACGACCCCGCAGAATTACTCCCACGAAAGACTCGGTACCCATCGTATAAGAGGATGGTTGGGCCCCAGGGCCGGCCTGTATGGGTGCGGAAAATCTCGTCCCCACCAGGATTCGATTCCCCGGACCGTCCAGCCCGTAGCGAGACGCATGGACTTTCCATTTAACCACCACACATCTTCAATTAGAATAATAGAATTTACAGAAATTTGACATGGGATAAATACTTGGCACCTGCTATTCCCACTATAAGTAAATCCACCACACTTGATAGAAAGCATTTTGTAATTTTATGTGTTGCGGTATTGTGCACCTTGTCAATCGCCTCCTGCTGCTACTATTTTCTACCAGTATTTGCGATGAGTCAGATTTCCCACGCAGTTTCAGTTTCGATTTATGGTTTTACCTGCCGGGTAGGGTTCAGGCGAGTGCCAATTCTCGTACATACAATAGGAACTTCCAGAGTCCCAGCTGCACTTACTATCAAATTTGCAACAACCTGCAACGAAGCAAATGCTGTGCCGGTTTGATAGCAAAACGCCGTTTGTTTTGTTTGGAATAAAAAAAACTTGTAGTATCTGCACAATTGGTATTCGTCGCAACATATTACCAAATAAAGTGGGTGTTCCACGCGCGGGAAAGTAAAGAAATGTAAAATATGTTCGCTAGGAAACCTGAAACAAGTAAACCACCTGGGAACTTCAACACTGCGAGGAGGACAATGTTAAGATAGACTTTAACATTTTAAAGCCTACTGGTTACGTGATGCACCACAAGATTTTAACATTCTAGAATTGTACATTCTGCACACACTGTATTTATGTATTTTGTATTTATCTGAGAACAAACAGCGACTTGTGCCACTTACAGCATAAACTGATTGGTTTTTATAACCGAGTTGAAAAGTATTTACTGCGCGGTACGGACTGGGACTTTAAATAAAATAGTCTGCGCTTCGTTAAGGAACTAGGATAGGAGGATTTTGATTAGATTATAGTGGCTCAGTAATTGCGATATAATTACATACGGTAACAAAATATCGAGATCCATCAACTTTATGAAATTTCTGATTACCTACTAATGCCTTAACATCTGAAGGAGGTCTGTGTCCTAAGCATTTAGATAAGTCCTTCCTAAGTTACTGTAGTTTGTACGAAGGTAGACGACTTGTACCTATGAATAATATGAATTAATTAATTGATATTTGTAAGAGATTTTGTTGAAAATAAACATCATACGAAATATGCAACCGAAATAAATCGAAAGGGTCTGGAAAGACAACCACGTACTAAAACATTGAACTGTATATTAGCAGTATGCACTAAGCGGTGTTGCTGTTTATAGGGATTTTTCGGCAAGGATGGACATTACAGTACCGAGTGAATAATAACTTACTCCTTTAATCTTCTGCTTCTGTTCGTAAGTATTGTCGGAATTCTGTCTGTAACACGCATAATGATAGTACTACAACGTTAAACTTTACAGGACGTGTAAGGATTTACGGAATACTTGATGTACATTTCGTAAGAACACTATATTATACTTAAATATATAGCGACCAACAATTTCGCCTCTGTGTTCCTCCGTTTGCCCCCCCCC
>Ga0123352_10011660_pt1 | contig 13864 bp, 10 predicted proteins | sample TergutLab28metaG_FD_89700 | JGI IMG/M metagenome (GOLD analysis project Ga0123352, IMG submission 89700) | Labiotermes labralis P1 segment gut microbial communities from Petit-Saut dam, French Guiana - Lab288 P1 | ecosystem: Host-associated > Arthropoda: Insects > Digestive system > Gut ...
CTCCCCCCCCCCCCCCCAAGCTGCAAGATCACCTATTTTTAGCCGTCGTTGAGCGTTTATTCCTCTACTTTCACAGCTACCTTCCGTAACTGCAATCCGTCTTGTCCGCCCGCATCTCAATATCGCGCCATGGCGTGGTGGCCTGTTTAACGTTGTTAGAACCGGATGTGACGAGCCACCGGTTAGCACTCCTGTTCCCATTTGTGGGTTCAAATCTCAGCTACGAGACGGTCTGTTCTCACTGAGCCTTTTCGAAATGTACCTCAGCCCCTTTGGACATGAAGACATTACCATGAAATATGACGCGATTGTAGCCGATCCATCTACATCCCTTCCAATTAATTACTCATGTCACAAGACATTGTATCATCTGTGGCAGTGAAAGCAAATTTAGACAAAGCGGTAATGAAATCGAGGAATAAAACTTGACGCGATTGTAGCCGATCCATCTACATCCCTTCCAATTAATTACTCATGTCACAAGACATTATATCATCTGTGGCAGTGAAAGCAAATTTAGACAAAGCGGTAATGAAATCGGGGAATAAAACTTGGGTGTAACGTGACGCTGAGAGGTATTCGAATCTTCGTTTTTATTCTCAGACGGTCATATAGTGGACGCACGTTTTGTTGTTTACAATTCTACTTGTATTGTGGAATATTGTTACTATTTATTTTCTTAAGGCGCTACGGCCCGACATGGTTTATGGTATCCTCATGCATGAGGTTTCTAGATTACACACAACGACGCACCCCAGTCGGTAGGACTCTTCTGAACGAGAGATCAGCTCGTCCTAGAGACCTCTACCTAACAACACACAATTTTGAGGTTTGCCATCACCCTTGTGTGTTTAAACTATAAGGTGAGGTAAATTATAACCGACAGACATCCATGCTCCCGGTGAGATTCGAATCCATAATCTCAGCATGCGAGCGACCGCAGACCTACGCCTTAGACCTCGCGGTAACTGGGACCAACCGTTACTGTTATTAGAGTCCGTTAATATGTATATGTCATATTATAACCGTACACATTGGTCCTTGTGAGGGAGGATGGATGTAGTGTGTGGGAGTGAGAGGTTTACAGCGGCCGGCACCTCATATCGAAGAGAACTTGGGACATTGGGATCGTAAACATAAAAAGGAAGAAAACAAACCATTACGCTAGCCGTGGGAAGGAAATGCTGAAAACAATGGGGTGGTAAATTCATTCGAGCTCCTGCAATCCAACCGCTAGTAGTTTCAGTACAAATAAGATAGCTAACTAATTTTTGTGCCTGTAATAAACTGTGAACTGATAGTATTTTTAGTACTGTTTAAAAAATATATCTGGTTCTCAGTTATTTGATAATTTAAGTGAATTTTTTTAGAGTGTTAAATTTACCGATATAAATTGGAGGACAGTAACAGCTGCAGGTCCGCCACCTAACACCTACCAAAACATACTCCCCGAGATAAGCCTTTTTCTCCTCTCTACGAACAGGCCAACTGATCCTATTAATACCTACACACCATTATCGGAGTAAAAAGAGCAAAAAATCTAAAGAAACTGGGCAGAGGAAAAAAAATTGTATCAGTCTTAATGTTTCTTTGGGCCCTTTAGTTTTATGCTACACCTACGATACTTTGAGTGGGCCGGGATAACTCAGTCGGTATAGCGACTGACTACGGGCTGGACGGTCCGGGAATCGAATCCCGGTGGGAAAGTGATTTTCCGCACCCGTTCAGACCGACCCTGAGACCCACCCAGCCTCCTGTACAACGGGTACCGGGTCTTTCTCGTGGGTACAGAGACCGGGCGTGGGGTTGACCATCCACCCCATCCAGCGCCGAGGTTGAATAAAGAGTAGAATTATACCTCTACTCTCCCTATGGGCATATTATAGGGCGACCTTTACCTTTACCCTTTTGCGATTATTTGTGGAAATGTAGTCACAACATTCATTTCGAAGATTTACCCCCTCCAAACGCCAGTTACGGAACGACTCACAAGCAATACGTCGTACAAATTTGCAGGTACGTCCATGACCTATCTACTTAATAAATTTCACATTACTACGTGTAAACAATAAACCTAAAACATTGTGATTGCTCATTCTCGTATTTCCTAATTATGCTGCATGTAAATCACATGACCATGAAGTAGATAACTGCAGAGGAACGTGACGTAACGACTTCGTCACTGGATTATCACTTCACACCACAAGAAATGTCATGTACCGTATGTGGCACCATGTTATGTAATTGTAATAAACTATAGAGCTTGTAGTTTCGTCCATAATTACCCAGCGCGGGAAGCGAAAATGTGAGTCGCCATACTGCATCTGGACTGTCGACTGCATTGCTGTACTTTCTTGTAAACGGTGAGATATCAGAAGGAACGTACACAGGCCTTCAGGCAATGTGTCTGTTTAATTTTTGTTCGACTTTAACCAAAACTGAATGCGTTATATAAATTGTAGTAAAAATCGCTAATAAAAAATTCACGAAAATAGGTCCACTGGGAGTCGAGTTCAATTACACAGGCATAGGGACTGGTGGATATAAAAAAGGTAAAGGTAAAGGTCGCCCTATAATAGGCCACGAAGGCCCAGAGGTGGAGTAGAAGTATAGCTCTACTCTTTTTTTAACATCGGCGCTAGATGGTGGTTGGTCAAGGTCACGTTCTGGTTGCTTTAACGGCGGGAAAGAAAACCGACACCCATTTTATAGGAAGCTGTGTGGGTCACAGGGCCGTTCTGGACGGGTGAGGAAAATCTCGCCACCACCGGGATTCGATCCCCACACCGTCCAGCTCGTAGCCAGTCGCTATACCGACTGAGCTATCCCGGCGCACTAGGTGTAACAAAGCTAATATTAATTCTTCGCAATTGTTAAGAAGGCGGATGGCAGTGTGGCGACGAACAAATCATGAACGCTGACAAAAAACAAAAGATTCACGCAACGACACGTTTTCTTTACCAAAGTGGTTCATGCCACATACGTGTCCGTAACATACCGTAAATAAACCGGACGGACAGTGTTGCTGGCCAGACGCCAGCACCGATGGTGACCACGACAGCCAACTATTTCGACATCCAACATCCATCATTCTCGCTCGTTGACCGTTTGTTTCTTCATATCGGGTCTGGCTCTGTACTTCCCAGAATAAGGATCACGTCTCCTGGGATGTGACGCTGCGTCGTTGGTCGAGTGGTTCCCGACGTTTCGAAAGATACTTGTCAAGCAGTCCACAAACAATTCTACGTGGACTATTTAATACTGAAGACGAAGGCAGTACGATCTACCGAAACGTCGCGCAATACTCGATCAGAAGAACGGCGTTGCATCCCAGAAGAATTTTCGGCAAAACAGCTGATAATTACGTCAAATTTAGTGCTTACAGGATTGATATCTGAACTGGGCTTATTTTTTTTTATTATTATTGTCGCTTTCTTTATATTATGAGTAATGTTTAAAAAATCGTCTTTCTGTCTTTTCACAAGCAATTAATTCAGAACTGCTTAAAAGATACTAATTAATTTTGGTACTAAGAAGACTTGAAAAAAAAAATCGTCTACAGATCTTAGTATCCGCTAAATTGGACAAACATGACGGACACTTTACAAGACAACCTGACAAATATTCGTGCCTCAATCATAACTCGCCAAATATTTATAGGAGTAAGAAAAAATGTTTCAAATGGAAGCGCAGAACTAAATGAAACCCACACCTATTTATTCAGCACGTTTCTTGCCTAAGGCTTGTTGTTTTCTTGGTAACTTGAATGAAAACGAGCAAAGTTTATGACAGTAATCAGAGCAACACATAATTAGCGCATGCGTGTCTTCAGATTCTGCATTCATCTTCAAGTTAATGGTGTTTTATACTTCAGATAAAAATATCCCGCTGCTAAGAAATCACGCTGCACATACCAGACTCGGAAATTACTTGATTTTGCATTTCGTGCTGAAATCATTTGAAGTAAGCGTTCTAGATCTAATAAAATCACGATTTAATAATTACAGTAATCTGGCATGAGAAATTCCTTTGAATGGTAATATGTTACCGATCAATTGCCGATCAATATGGCATCATACTTCAGAAGGCTTCAGTCTTCATCAAGAGTATTATTAAAACCTCAAATCGCAAAGGTGGATTTAATAAAATGTGGAAGTCGTTGTAGCTCAGTTGGTTTAGTGACTAGTTAAAGGTTTTGGAGACGAAGGACCTGGAATTCCTCTCTGTTAGGTCAAACTGTTCTGAAATGCAGTCTTGAAAATGAAGCAGAAATTTTGTGGGAGAGGAAAAGTGGAGGCAACTATGTTTTTGAACACTGCCTGACCTGGCGGCCATGAACACTTAATATATGCATGTAAAACGTGAAGTTAACATTTCTTGTTCAAATTGAGATACGACCATCAAGATCTGTTACATTCTGCATTCATGGCACGATTGACAGCATCTGCATACTTGTTCTAGCTTCGGCTGCAAATTCATCAGCGGGAGATGACACAGAGATATGGTGACAGGTTTGATGATGATGATGATGAAGACTGCCAACACGAATGTAAATTGAAAACACAACAATAAAACTGCTTGTAGCGGATGTGTGCATCCACTGTTACCACATACCAGAGATACAGTGTGTGTGAAAATAAGGAGACAAAGAGACAATATCTTTATGCCGACCTTAAGAGATACTTGACATGCAATATACGTAAAAGGCAAGATTGAGGCGCGTTCGCGTAACCATTCTTGCTGTGGAAAACCATTAAGTGTTGCATATTCTGAGTGCGTGTCTTTGGCCATATTTACCCAGAATGCAAAACGCATACGCCCTCTTATTTGTAATCAGTGGCCTGCCCGGCTCTACCATAACGTTCCACATTTTCTCATAAACGGCACAATTTTCGGGAGAAAAATAAACCATTGAATGCAAAATAAGCTTTTGATTTTCCCTACAACTTTTGTCTGAAGTATTTCTCATTCTAAGAAACCTTATTTACATCGGTCTTCATGCAAAGTGCCCGCTATTCTTGTTCAGATTTTAATTAAAAACTTGAATTTTCGCGACTGTTTTTCGAATAAAAATTGTCAGATGTCAGATTTCATGAAAATCCGTCCAGTGAGAGCCGAGCTGTTCCACGCGGACGGACGGACAGACACGACGAAGCTAATAGTCGCTTTTCGAAATTTAGTGAACGCGCCTAAGAAAAAGCTTTCATCAGTAAGACAAAAAAAGTTACAGACATCATCAACCTTGCACGCTAACAATATATATATATATATATATATATATATATACGTCATCATCAACGGCAGGCGGTACATCAAGTTGTGGTATGCAAGAGGCACAGCAATTTTCGTTTACAACTCTCTCTCTCTCTCTCTCCCTCCCCCCCACCCACGACACAAAAATGAGCGCAACCTGCAAAGAACCGCCTTACAGAATTATATCCAGCGGGCTGAGGCCAAGAGGGTCAAGCGACTGCCGTAATTCTCAAAAAGGTTAACCACAATTGCTAAGTGGCAAAACTGCAATAAGGCTTAAACGCACTCTTTAAAATGTGGCAAAACTTACTTTAGGAACCGGTAGAAATGAGGTATTATTAGCTTTGTTTAAAATGAACGAGCATAGCAGTGTACCTAACCTCAATCATTTTAACTCCTTAAAGCCCAGTTTTTACGTCAAGTGAACACAGGTTAAATTATTCTAAAATTATACGTTCTGCCCGCAGTTACACGTCCTTAAATGTTCTTTGGATTATTTCCCTATACAGCATTAATTGACTGCTTTATATAACCGGAATGGAGTTCTTTTCTGCACGGTACGAGCTGAATTTACGTGTAATGTGTATTAACCCTTCAAAGCTCACTATATGTACCACCAGTTTAACGTTCAACAATTCTACGTTCTGCCCACACAGTTTATTTATGTGTTTTGTGTGGATCTGAGAACAAACGGCGATTATTTCCCTATACACCATTAACTGATTGGGTTTTATAACCGAGATATGATGTGTTTACTGCGCGGTAGGAGATGATTGTTTAAATGAATTTCTGGTAATTTTTTTCTTGGAAGTAATACAGTTATTGTGCGCTGCTACATACAGGAGACCGTTTCTTCAAAAGTGTGAACCGTAATACCAAGCTGACATATTGTCCACCGCTACCAGTCCCTGCTCCTGTTAGTAAATACTTTTAAACTCACAAAATATACACGCATGGGAGAGAAGAAAGCTTTGGTGTTTTGCATACTGCATAAGTCTCTAGGGCGTGGATAGCTCAGAAGGTGCAGTAAATAGACTATGGGCTGGGCCATGCCTGGTTGAAGGGAAAGAATTTTCTCTTCCGTAAGCTACTTGGCCGGCTCCAAAGCCTTTTCCGCATTGACCGGATCGTGAAGCCGGACAACTCAAAGCCAACTGGTGACGATGTTAAGAATTTTGGGTCTTTGCTTCCACCTCCACCCCCAATCCACATCCTTCATAATCTAATGCTTAAATCAGGACAGCGAAAAATTTAAAGTATACACAACACAGAGTTTCATTGCCAATGGCTGCCATTAGACGTGCTAACTCATTTTCACATCATCATCGTCGTCGTGATCGCCGTCATGAACTTGGTACTGTTACGACGTCAAGGCACGTTCCTTGGCATACTTAAAGACGTTATCTCGCAACCAACAAAACACACACACACACACACTTACACCTATATAGTGTTCATCTTTCAGTCTTTTTTTGTTCGTCCTGCGGTCGAGGAAGGAACGCAGGCTATAGAAGGCAGTCCTTTGCCCCATCACTCCGATTCTGTTGGTGTCTCTGAATTTCTTCGTTCACATTTGTAATTTTTTTCCTCCTTTGATTTTGTAAATCCCTTTTTGTTTCTAATCTACCAAAGCCTTTTGAGGGGGTACTAAAACATACGTGCTGCTTAATCGTCTGAATTTGCTCAGCTTATTGACTAGACTGAAGAATGGAGGACCGTGTAATGTGGACCCTTTTCCTAGCAAAGGGAGAAATTTATCATTTGTCCACAGTCCTAAAACAAACTCTAAGCCTCATCGGAGTTTGAGAGTCATTCACGTCCATCGAGTGCCGAGATCAAGAATACGTGGAGCTATACTACTACTCCCCCGTACGTTTTTATGGCGTTGTGCGTGATTAAACACACAGCCACACCTACCTTAGCATATCTCACTTGTATTTAATTGTCTCATATCTGTCTTTTGCCGAAATCCACACCCGTACGCTCCAGTGTCTGAACACAAAGTACAGCACAAAATAATGCGATACAGTTGTGTTCCTTAAGTGATCCTCCCAAGATGCACAATCAGATCAAGGAAAACTACGTGATACGTGAGATACATCCTCCTTCGTTCTTGTCTGTCAGCCATAACTCAGCTAAGTACAGGTTTTGGTTTTGACATGACAGCAGCAATTTGGTTCACTCGATCAAGAGCAGTCTTACGTCACACTTCTCTCCGCTTTCAATGACAACCGGATTAGTTTCGTCAGTGTGGCTTTTCAATTCTACCAACACGAAACCCTAATCTGTTTACACGCTTAGAAAGTCCAGCGTAGCTTATCTTCACGTTATTTTTACTTCAAGAGTTTTCGCGTGTGTTCGCCAGAAGGTTTCAAAAACTTCGCCTTCCTTTGCTTGTGATGCGGGTTTAAAGTAGGTCAAGTCACAGTTGAGCCGGTCTGTCAGATGACAGGCTTTTCGTTACTGTGTATGGGGCCCAGTGTCTAGTAATTTCTCGCGACATTAGTGACGAAGTGATACTGTGACAAGTGTATCTCAGTTTTTCCCTGCTTATGACCGTCCCACTACAATACATACAATTGCACAGCCATTCACACCGATGAACAGAAAACCTAAAGATAATACATCCATAAGTCTGGATAAAAAAATTCTTCATTAAAATCACTACTTACGATTCCAAAAACATTACTCTATTATTCTCCCTACATTTTAAATTTTATTACTTACAACTTTTAACCTTATTACCTATGTTATTTTACATTTGAATTTACAATTATTTTAAAATTATAATATATATTAATAACATGTACACGAGATATCGTACTCTATACAGCGTTGTTAATTGTATGTAACACTTTTTAGGGCTCAACCTGAAGATGACTCTATAAGAGGAGCTGAAACATGTTGTTGTTATAAATTATTTAATTATCTTTTAATTTAATTACTTAATAACAAATTGTGTTAGACTGTGCAATTATATCTATTCTATTGGTTATTGAACACAATGGGGATGCTTCACGAAAAAGAATAAAAGACCGTCCAGCTGTTACTCTGTAGTCAACATTTAGGGACCTCTGAACAGGAACTGGGATCTTAAATTAACAGGGAAGTTTCAATCATTTTAACCGAAAAATTAATCTGTGTTTAATAACACAGAATGCTGTCAAGTAATTTGTAGTTGTGATTTATGAGGTGTATTAAGATGGTCTACGCCCTGAGTCCTCTAAAACTTCCGCCATTTGTTAAATTAATTTTAATGTTCACAGAATTTCGAGAGGCGGATTATCATTTCTTGCTTCCTTCAGGCAAAACCCCAGTTTTTTTCCCCATGATATAATTATTTCGAGTTCGCTTTCGTTCTTGTAAACGAAGAATGCGGAAAAGTGTATTAAAATATAATATAAGGATACAGAGTACGCAATTAAATTACATCATTACCAATTATACTAATTATTGCACACAAAAAATTAAACATCTGGAGTAAAAAAAATCATTCTTTTTGAGTCACGTTCATGTAATTGGAACTAATTATGTTCGTCCACCTGACAGCGAACGGTACCTTCACCCCACGGTCACGTGACACAAATCGTAATCCCCCCCATCCTCGACAAAACCCAAATTGACTTTCATTATCCACAGATGACATAAGGACATTCCACATACCAAGGACTGTGGTATATGGAATGTGAATTCGATTCGAAGGGTTCTGTCACTTTCATCTTCAAGGGTCACTGACCACGGAGGTTTTGAAGGTGATGGCAATGCCTTTTTTTCGAAACGTCAGGAAACACGAACCTAGTGACACAGCATAACATCCCAGAAGACTCGAATTCGCAACACATGTTGCGAGAACGTCAGATTTCGATTAACAGACAAGTTTTCATTGGTCCTGAATTTAAAAGACCAAATTTTTACAAAAACGAGCCTGAAGACAGCATGCAGTGCACACTGTATACCGTAAATGAGTAACTGTACAGAACAAAATCCCGCTTGGGGCCATAACAGTCAGTCACATGATCAAAATATCCTTCACCTCTAATGGAACCCAAAGGCTCGTTGCTGTGTCTACACAGGGGCTCGTCACTGCCCTCAGCCAGATGATTCCTGTCCACACTCAGTCCTGTTTTGAACATTCTTTTTAATATTATCCTCCAATCTGCGTTTTGGCCGTCCTCTCGGTGTATTTACTTGTGACTGCTAGTCCGAATATTTTTATGCATTCTTCATTTTCCACAGTTTGCTGCACAATATTGGTTCCTAAACATAATTACCAGTCTGGTAGCGCACATCACATACACCAGACATAACTTTCACGGTACAGGACAGTTCCAGTTCCGACCATAACGCAAGAGATGTTTGTAGAACAAGAAACCAATTGGCAAGACGACAATTGTCAACAATAAAAACTGACATTACTTTACAACAATTTACAATCAACAACATTTTATAACATTTTAAACACTGTAAAATTTAAATGTAATCTGTATACTTGGTATGCGTAAGCAGTGTAAGACTGTTTTATTGCTGTAAGTTCTAGCAACATAGGAGTTAGCTCCGTGATGACGGCATTTAAGCGGAAAAAGGTGGGAGCTAATTAGGGGCGAAACATATAATAGTGCAACTGTGCATTTTTCTGTAAAGAATTGTAAACAATTACCGTAAATGTATGCCTGTGCTAACTAACCTTTTCAAAACCAGTGGTTACTATGTACCTGTACCACCAGGTTTAACATTCAGAAATTATACGTTCTGCCCACACAGTGTATTTATGTGTTTTGTGTGGATCTCAGAACAAACAGCGATTATTTCCCTATACAGCATTAACTGACTGGTTTTTATAGCCGAGACGGAGAGTGTTTACTGCGTGGTACGGACTGAATATTTAAATACGGTTTAGAAATGCATGTTTCTTTTACCAGAAGGTCAAAACAGGCGAAACTTTGAAACTTTCGGGCAGCATTGGAAAAAAAAATTACTTGACTTATTTTTCCAAATGGTTAATTATATCCTTTAAGAAGACGCAAGGGAGGTCTAGGTAGGGCGCCACCTGCGTTTAACTTCTTTTTGAGATTTAAGATGGCCAGCTCCAAGCCCCAGTCGTTTTAGTCCCATGCAGAGAGGCCCAGGTGTGTACCTCAGCATGTTCCGGGAGACGGTAGAATTACCCATCCCTGAATTTCTTGCCTGAAGCAGTGGACTGCTCGGACACACGCGTGCAGAGCCAAGTTCCACCTGTGAAACCTGCCACCATAATAACAGGTCTGTGCTGAGATTGCATCAACACGCTCTGTCAGCTACTAACCTCTCATCCAAAGATATCAGACACAATAAATAAGAAACAAATTTTATGCAAATTCGTAATAAAATTGTAAGGTAGAATTCGGTTTATTTTTGGGCTTGGCGATTTGTATTTCCTATTTTATCAACACTACAACAGGTTTTCTTTTCTTTTCTTTTCTTGCTCTTTAAAGCTTTACCCTAAGCCCACCTTCAGGTAAGAGACAGACCCTCACTGCAGTCCACCATAGGCTTTAGCTTTCTTGTAGAAGCGCAGCTGTGGCCTTTCTGAATCTCCGGACATAAATGGACGTGAGTGGTTAGCTTCAAATCCCGGGGACTTTACCCTCGGAGAATATGCCCCGTTTACTTTCTGGGGAAAGGGTTTGTTGGGCCCCAGAAAAGCTTTTGACTCTCGCGTCATGGATGTAAAATATTTACTATATCGACTGGGGTCATCGCTGAACTTAAGCGTGCAAGTGAGGCGGTTCTTACTAAGGAAATTTGAGGGGTCATTGGTCTAAATGCATACAGTGTTTTAATCTGAAAATGTGAAGGAAAAACAAGACTTGGAGCACATAAAGTAAAAAGGAAAATAGTGATAAAATGGTTCTTAAAGAAACTGGATATAAGAATGCGGAATGAATACGTCTGACTCGCGACATGGTCCACTGGTTGGCTATGGTGCACACTGTAATGTGACTCGCTGTTACGTGATAAGTGAGGGATTTACTATTTCGAGATCAAATGTCAGATATCAGGAAGTCCTTGGAGTTAACATGTTACTATAAAGATTCTGAATTAAATGTGTGAAACTGAAAATTCATGTAAATATTCAGGAATTCAGTTTCTACTTCACAGAATTTACACAACTTTTGTATTACAAAGAAAAACTTGTTCATTTTGTTTATTGAAATAAGCACTGATTATTCTGAGACTTACAAGGAACACATAAATAAACTGTGTGGATATAACGCACAGATCTCAATAGCAAAGCAGGTACTATATTTGGCTAGCACGTTGTTTTGTGGGCTACAAATTTAGAAGAAAAGAAACTCGGTATTTATTTATTTTTCAAACGTGCTGTCAAAACCTCATTTTACAAACGCCGACAAAAATCTTTAACAAGTCACATTTAGGTAAATAAAATGCGATTCATATGTAAAGAGATTTCCTTCAACGCATCACGTATGCTCGGAGCTACGTGAACAGGTTACAAAAAATGTCTTATTTCATTTGAAACTAGACTTAAATATTAAGTAACCAAATCTGTTTCTGTTTTCTATTCGTGTCGCCGTAATTACATTCCAACCAAAGCTGGACTTGTAAGGGATGTAGCACCCGGAACTTATTCTTAACCACCAGGTGTGAACTCAGGTTAACGGCCGCCATCTTTACAAGACATCGGACCGTTTGTCTTCAATACAGACGCTATTTAAATTTTAAAACACGATGGAGGGCTCGAAAATTGAAAAAGAAAGCAGAAACCAAGCGCCACTCCATGAGTATGAGTGGGGTGAAGAGATATAGCACTATGCGTGGTCATTAGATATTCCTGCTGCTTTAACCCGGGATAAAATGTCTTTGTTACTCATTGTATAGGGGCATGGGAGAGTCTGACAGGTGGTATAGCCGCTTTGGATTACAAATATTTATGCTTTCACCAGGTACTGAACTCGGATGGGTGAGCACTATAGTGACTGAACTAATTAGGTACTAAATAATAAACAGGTATAAACATATTAGTAAGTAATCCTAATGTATAATTACGCTCTTCGTCAGTCAGACGTGTGGGAATATGCAGTCATGATTTGACTTCGGTGGTGTTCAGGTGGCTAATTCACCTTATGAGGTCACATTTACAAACATAATTAATATAGAGTTCAAGGTCATTGCTCGAACTAATAGATAAGTGTGTTATTTAACGATGCTTTTAATGGCTAAGTTTATGCAAACAACGTCTGTGGTAGATGAATGGATATGGTGTATTGGTGGAATGATACTGACAGAGAGACAACAGAAATGGTCGGAGAGAAACCTTTACCAAGACCACTTGGTTCGCCACAAATCCCACACTGATTGAGCTGGATAGCAAATGTATACTTTAGTTTAATTTGTCCAGAAAATTTAACTCTTTTACATCTTAGTTTTCCGGGTTATAAAATGTGTAATCTGGTACTTGGTTCCCACGTACCAGAACGCACGGTGACACAACCCAAGAAGATACCCACGTAAATAACAATTCTGAATGACAGATAATTTAATGGAATTTTTGTATCCTCTTGCAGAAGTGAGGAAGGTAACAGCAGAACTGCGCAGAAGGAATTCCGATCTTCAAGTTTTGGCAAGCGTTGGCGGATTAGGAGTTCCTGCAGAGACAGCAGAAGCTCTGGTAAAGTCGGCCGACAAAAGAGCTGCTTTCGCTTCGAGTGTCGCCCGCAACATTCGGGATGCCGATCTGAATGGCATTGAGCTCGACTTCCAGCTGGAAGCCCGAGGGGGCTCCAAATATTCCAAAGGGGGCCTCGTCTCTCTAGCCAAGGTTTGGGCACTTACCGTTAAACTATTTGTATCACCCTTGTAACACTGAAATGCGCCGCATTTCTTCCAGCGTTTTTACAACTTTCGTATTATTCTCAAAATAAACAGGGATCACTTCTCTTAGTAGACTTCCCCATTTGATACATATAATGGAGGCTGTATTTGACTGTCCGATACGAACTGAATTCTTAGGCGTTTCAAAAGAAGTAAAGGAAGAATGCCTTATGTGGACAATAATATATCTGTCTGTCTGTGACGTAGAGATAGCTACTAAACCGTCTCTGGGATTTTAATGAAATTCGGCATGAGAATTATAAAAGATTTTCATGAAAATCGGATCACTGATAGCCATACTCTACTCAAGGGAGTAAATACATTTCTCGTCGTAACGTACATATTTCTGGTTAAATCTGGGTTATGTCCGGTGTAAAAGATTACACTCTATGCCATTGACAAGTCGGTGCATGTAAACTGCACTTTACTGAAGAGGTCAAAAGAAATTTTGTCTGTACTGTCTACATTTTTAGTCCAATTTGATAAATATTCGGTAGCGGCAAGGGTTATTGGTTATAGGTTACGTGAAAATACGCGCGAGTAGGGTCACACTATCCGTAAGGGCATAAATACAGATATGAGTCGCTGAAGGATTGGGATATGTTCTGAGAAATGCGTCGTTAGGCGATTTCATCCTTGTGCGAATGTCATAGATTGTACTTACACAAACCTAGATAGTACAGTATAGCCTACTACACGCCTAGGCTATACGGTATAGCCTATGGATCCTAGGCTACAA
>Ga0123352_10011661_pt1 | contig 13864 bp, 5 predicted proteins | sample TergutLab28metaG_FD_89700 | JGI IMG/M metagenome (GOLD analysis project Ga0123352, IMG submission 89700) | Labiotermes labralis P1 segment gut microbial communities from Petit-Saut dam, French Guiana - Lab288 P1 | ecosystem: Host-associated > Arthropoda: Insects > Digestive system > Gut ...
CAGTACCATATATATTAAGCATAGAAGCATTAGCAACTTCAAAATAAGGCAAAACAAAACTCCCTGAAGATGGTCTTGACAGACTGAAACATGTAGGAGTTGTAGGAAGTATCTTAACCAAGTAACGTGTTTCAATGTGTAAATAAGACGTTGGAATCACATATTGGTGCAATTAGTTGGTTATGTTTTAATAAAGAAAGCAGCAGTTTCTTCGGAAACATTTCTAACAGCCTATCAAATTAACATTTACATATATAACGGAGTTATGCTGCAGAAAATCCGACGTATTAGGAGGATAATCCACCTTAGTCTCAAAACACAATAAACATGAAATTAGTTCCTGTGAGAACATATGATTTATAAATAGCCATGTCAGTGTGAGGATTCTCTTAGAAAAAAATGGCAAGCCTTATGCCATGCTTCGTTGGTCGTGGAAAGGGATCGAAAACTTTACACCTTCCGGCAACGAGAAAAATGTTATTGTTGTTTTCTCAACACTATAATAACCGTACCATAAGAGATAAAATTCATTTGCAGCAGTGTCCCCGATGGTGTGGATCACAGCCTGTACGCGATCGTTTCACCGATACTCGAAATACTATGAACAGATTATTACTTTCATACTCACATATTTAAAAGAGGTGGATAAAAGTTAAACTTTCAAGCTGAAATTAAGTTTTCATATTATATCACCATTTTATGTGGAATATTTCACCTATTTTTGTAGCAGGAAAACAAACTATGTAAGATGGAAACGTGAAATTAAATCCAGATCGCCAAGACAAAAACAGCAATCAACAAGGAGAAGACTCATTTTAACACCAAAATGGACTTAAATTTAAGGAAGAAAGTAGACAAATGCTATATTTGTAGCATAGCTTTGTTTGGTGCTGAGACTTGGGACACTCCAAAAAGTAGATCAGAAATACCTGAAAATTTTTTACATGTGGTACTGGAGAAGGGTGATGACGAGTTAGACCGATCATGAGTGAAACGAAGAAATATTACATAGAGAAGAGGAGGAGAGAAATATCCTACATCCAATAAAAAGAGAAAGGCTAATTGGATTGGTCACATGCAGCGTAGCAACTACCTTACGAAACGCGTTATTGAAGGAAAGAGAGAGGGAAGGATAGAAGTTACAGGAAGGTAAGGAAGAAGTCATAAACAGTTACTGGATGACGTGAGGAAAACGAGAAAATACCGGACATTAGAAGAGGAAGCACTAGACCTCACTCTGTGCAGATCTCGCTTTGGGAGCTTATGGACCTGTCGTAAGACTACAGAATGAATGAATGAATGAATGATGAATCCTTTTTTGTTTTAATATGTGCCATGGTTGCAACGCAATGGTGTGCAGTTCTTTGAAGTGTAGATCTATTACGTACTGGACCGCAGCGATTTGTGAGTCACACAGGGACTTTCGACACAGGCCAAACCACACGGATCCTTCAATATAATTACCAATTCTCATTATCAAAGTCTGAGAAACAATGGAATAAAGGTACAGATATTTTTCGTTCACCGTTTTAAATTTTAGATAAGCTCATATTAAAAATGGACCAACATGAAATTATCTTCCAACATACATTTTTTAACCGTTTCTCACCCCCAAATTATTATTCGTAGAATTCTGAAACATAAATATAACAAATGTAACACTCAAAGGCACATAATATATCAAAAGTGGGTAAAGGTGGACACATCTGCCTTTTGAACCATAAATATGACATTACCTATTGAAACAATAATAGAAATCAACAGTCTACACGCGATACAGGCTAACTGCCACGAACAAATTCATCGGTCTTCGTAGTTATATTAACACTTCACCCTTAAAGAAAAAAAGAGCTACCCCCCCCCACAAACACACACAAAACTCTAATCGTCATTGCAGCCATTTATATTAATCTTCTCTTCCGACATATAGTACTTAATTTGCGCTTCGAATACACCAAATTACATTCTTCATTTATCCTAAAAAACAAATTTTTTATTGACATCGCCAAATTTATCGGAACTGCTGTGCACTATCTTAGGTAGTAGTTGATGATTCAGTGACACGTGCCATGCACACATTCAGAAACACGTGCCATGCACACATTCAGAAACACGTGCCATGCACACATTCAGTGACACGTGCCATGCACACATTCAGTGACACGTGCCATGCACACATTCAGTGACACGTGCCATGCACACATTCAGAAACACTCACCTTACTTCGTCGATTACGAATATAGATAAAATATGTAGATATATAGGTCGAAGATAAGATTTAATTAAAATCTCTTTCCATCCGCCATTTTAACTAAACTATTCCACGTTCATTAGTCGAAAGCATTCGTTATGCGAGTGTTTACATTTAAAATATTTTTATTGTACCATGACGGAATTTCTTGCTTCTGCGTTTTAGATTACTGATTATATTAATTTTACTGAAGCAGTCTAATAGACTACGTACAACTAAATTAATATATATAGACAAACAGATAAAAAGAATCACATTGTTTCTCCGTCCAACAGAAGCAATACACATGTTCTTTCCCAAAATCACTACATCCCTCAGCAATTAGAACACGTTTTCCCTGAGTACACACAAAGACGACATGAAAACCATTTCTCTTATTTTCCTCTCTAATTCTAGAACAATTTGAAACCAAATCTCTGTATTTCTTTCGCAAACGAAAAGGATGTACTATGGAGTGGGGAACCTATACGAAATAAAAGAAAAGGAAAACCCACTTAGCTCTTTATTCTATGTCTTAGTGTAACCCAGGCGATCGACCAGTCACTTCAGTTTTCCTTCCACTCTCCCGCAAATGTCTGGGAGAAGAAATATTGCCGCGAATTACTTCTGCCTGTGCAATTGGCAGCTTTTACGTGGGCTATCGATCACAATGCCCAGCGCTCTGTTTTATATTTCAATTCTATCTTTATATATATAAAACGAAGAACAGGACAACCAGAACTCCAAACGAGGGAACAGGAACTGTATAATTTCATCAACCCCACACCAGCCCTTCTCAAGCTTCAAAGGTTTTAGAAGGGTATGTGCTGTGTTTTACCTTCCCAGATTCTTCCCCTATCAGAAAAACCCGATAGATGAGGATTACGTTTGGTCAAAGCGTTAAGAACGACATTTCCTATTCAGCAGTATGTACCATTTAAACATTACGAGCAACGAAATCTCTGCTTTGTTAACACACATTAACAAAATGCGTACCTGGAATCAGTTTCAATTCACAGTTTTCTTTTAAGAAGAAATATATTCTCTTAATTCTCATATGAACTAGTAATTCACAAAGTTTGAATCTAGGAAGTGTGTTATCCCCGTTGTGTGTATGAAACTTGTAAATTGTATATAGGCAAACACAACTGTGGCACATAGGTGCATTTAATGGCTAAATGTACAACTACATGTTTCGGCCCGTACGGGCCGAAACATGTAGTTGCACATTTAGCCATTAAATACACCTATGTGACACAGTTATGTTTGACCATATACACTTTCCAAGTCACAAAGTTTGGAATGGAAATGAAAGGAGAGTTTCTCTTCAGTGACCCTGTCAATTCTTAAAACGTATTCCAGGCTAGCATGGACACATTTTAAAAATAAAATTAACTCTCTCATTTAATAATTCTATTGATATGTAAAGGATTAGGTGTGTGAAGGTTTTACTTACGAAATGTTGTCCAGTCCTCGGTTACTTTCTCTTATCCATACAGACATGCTCATATACATATATATAGGTCGAAAAGAAATTCGCGTACAAGATCTTCACATTGCGAAAATAAGTCGATTATACTACGAAATACACAAACTTCAGTGCTTTATTTTCTAGTCACACGTCACCGTCAAATGACGGAAACTGTCAAACGATAAAGTCGTGAGCGCCAAGTAATTACGACGGGACATGTGGGTTCACCTTGCGGGACAGCTGATTCATGGCTTGTCGGGGCTCTGTCATGCTCCAACCACACGTCGCGGAATATCCTCAAGCAGGTGCTGTAGAACAGTTTCCAGAAAAATTAGGTATCATTAAACATTAAACCTTCCAGTTGGCAGACAAGGGCCTACCACAATGCCCACACTGGATTACAACATCTGAATCTTTTTTAGTTACTGTCACTTGTGTGAATTTATAAATGGTCTGTCACTATTTAGGCGCCTGCATCCTCTTTGTTAAATAACATTTGCCGAAATGATCATGAGAATGCGTCCTTCATCTGTAGGCGCTTCAGATCGAGAACGTCAATTCAAATATCTATTGTGATATAAATACCCTCTATTTTTGTTTTCAATTGTAACATTAGAGGTATTTTGACGCGCTGCTGCTTCTATATCTAACAGAACCAGGCATACGGCATGTTTAATTATTCAGCGTCCATGTATTTAGCTTTGCGTTGGAAAAGGCCGGGCTAACTAGTCATTTGGTGAAACAGAACGATTCATCCTTCTAATTATTTAGTGTATTGTTTCGATTATATGAATAATAAATGAAAAAGAGAGGTGCTCCTAAAATACTGTTCCTGAGTTCGCTTTACACATGACATCTTTTTTTACACATTTGTTTCCGCCTGTACATATTATTCCACCAGTTGACACTGTAACCGAACATTCATGGTACAACAATTGTTGGCCTCAGTTGTAGGCGGTTCGGGACTGTCCGTCATAACATTTCTCTGTAAGGGTCCATTAAATAAACCTTTGGGGAAAAAGTAGGAAGGGTGGCTAAAGAGGTCTTTGGGAGGGAAAGAAGGCTAGAAGCTAAGAAAATGAATTGGGATACTGACGGGAGCAGTCCAGTACTAGAGCAGTGAGAGTGAGGGAGTGCAAGTGAAGTGACTGTGGTGTTTTGATAGAATATGATTTTAGTTGTTTAACTGGATAACAGCAGGCCTTCTACTCCAAGAACACATGAATAAATAAATCAATAAATCAATAATTAAAAAATAGCTAAAATTATATCCGGTTCGATGAACCCCATCCGTATCCCGAAAGAAGTTCTACGAGAATGTGCACGTCGGGACATGCAAGGTACAAAGGTTGATCGTGTACAACACCGAGCAGGCTTGTGTAGTTCTAATGTTCTGGAATTTTATTTGAGAGACAGTCTGTTCAGATAACTGAAGAATAAGAGCCAACTAGATGCTACTTCTTGTTATATTACACTTATGATATGCTCAACATGTTTCGGGCACTTTTATGCCCATCATCAGGAGCTCACGACTATAATGCTGATTACCACATGGGCCATCCGTTTCTTGGGTTTCTGTTGGTTGGAAGCTAGGTGCAGGCAGGCTGGATAAGTGTCCGAGCTGCACCTAACTTCCAACCAACAGCAACTCAAGAACCGGACGGCCCATGTGGTAATCAGCATTACAGTCGTCAGTTCCTGATGATGGGCATAAAAGTGCCCGAAACATGTTGAGCATATCATAAGTATAATAAAACAATAAGCAGCATCTAGTTAGTTCTTATTCTTCAGTTATCGCAACGATGCACGGTCCAACACACATTTAAAAAAAAAGTCTGTTCAGATCTCCAGCACAATACCGAAAGTCTCCATTGTTTTTTTTTTCCCAGCCATCCAGTAAAACTTTGTGGCATGACCTCTTTCCGAAAACGACCGCGTCCATCCACACCCTTTCTAATTCATCACTTATTCTAGCATCGAAGCTACAGACGATATATTTGCATCGTCGTAAAATAAAACATAACGTTCCACGCGTTACTTACAGCGTACTCACCAACAGCAACGCCTGAAGTGTGCACAATTCTCGAACCAGCCGGTACACCACCACACCTTGATCCTTACATGGAAATTCATGCCAATACTGACACTTGTCGGGGTTTTAGTAGCCTGATTTATTGCTCTGCAGTGAACTGGGTTTATGCGGGATAGACTCCTTCCCTTTTCGAGTTATACATTGCATTTATGCAGCTTTGGTGCATCATTTTACACGTTCGCTTTATTCTCACCACCCCTATTGTGTATTACGTCAGCTCCACGCCTATTCCCACAGGTATAATTTCCCTCTTTTCCACAAATAGCAGTGATAAACTATAATTTTCTAATACTAATTTCTTTTAACAGTTTAGCTGCTTCTTACAAATTTTAATTTGGGCATTGCAACAGATAACCAACCTCGGATATTAGGAAGCTTACATTCTTACAAAGGACTGAATATTCAAGTTAAAGCTAAAATCTGAGACCACAAATCTGAAAATAATTCCTCTTCCACCACTTTGAATTCAGGTCTCTGGTGTGTTACGTTTCCTCAGACACAGAAATGGAAGTCGAAACATAGCTTCAGTCAACATATAATTTACATAGAGAGAATATGATGACAAATCTGCCATAAGAGCAACACAAACAGAAAGTGTAGCACGCACGCACACATGAACACAAACACACCGTTCTACATAACTCGGATATGAAGAGGATTGAAGGCGTTCATGAAGCTCTACTACTGCTATTCATGCAAAGTGCGAAATTATTGGGAACGGTAGTTAGGGTTCAGGGTGGGGGTATTGGATGTGAAGGGTAGTCCAGCATCCGCGATAGCAAACATCCCCATCGACATCGGAATGATTGATACGCCTCGTATCAACACACATGCAGACAGGCTTGGGTCAGGCTGGGCTACCCGAAAGCGGCACTGGCTCGGTCACACATAAGCGGGGGTGACAGTCGGTCAGCGCCGCCATTATTTCCCCAGTCCGTGATAAGACTCATATATTGTTATGTTTATAAAAATAAGTGGTTTTTGTAAGATGAGATAAAAAAACAGTCGCTCCGACGTGTAACTTGATTATAAATTGTGAAGTAAGTTACTTTCTGAAAGGCAACGAATGTAAACACTAACAAGAAATCACTCTGCTAGTGCCGTGTTAGGCAGCGTTCGCAACAAAAAAAAAATCTTTCCAAATCCTTACTCTTTTCACTTTTGCTTTCGAAATAATATACTTCATTCCAGCAGCACGAAAAATGGGAACATTATCATGCAAGTCGTCATCAAATATCTGAAAAGCGCCATGTAAAAGAGCCTTTTTAAAGAAACTGACAGTTGCCCGGCTAACCAACAATTTCCGAACGTTTGATGAAACCCCCAAGGATCAGTACAAACAGGCCGATACATGACGTATTCTGAGCCACATCAATCCACTATTTATATTTCAGTTTAGACTAATAATCTAGAATAATCAAAATGAGACTGACCTAAAGTATGGAAATCTTTTCAGGAAAATCCTTCATCGGGCTGAGAAAACAGCTTTGGGTCTCTCCGATAAACATCACAACGTTCAGTTGCCATTGTGTTTGAACGAATGTCAATGATCATCAAAGTTTCACTTAAATTATTCTATTTGTATACGTACTGTCCTTACGAATATGGGCCAATTAACTTCACATTACCAACAGTGCGTTGGCGTCATCCATATTTAATACAGATCCTAATTACTTACACACACACACACAGAACGACCTCACGAAAAATCAATCCCATTCAACCACCTCATATGTTCTGAAGGCCTATGAGAAGTGAAAAAAATTGGCTTCTCTCTGTCCGCTCATTTGTCTCAGTCTACAAGTAGATAGACGAGTATTAAATCCGGTTATATTTGGTGTACTTCGAACACTCATAAGTATAAATTGAATGTTGGTCTCATAAAAATAAGAAAGTTTCCATCAAACACAACTAGTTTATTATATATAATAGATTGGCTACATATTTCGACCCTATGGGGTCATCATCAGATCTTCACTATGAAACATTTTAACAAAATGGTTCATAGTGAAGACCTGATGATGACCCCATAGGGTCGAAACACGTAGCCAATCTATAATATATAATAAACTACTTGTGCTTGACAGAAACATTCGTATTTTTGTAATTCCTACAAACACATAGGGATGGCTTTCGTAAAAAAAAGAATGTTGGTCTCATTCCATTCAATAATAATTATTCAATATGGTGAATATTTCACAGTGCTCACAGTGTCGCCAATTACACACCGTCGACGAGAATCTGATTCGTGCAATACGAGTTTAAAATGATTTGTAATTAAGTGGTCGTAGCATATTGTGGGTACTACTGCGGTACTTGCTTGAAGGGGAAAAACAAAGCCATGAAAAGTGTCTTGTCAGGATAGAGGGTCTCCTGGCTGATATTCTAACTTTCCACCATGTGAATGCAAGACACGCAACACCGTCTTGTATTGTGCTTAGCATTCTGGTGTGAATGCAGTCTCATCATTATGCATATGAAATGTCCATTCAGTAGTGCGCTATTGGTAGCTCAGGCTATGACTTGGGATGATAGAATGATTCGACAATAATGCATTGGAAAGGACGTGGAAAAACGGCAAGGACCTAATTTATGTATCATTTTGTAAAGGTTTCACATAATGAGGCTGTCAATTGATAAGTCATACGACGTTGGTGCTAGACGAATGAAATGTGATGACGGAGAGCACTGAAGGAATGACTGTGACAGAATAACACCGAAGTACTCTGAGGAAAATCTACCCCAATATCACTTTTACACACAACTAATCCCATGCAGATCGCCCAGGGAACGAGCCCAAGCATCCACGGTGAGAAATATTATTTGGTAAGTGGTAAGCATAGGTGTCTTAATTAAAAAATTTGTCAAGCTGGTAATTTTTTGTATCCAGATTTCTGATCAACACAACAGAACTGGATAAACAATTTTATTATCTTGTGTGTTACCATGACGTCGTTAAATTCTGTGACTACTGCTAGCGACTATGTACTACACGCCATGGAAAAGCAATAAGTGTTACATATTGAGTGTGTGTCTGTAGACTTAGATATTCAACGCGAAACGCGCATGCACCGCATTACATTGGCATCTGTGGTCTGTCCGACTCTACCATATTTTTCCACATTATCTCACAAAAGGCACGATTTTCGGAAAACAGTTACGGGGCATTAAGAGTGCGTTTTGATTTTCTCTATAACTTTTGTTTGAAACATTTCTCATTTTAACAATAATTCAGCAAGATAACACAAACTTCTGCAGGTCTTCAAGTAAAGTACCCGTTATTATTGTGAGATTTTAAAGAAACTTGAGTTTTCTCGAGATTTTCGAAAAGTACTCAAATATCAAATTTCATGATAAATGCGTCCGGTGAGAGTTGACAGATAGACAGATAGGGATGATGAAGCCAATAATCGATTTGTTGCAATTTCGCGAACGCGTATAATAAGATTCATCAATTGCTTATGTGTTTATATTTCTGCTTTAGCTTCGTGTCCAAATACTGTACTGGTAAGGTGGGAAAACATTTGTTCTTAACGTTCCATCACACAGGACACCTGCCGTCAGACGATAACTTTTCTTTTTTATCGATCTGTCATACCCTTAATGGGGTGGTTAATTTTCAAGGGTTCCATGCAGACAGACACATATTAAGAGTCTGAAGCTTATGGATGCTATCCGATAATTGACACTATTAAAACAAATGAATATAATTTACATTTGTGGGGTCATTTTTCGTCTGAAAAAATATCGACTACCACTTCAAGTAGGAGGGACTGTACGTTTTATTGTTATGAGAATTAAAATTGTTTGCTAAAATAGTCTTGGAGTCCTTGAGAATTAACAAATTATTTCGAAAGTTCTCGGGCCAATAAAAATAATAAATAACGAAAATTCCGGTGTTATCGTAGCGGCGAAACGGAGGATTTTGAAGAATATGAGTCTTCGAAAATGAGTGACTGGATCCAAAAGTTTGAGGCGGTTTAGTGTCCGCATCTTTAAGGGTCCATAAGTCCTAGAAGAATGCTGGTTGGTTTGTATAATACTAACAGTACAGAATAAACCACCTGGTTCGAAATATCATGGGTCAAAAAGCCAGTAACAACTAACGGAAAGTGTTATATTTGAAAGGGGTTATGATCAGATGTTATCGTCTAAGACCTCTCGACCTTAAAGAAAAGTATACAACATTGTTTCGAAACGTCGGGACCGAATCGCCTATTGACACAGCAATCGGCACATAAGAAAATATTTATTTCCTAATTTAAAGGAAAATAATAGTCCGTTACTCAATACTATAAAAGTACTATGGTGAAAATCAAAGTTTTCAAAGACAGTGAATCGAAAAAACAACTTTTATCACTGGAAAAACTTATTAGTAGTAACTAAATATTGGTACAGCTAAACAACCAACAACCAGAACGTATCTAAGCTGTTCAAACCGGTTCAAATAAGCCAAGAACTACATCTGTTCCACAGGAAATGATTAAAGTTTAGTTTCCACGTACACAAACCCATATTACAGCTGCTCCTCCACTTGCCGTATTTATTTAATTAACACCTAGCAGTAACGGAGACGACAGACGAACGTTATGAGTCTCATCTACTCTGTAGTGCAAGTCAGCGTGTTTCAATATTACTCTGGATTGCCTTCGCTCTCTAGGTTGGAAGTCAGAACCTATTATCGCAAGATGAAACAGGCGTTTCATAAGTCGAATCCTTTGTTTAAATGATCCCTGTATAATCTTGAATGATATTAAATGGTGTTAGGAGTAAAGTGATTTAGTGCATTAGGTGGCATTTGCTCTGTTAATTAATGTTTCCGAGCGTCAGTCTATTACGTAGGAGAGGCAGCGCCTAGGGCAAGGCACGGTCGTTCGCCCGAACCCCCAAGTCCTGTCCTCTTGTTGCAGAACTCTGATTACGGTTGGTTCATTCTCTTTAGTTCTAATTCTCCTATTACCTCCCCATATCATTTATTCCCTTATTTCTGCCTCCATGTGTTTTCAGTTCTTCAGAAATTCGATTTCAAATTTACAAAAATTTGTAAATGACAGCATTGTTATTTTTTTTGCTGGTACAACGGTGTTCTAACATATGAGAGAGGGCGCCAAAAAAAGGGGGGGGGATTTTAACCACAAAACACATTTTCCTGAATTTCATCATAAACGTGTTAACTGTCATAGACGAGACTTACAAAGTTAACTATCACTATACAAAGTAAGCAACATAATTGAAAAGGGTAACAGAAGGAACTATATCACAATGAATAAAATATTTATTTGATTTTTTATTGGGAACTGCACTCATACTTACGAAGAGTGTGTCAATCCAACTAAAATAAGTCAAATTTTAATAAATCAGGCTGAGACTTTCATCTTCTGGTCTGTACTTTAGTACACTCCTGCATATTGATATCGACGTTTCGAAAGAATATGCCCCCCCCCATATATAAGGTTAAACCTAAAGTTGATGCACGTTCCCCCAAACGTTGCTATACTCCTACAAGGCTATACGATATCACAAACCAGAATATTTCAATATTCACATCCATGAAAACCTGAATAATATAATCACAATGATCATAAATATCGCCATTATCATCACCACGTGGATTTATGTGATCTGGGTTGTGGTCGTCCAAGCTAACTCTCCTTCCTCTTACTCAACTTCCCCTTCTCCTCATCCTCCCATTATGGTTTTTACGTTACGATCTCTCATGTTGTTTTTCTTTCCATTCGTCTTAAAATTTGTTTCCATAAATTAGATTTATTATAATTTTTATTTCGTTCATGGTCCAACAGTGTGACATGCAGAACTCGTAAATTCCACTACTAATTCTGCTAACTTGTTTTCATCTGCTTTCCTAATCGCCATGGCTTCACTTCTGTCGTGCATCAACATACGTTATGCTGAATACTGTAAATATCCACTTAAGTTTAACTTGTTGAAGATTTCCACATAATTTTTTTGTTACGGTCCCTTTTAAAAATGTTGAAGAACTGAACAACGTAACTGTTCCAACTTTATATGGTACTGGCTAAGATAGCTCACATGTCTAAAGGCACTGTACTATTGTAATTTCCGTTAATAATCAAATGTTAATCCAAACAGGGTCATCGCTTTAAAACGCCACGACATTTGCGTCGTCAGTTGAAAATGACACATCCAATTCTGGAGACGTTATCAACTAATACAATTTATTTAAAGTTGCAAGTCTTATGAAAAGAAAAACTATGACATCTGGTAGATATTACACGGTGTACTGCACAAGAATGAATCTTCAACAATAACGTTGTGAAAACTTAAACAATTTTTTGTGGCAAAACAGCCCAATTGGGGTATAGGCCGTCTAAATGTTGAGGTTTCTGTTATCACAAATAATTAGAGAAACACGCTCCTTAGGACTCCTCTGAACGAGCGATCAGCTCGTCGCAGAGGCCGCTACCTACACAACACAAAACAAACAAAGAAGACGAACATCCAAAACCATAACGGAATTCGAACACGCGATCGCAGTAATCAACCGACCGCAGACTTACGCCTTAGACCGCTCGGCCCATCGTTCGGCAAACTTTACCCCAACTAACTAACTAACGCACTAACTAATCACAAAGAGCGGAGTCCTCCCTAAGAAGATGAGATCCTCAGCTAGTCAAGAAATTCCCCGAATTTTATGAAAACCGAAGGTTCATTACCGCATGCACAAGCGGGTCCACCACCTGCCCTGAACCTGAGCCAGATCGAACCAGACCATGTCTCCCGATTCCACATCTTGAAGATCCACTTTAATATTATCCTTCCATTTATTCCTAGGTCTTCCAAGTGGTGTATTCCTGTCAGGTCTCCCCACCAAAACCCTTTATTCACATCTCTTGTCTCCCATAGGTGCCACATACTCCGCCCATTTCATTCTTCTTGATTTCTCCAATCAATCTCTACACGGTATTTTCTGTGCATTGTATACGATTTCATCTTTGACTAAAATTAATTGTTTGTCTGAAAACAGCAATCAATCTGCAATGAATTTTATATTGTTTTCACATAATAGTATATTCCTCTACTCTCTTCTCCCCTCCTCTTCTATATATTTATCCATGTAAATTTTCAACACAAGAGGCGGTCAATATCTGTTCCCACTATTCTCGCAACAAAGAAGTAACCCTTTTACCTTTAGTTATAAGTCACTAAGTCGCACATTTTCCCAGTACAACGCTCACTTCAGTCCATTTAATATGCATTCTTATAAATAAAGCAGGGTATCGGTCAAATGATGGTACAAGTATTTAATCCTTAAATTTCTGTTCCTTTACAAAGAAGCAACAACACTACACAGCACTGCATAATGACAACAGCAAGAAAAGCTTACCCTATAAAATCCCAAATATAATGCATTCCTGACTTTTCATGAAGCTTGCACTGTTAACAGTTCGTAAATGCTCCATTAAAGGCCAATATTTAGTGGTGTAACGTCGAAGTTGGAGGAGTTTCATGGTTGCCGTGAGGCTGTACACTGGGAAAGGAGTGAGGTAGGAGACTGCTGGAAAACCGGGGTGAATATGAAGAGGCCCGAGGGCGAATCAAATACGCTGACGAGAAACAATTTTAAAAAGTCCTGTAGGAACTTGCAGTCTTGTTTCGCTCTTGAAGTTATTCCCCAGCTCACTGCTTACAGACGAAGCTGACTTTGGGCTATCAGCCAGTGACCAACATCAGATACTTGGCCCCTGTCTGTGTGAGAATGTTAATCTGCGTACTGAAAGGGTTTGCACAGCTCGCTACACATAGCTCCAGAACAGGAAAAGTTGTTTCCCTACTGCACGTGTATGTTCTGTATCGTTTTTTGCAAGGAATTTCTGTCTTTCCCTCTGTTAGTCAAGACTGTGATTCGCATACCAAAAACAGTGTATTATCTACAAAGTAATAAAACTTCCAACCTTCTGTATCATCTTACAGAACAAAAAAAAAAAAACAAAAAACTGTCAAAAACAGCACCCAAACTATCAACCACACACACCCTTTATGAAACAGACATCTACCCATAACTTTTCGTCTAATTTTTCCCGACTCCACA
>Ga0123352_10011662_pt1 | contig 13864 bp, 5 predicted proteins | sample TergutLab28metaG_FD_89700 | JGI IMG/M metagenome (GOLD analysis project Ga0123352, IMG submission 89700) | Labiotermes labralis P1 segment gut microbial communities from Petit-Saut dam, French Guiana - Lab288 P1 | ecosystem: Host-associated > Arthropoda: Insects > Digestive system > Gut ...
ACACACACACACACACACACACACACACACTAAACTGACTAATCAACCAGCTAGCCAATCAACAAAATGTGGGATTATTTCCATGAAACATAGTCCTTCCTAAGGATTTAACTGCCTCTTATACATAGTGAGGAAATATTCTGCATCCTGTAGAAATTGCAGTTTCATAACCACATTCATATGACCCCACAACCCATACCCCTCGTGAGGCTAATGAATCCAGTCCACACGTTTCTATCTTTTTTATTTATTATCCACTTTAATAATATCATTTCATTCATACCTATAACTTTAAAATTGTCTCTTGCATTCCGGAATTTGAATTGCAATTTGGTATGCAATTTTGTATCGCCTACTCATGGTAAGCCCATGTTTTCTTTCGTAAACTTATTTTGTCTCCCGTAATATGGAGACAGTCAAATATTGGCCAGGTTAGGGCAGGTAGTTTACCATTATAGACAAATTCTTTATCTTCACTGATTTCATAGGTAGCAGGATCAGCAGCGGTAGCGAATTCTTTGTAGGTTCGAATACATACTTAATTTTCGCCTCCGAATTTATTTATACTAATATTGAAGACATTTAACCTGTAACTATACAACGTGTTATAACTGAATTCAAAAGGAAGTTTGGACTATCCTTCCTCTGAGTTGGTATTCGTCGAACATTTTCGGGATAATGATTTTAATTTTTCATACATGTTTCAATTGTATTCGTTCTCATTCTGCCAGTTTATTGTAAACGTTAAGCTGTAAGAAGCTATTGAGTATGGGGTCCGATTCCTGGCATTAAGGAGAAATTTAACTTGTTTTGAGCTTTTCGCGGTAATGCTTGATGACATGGTGGTTGTCTTATGGGGTTTTATAGTATGCAGTGATTTAATGTTCCGACAATTAAGAGGAACGGCGGAACATTAATCACTACACGGTATAAAAACTCGCAAGATATCCATAATTTAAAGACACTTTATCAGTTGACCAAGAGTATGCATGGATGATAACTTCACGGCATTGAATCGATAGGAGACGGCTTAGCGATTGACTGTGTTATGGCTATCGTAGCCATTTGCAAGGAAATAGAGTTGTCTGTTATTTTCACCCGTGGCAACTCTGTTGGAAACTGTGCTGTTTGAAGGGTAAGAGACTTAACGAAATCGACTGTTTTAATTAAAAGCAGATAAGAATTTCTAAGGAAAGGGGAAGGTTAGATATGCATAAGGAAATGTGTTAAAGACTGAAGTATTGAAATCGAACGAGCGTTTTCAATATAAACACTCCGGTCTGTAATAGGAAGTTATGTGTGATGATTGTATAAAAAGGAACTCGTTATTTTCCTGAACTAGTCCCTTTTTCATAGCCCTGTTTTGGCTAGAAATTATATTGAGTATGCTTTGAAATAAGGTTTTGTGCGGTGAATTGGAAAGGACGTAACAGGAAGTGGTCGTGAACTTTTAGTAGACTAAAAACCTATTATTGTCGATCCCAATGGCCGCACGGACTACGGCGTGGGTGTGCGGCCGCTCGCTTGTTGGGATTGTGGGTCGAATCCCGCCGGGGCGTGGATGTCTGTCTCTTATGAGTGTTGTGTGTTGTTAGGTAGAGGACTCTGAGTCTTGCTGATCACTCGTCCAGAGGAGTCCTACCGAGTGTGGTGTGTCTAAGTGAGTGTGATCGTGAATCCTCGATAATGAGGAGGCCTTGGCCCATTATGGCTGTTGCGCAATGGTAAAAAAAAAACTATTATTAAATCAGCAGTCGTTGTCAATGAACTCGCATTCTATTCAGCACAACACCCATTTCCGGGTCGCAGCGGTCACGATAAAAGGGGAAACCGTACGTTGGCTGAAAGAGGAGGACATGGCGAATCTCTGTTAATTCACAGAGTCCTTAGAATAACTGCCGCGGCCCCTCTGGATCGGCGGGTTGGGAATTTCGTTCAGTGAAAGAAGGATCGAGTTGTGTGCCCCTTGTCACCATGGCATGGCTCGTCTTGCAGCGCTGCTAGAAAAGGTGGTTTCCAGGCTTCGTGGAGGACGCAGCTGACGTACTGAGTAAGCGGTACACGCAACGTACAAGGGGTGCTTGTTTGGCTTGTGTGCGAGGCAGGGGATAAAGGAGTGCCACTGTATCATAGTACCTCGAACTAAGATAAATTTTTGGATTCGTCTTACTCGTGGTTAGGGTCGAGCGGTGGGCTATTTCACCCTTACTTACTTACTTACTTACTGCATGGTGCAGAGTCCTTCTTGAGAAGCTAACTGGTTTGCAACTAGTCAAGAAATTCCCCGCATTTCACGGAATCCGAAGGTTCATTACCGCACTCACAAGCGTCCGTCACCTCTCTCTATCCTGGGCCAGCCCAATCCAGTCCATATACCCACATCCCACCTCCTGGAGATCCGTCCTAATATTATCCATCCATCTACGCCTAGGTCTCCCCAGTGGTCTTTTTCCCTCTGGTTACCCCACCAAGACCCTATACACCCCCTCTACTCACCCATACGCGCCACATGACCAGCCCATCTCATTCTTCTCAATTTTATCACCCGCACAATATTGGGTGAGGAGTACAAATCATTTAGTTCTTTGTTATGCAGTCTCTTCAATTTCCCCGTTACCTCGTCCCTCCTAGGTCCAAATATTCTCCTCAACACCATTTTCTCAAACACTTTCAGCTTCCTTCCCTCCCGCAATGTCAACGACCAAGTTTCACACACATACAAAACAACAGGCAAAATTTCACCCTTGGTAGTGAAGACTTGACTTCCTTAGATTACGAAGATATTTGTCACCAACTGGGCAATTATCAGCACCACAAGAAGGGGTTTTCCATGGAGTTATGTTAAATTGATTAACGGTGTGTAAATGCATAGTTGGAATGGTATTCATAGGAAGGATTTTACTGTGGTTAATAAGTACCAAAGTTTGAAGGCATACGAGTATTCTCATCTCTGTCTTGAAGGTCGATCCCGAAGGTGGAAGCACTACACACTATAGCGAATCACGTAACAGGAGATGGCAGTCTTAATAAGCTACCCATCACTTTGAAAAACTCATGTCTTATCTTATTATACTGAGGCCAGGGGACAGCAGTCCCTTCTAGTTGTTACGCTTTCCCCTCCATCTTACTTCCCGCTGATGTACCCCTCCAATCTTACGGTCACTCACTGCACACAATGTTGATAGCGATCTTGATATAAATTTCAGTAGTGTCACGCCCCTTGGACTTGATATATTAGGGCTAAGAAGGCCGGAAAAGATTACATCTGTAAGGCAGAGAACGATCGGCCACGACTGCCACCATCCCCACCATTCATGTACTTCTTTCCGTGACCTTGGTTTAGTGGAGATAGCAAATTTTAATTGAAGTCAATTCTAGACTGACATAAAAGTGTTTTGGGCAAAACTTTGTGTACAGTTTGCTTGCAGTAGGTTATGATACAGTTGTTACTGAGGTAAGAAAGCGTAGATTTGACTGTGCCCGTTCCTGTACGTGACAAGTGTACGGGAACTTCACGACGCAGTTTTTGGCTTCTTTATTTCGTCAATAAAAAGGTTTCTAATACTCTATGAGACGTTTTTTTTTAACAGGCTGCATTGTTTGTTATTTATGTATTCACGACTTGGCTTAAGTGTTAAACACTGCAACGTTTAAACACTTCTATCACACGACAGCACAACGTGTGCTTGTGTTGAGTTTCTCAAGACTTGTTCAGTTCTTGTTAACCTGGGTCAATAAAAAGAGAGTGGGCCTGTAGTAATAAACTATGGCACGTACTAAAGTACTGTTCTTTTTGAAAACATCAGTGTTAATGATGTTTTTTAAATACCATTTGCAGCTTCTGTATATTTAAGACGTTTTTAGCAGGCGTAAGCAATGACGACTGAGATTTTAAGCAACATTAAACTAATACAGAACGGATTATAGTAATTGTATTGATGCCGAAATTTGCCATTGGGGCAACATTGTCTCTGGAATATACAGTAGGCTTACTTTTATATCTAAACAAGCTTTTATAGCAAATATAAGCGGTAATTTGCTGTAATTACTTAGAGTTACGTTTTTATGGATTATTTATACTTGAGACCCAAGTAGCTCAGTCAGTATAGTGACTATGACACGGGCTTGACCATTTGCTTTTCAAATCCTGACAGGAATAAGTGGCATATCTATTCTCCAACACGTGCAGACCCCACTGGTATCCAGCCAGCCCCTGCTAAATGGTTGGGGGAAAGGTTACTGTTAGTTTTTTTATTTGTTCAAGAGCTGGCCCAAACAAGTCTGTTGCAGCTGACATTGCAAATGGAAACAGTTTGTTTAAATTTTAGTGCATATGTCTTCTTTTATTTTGGTGCGAAGTGGCCGGCCCCCAAAAAAACTACTGACTGTTTTACATACGCTATTCACCAAATCGAAGAACTAAGAACTCCTTTGTCAGTGCGTGAAATTTGGTAGGGCAATTGAGAATGCTCATGGTTATTCGGTTTTCTAGCATCGCTGTAGAGAGTTACACATGATCAGGTGATGAGGGCAGATCACTAAACGACGCTCATTTGCGGAAAGTTAAACTTTAATGAAAGGTGTAAGTACATAAATTTATAACTGGCTGCATTTTATTAAACAGTTTGTCGAGTTTCTTCACCAACAAATTTCTTTTGGTCTTTTTTAAATATACTAGCCTACTTTAGAATAATCTGATATGGAACTTAGGTCAATGTGTGAAGAAATTAATATCTTACAGAGGAGTAGTTCTTATAAATGGTTAGAGATTGGCACACTGGCTAGATAAGACCCCTTTAGACCCCGTGGTGTGGACCTCCTGGGTCAGAGGGCCCACGAAATGGTAGAATACTACAATTTTTTTTTTTGGTTATCTCGGGCTGGATCCCTTTCTTCTGACAAAAGACAGTGTGCTGAATCCCTGCTGTGGGATCTAGGAGTAACTTTGCTAATAATCAATTGAGCGGTCCCCACCCGGCTGTCTTTGCCACTAATTGTACACAATAGTACAATATATAACTGTTGATAACTTTAGAATTTCTTAAAATCAGAAATAGGTTGTGGTAAACAGTTAACGTTATGGCCCGGTCGCTTTACATTTGGGACACGAAACCATTACGCTTATTGGCTGGAAGGTATATAGGTTGCGCCTAGACCCAGTCTAGACCCGCTAAAGAAGAGAAAATTTCTGACCATGCAGGAAAATAACACCAAGGCGTCCGTCCTCCAGGCACTGACGCTCTCACTATGCTGACTGAGCTACCCGATTTCTATTAGGCTGGACACATGACATAAAACGTAGAAGTGTTTGAACTGTACAACGTGTGTATGAAATTATCTTCAATGTAATGAATATTTAAAGAAAAAAATGTTAATAAAGGAATAGTTAACCGTCTCAGAAAGGACTCCGAACATTATTACAGGCTTCCGCCGCGACGTAGATGTCTGCGTTCTTTTGGGATATTACGCAATGAGTGATAATTCCTTACCGATGTTTCGGGACAACCTATCGGTACCATCTTCTCGGATTGATTTACTCTTGAAGTTGGACTGGTGGGTTATCCCGAAACGTCGTTAAGAAGTCACCACTCTACGCTGCTTTCATACAATTTCCAAGTCTGTCTTCGAATAAGATTCCGGAATTCATTGTGCCATGCGATAGTTAACAAATCGCCATAACCTGTTTCAGTTGTTCAACTGCAATTATAAAAGGATTTCATTGATGTACCGCAGTATAGCATCTAGGATGCGAAGCACACGCCTTCCTAATCGAAGTGTGCGACTTTACAACCCGATGAAGCAACGCGGAATGAAGTGGTCGTAACTACGTACTTGGTTCTGTCCCGACATTTGCCTGCAAGGAGTAACACAGCCGTGAAAATGTCACTGAAAATAACGGTTCTCTTGACTGTGCACTAAATGCCCTGAAATGATACGACTGCGTATAGTTTAAGCTACATATTATATTTCCTGGAATAGAAGTAGTGTTATGAAGATTAGGGCTTCTTAAAGGTAAGAAAAGCATGCGATTTGTGCCGCGGGGGTTCAGGTTTTCTCTTATACAGGAGCCTTACATTAAGAAACTGATAGGAAATCTTGTTGACATAACCAGTAAAAACCGGTTCGGCACGCTTTTTGTACTCATGTGAGCGATTCTTTAGTCCTTCTTGAATTCGTTTTCCTGGCCGTATAAGTGGACAGAAGTCACGCTGTGTGCATGACTTAGCTGTCATCAGTCATTGCTTCCCGGAATCTTACTTGTGAAAATATTATGGTACTGGGAGATTAAATCCTTGTTTATAACGCAAAAATGTTACACCTGTGGGTCAGTCCATGAAGCGCTAGTGGGAACTTTTTAAGGAGAAAAGCAGTGCCTTGCATACGAATGGCACAAGCAGGTTTGCTGTAGGTGCTGACACAGAATTCACAAGTCGTCTCAATGCCGTCCTGGGATATCCATTCGTCATTCTAGCAACGTACTTCGAATTCTCTTGACAACTGTGTCGAAAATTCTGCACCGCTTTTAAAGCTACGTACACGAGGTGGCGCAGTTGGTTGAGGCATTGCGCTTCAAGCTGGGAGGTCGCGGGTTCGATTCCCCGATATTGTCATTGGAACATTTCATTGACATAATCCTTCCGGCCGCACTAGAACCCTGGGGTTGACTCAGCCCCTAACAGAAATGATTACCAGGAATATTTCCTGGGAGATAAAGGCAGCCGGTGCGTGGAGCTGATAACCTTACCACCTTCGTGTGCCTCAACTTCCTGGAACCCTCAGGGCCTGTCCAGGCCTATCTATAATGGGGTTACTTTACCTTTACAACTGCTAAAACTAGAGGGTCAGCCTCGTCGGAAACTATTTGAACAGTTTCGCTTATTATTTTAAACCCAACACACAGTTTAAAGATATCTTCTCTGTTGTGTTTTTCGTGCTCTTGAAATACCAATAAATTATGACCACTCGGTATGACTAGGACAATTTAAAAACACAGTGCAGTCAAGGAGAGTTTCAAGAGCGAAATATGATAAAATGCGTACAGGTGTACATAGTGTGAGCCGGGATAGAGCAGTCGGTATAGCGACCCGCTAGGGGTTGGGAGGTCCGAAGATCGAATCCCGGTGAGTGCGAGATTTTTTTCTCACCCGTCCAGACCGCCACCTAGGGCCCACCCAGCCTCCTATACAATGAGTATCGTGTCTTTCCCGGGGGTAAAGTGGACAGGGCGTGGCGTTGACCAGCCATCTAGCGCCGAGGTTAAAGAAAGAGCAGAGCTATACTTCTACTCCACCTCCGGACCTTCTTGGACTGTTATAGCGTGAACTGTATCGTTACTGGTGTGTACAGTATGAATGGACATACACTCCAAATACTTACAACAAAAACCGTCTTCGCAGTTCGTAAACGTAACAGAAGGTAATTATAAAGCTCCACTGCTCTAGCCCATTTTTAGACAACTATTGTTTTCATTTTGGTCCAAAAGAGTAAACCTATCCCTTAGCATAAGTATGTTGCCTATAGGTCTACTGACTTGGGGACACAAATGCTCCATGCTTATCCTCGGCATTATACGGCATATTGGTGGCTAAGTTCACACACAAATTTTTTTTGGGGGGGGGGCGGGGGAGGTAATAAAAAGGCTTCAGCGCCATGGCCGCTTTTTACACAGATGGAGCGGAAATAGGTTTAGTCTTCTTTTCCTACCAAGAGTCCAACTCCATATTTCCGTCGTTAAGTTCCACACTGAATCAAAGTGTGTGTGATTTCCTTCATCTATCAGCCGTCGTACAAATCTGTACTTGTTCTCAGTCTCGAGATCAGCTGTTCGCTTTTTTTTTCAACACACGAGCGGTTGTGGTGCAATATAATATACTTTGCTAGTACAAATATTGTTCATCAAACAACCAAACACCTAACGTGTAAGTTTACGACTGATGTTATTTAAGAAAAGCAAACACTTTCCGAAAGTTTCAAAGAAACTATGTTATAGGCTTAAGTCAAGGTTTTAACGGTTTTTTTTTTGGTTTGCATGGGTTTACAATGTGTACAATGGGTCGTCCGCTTGTAATTCTAGGGTACAGGATAAACTAACTACAATTCATTCACGATATCCGTGGAATGGGTACGAATGCGGAAAAGGAAAGAAAAAGGAAAAAGGTAAACTTAATCCACAGTGAGCTGTCGGTTGTATTAGAACACTTTACAACATTAATTTCTTCCAAATCATCCCGTTGTGTTTCTGAAAGTTTCAAAGACAAATGTTTTAATATTCTGTCCAACACAACATTTTTTTTTAAATTTCAGAACATCCACATGTTCCTGTCTCAACAGACCGACATCAGGGCATCTGTATATTGTTTAAAAACAATGTAAAATCTAATATGCTGAATCCTTATGCATTACGTTTTTACTCTGTTTTGAAACATTATACGGAATGCCTGATGATGATTTGCTAAGACCGAAACATGTAGGTGCTCTTAAATAAAGACACGCGGTTGTGCTGGACGGAATATGAGAATATTTGTCACTGAAACTTGAAAACTAAGGAATGCCGCTTATCATACTAACTACTAGTCTGTGACGTAATGACACTAATACATTTAACAATTTGAACACGAAGCGCAGACTGCTTTATTTAAAGACCCAGTTCGTACCGCACAGTAAACATTTTTCATCTCGGTTATTTTATATGGGGCAGAATCCGCTGTTTGTTCTGAGATAAATACAAAACAAATAAATACAGTGTGGGCAGAATATCAATTATAAAGTTTTAAACCTGTTGGTTCACGCAACCAGTAGGCTTTAAAAGGTTAAACTGTATGTCACCGAGTTTCCCACGAAGAAAAATAAAAGGCTTGCATTCGTCTGGATTTGAAAACCTTGCGGGGCATATTCAGCGATTTAGTTTTTCTATCCCGTAAATTTTGTGGTAATCATGCATTCTTGTTTGTTCAGCAGGAGTTTTAGTAGTAATGAGGTGTAACAGATGGAGCAATTGCGGTCATTAGGATGCTAATCGGGGGTTAATTTGACGTGCAGTGGCGACAGTTGGAAACTTGATCCCACGAAGCACTTCGTAGTGTGATTCGGTATTTATGGGCGAATAATATTTCCGGTCATCGAAATTAGTTATGTTATGGTGGGGCCGTCAGATTGCCGCATGGCCGATAATGGCGCGATGAGTTCGAAATTTGTAGAAATGGATTTTCAAGACGACTATTACACCAGTCAGCACGGCACACTGGTCAACAAAGATTTTGTCCAATGGGGAAAAATATCTTTCTCCGATGTATTTTTGGACGCTGAATTCAAATATGTTTCCAGAATTTCTCTATCACCCACATCTTTCGCTGCAGGTTAAAGGGCTGGAATCTTCTGCTCCAGGACACTGTTTGTTTTTACCATGTGCGCCATGAAGAATTCAAGGAATTCTTCTCCCTGGAAGATAGTGTCATGTTTTGCAATGATATTTGTTCCGTCATGGAAGTACTTGGCCATGAATATAACCCAGATCAGTGGCGCTTGTTCATTGATTCATCAAAGGTGAACACGAAGGTGGTTCTACTCCACAACGGAAATAGATTCCCCTCCGTTCCTTTGGCTCATGCAGTCAACACGAAGGAAAGTTATGAAAACATGAAGCTGCTGTTGGGAACGATTAAGTATGACTAATTTAAGTGGAATTTATGTGGCGATCTCAAGGTTGTGGCACTGTTACTCGGAATGCAACTCGGTTACACAAAATACTGATGTTTCCTGTGCGAGTGGTACAGAAGGGACAAGAAGAATCATTATGTAAATAAACTGTGGCCTAAATGAACATCACTGACGCTAGGGGACGAAAATGTCGTCAGCCCTCTTGTTCTTTCGGAGAAAATTTATCTGCCCCCTTTGCACATAAAGCTGGGCCTCATGAAAAACTTTGTGAACGGTATGGACAAAACCGGCCGTGGATTCGAATATGTGAGGAATAAGTTCCCAAATGTGAGTGACGCAAAAATCAAGGAGGTTATATTTATAGGACCCCAGATCAAGAAACTGATGCAAGAAAAACAGTTGGATGAAGACCTGAATGAGACTGAAAGAAATGCATGGTTGTCATTTAAGAGGATCTGCAACGACTTCTTAGGAAATCACAAAGCAGCCAACTAACAGGACGTTGTGCAGGACCTGTTGACTTCGTACAAAGCTATGGGGATGCAATATGAGTCTGAAAATACACTCCCTGGAGTCACACTTGGATTTTTTCCCAGAAAACCTCGGCCAAGTCTGTGGCGAACACGGTGAAATATTTCACCAAGACATTGTGGTTATGGAAAAGCGGTTCCAAGGCAAGTGGACCTCAAGTATATTGACAGACTATTGCTGGACACTGAAGATGGGTGTACCAGACGCCAAATACCGGCGAAAGTCATAAGCCTCTACATTTTAGAGGACGTTTCTGCCTGTTTCATAAGCACGTAAAGTACTATTTTGCACATTAAATTCCTCTGTATCATTGAAACCGTGCCAGATAGAAAAATTCTGTATACATATATGAATTGAGCATAAAAAGTACTGCTAAGTTCATCTATTGAAGTTTGTGGGACAAAAAAGTTAAATTTTGTTGACCAGTGTTATTAGTTGTGGAACCCATTCTGGAAAACCGAAGGGTCACAATGCGAAATTTATCCACTGCATTGGAGTTGTTCAGTGGAACTCTACACATTGTCCACGACGATTCTGATACCGCAATATTTATGCACGATATAAAAAAGATGTCTGACGAAATATCATAAAAACCGAAGCGTTGAAGATGCGTTGTGATTGATGTTTCACATCGTCAACAATTTAAAAAAAAAATAATGGAACAAGATCATGTAATTTATCGTGGCAGGGAATGAGACAAGTGCACAACGCTACTTCTCAGACATAAGCCGAAATGCAGTGGAAACGCTCAAATTCTCCCGTATTCTGAATTTTGAAGTGTTTAAGTCTGCTCGTATAGTTACGGAATATTTATTTGATGACGCAGAAGAGTCATGCACGTTGAATTCGTGTTTCGAGTAGAACAGTGATCGCGAAAGCCTACTGCGACATATCGCGACGAATGTGCGGAGCTATTCGAAGTGCAGTCTTGCAGCACAACAATGTAACCCCACACAGAGTATGTAGGGCACTATGTTTATTGCATTCGTTTTACAGCGAACCTGTGAACTATTGACAGTATACTCCTCACTTTGCACCATCGGAATTGTTATTTTTTTAGAACCTGCGAAGTCACACTTGGAACTTCACCGATTCTGCAAAAATGAGGAAGGAGAAACAACTTTTCGTGATTAGCTGCAAATGCAGGACCTTGATTGGTAGTTCGACGGAATGTTGAAACTTGTGCCGAGATGGATAAGTATCACTGTCGTCGGGGAAATTATCTTTAAAAATAAGGATATCTGAACTGAAAGTTTAGCTTCATTTAACCTTGTAATGATTCTATGGCTAATTTTTATTATCTGGAAAATGTTAATAGTTGATCATCCTTGGTAGGTTTGTTGATTTTCCTGCGAAAACCAAATATAACGGTGTCACATTCCAGAATGCCTTAGACTGTATAAATATCCTAACCTTGTTTTGTTAATTCACCGACACTAAGCCAGCCTTTAGTTTTGATTGAAGAAGTGGAGCTGCGGATTGACTGATTCGCTCTAATGCACTCCGGCTAGTGATCAGTAAAAGCTTTAGGACAAATTCGCTAAAGAAGCAGCTGTGTAGGTAGTAGTTAAATTACTTTCTTGCCTTAGAAGTTTGTAATTTTTATCCTCCACTACCTGCATGATAAAGGTTTTCTTTCTTTCCCCATGGCGCAACATCCCCTAGTGGGCTAGGGCATTCACGATCACACATCAGCTAGACACACCACACTCTGTGCGACTTACCCGGCCGAGTGACCAGCCCGACGCAGAGACCTCTATCTGACAAACCACAACAGTCACAAACAGAGACTTCCGTGACCCAGGCGGGATTTGAACCCGCAATCGAAACAAGTGAGCGGGTGGAGATCCACTTCTTAGACCGCGTGGCCATTGGGATCGGCGATAGAGATCTATAGCTGTGTTTAGTCTATAAGAGCTCGCAAAATTAGGAAATGCAAAATATTGCTCTTGTACTCAGTTTCGTCTTTCCGCTTGATGTCAAAATGTGACCAATCAGAGAACTATTATAGAAACAAACACGCAATAAGGGCGAAGTACTGGTATTATGATTCCGCTAGCTCGACAGGCGGTAAAGACCTCACGTTTATCCTATGCTCCCCGCATGAAATGATATTTGGCAACATACGTGACTCCGCCTGGCAGTTACAGTGCTGTAAATATTTCGAGGCAGGGGCAAGTGACTCTCTCTTCTCCAAAACCGTCCAGTCCGGATAAGCGATCCACTCCTCCTATTCATTGAGTCCCAGGGGTTTTCCGGGGGTAAAGCGGCCAGGGCATGAAGTTGACCACTCACCTCCATCTAATACCAATGTTAAGAATAAGTGAACCTTTACGTGCTCTTCTCCTATATACCTTCATGCCATGAAGAGAGCAACTTTGCCTTGACCGTCTACGAAGACACCTGTATCATCATTTTTCAGCTAGTTAGTAAAAGTTACAGCTACATGGGAATTGGCTACATCCAGACAATGTCCAGAGGGAAAAGGGGCCCGTCAAGGAGAAATCTTGGGTATAAAAACGATTCTGGAGTGGGGATTCGTGTACTTTTTGTGACGGGACAGGTCCATTGTGCGACAAATATGGAATATATTATGATATATTTGTTAACTGCAATTGGGTTGACATCCGGTGGCAGTAGTACTGTACACGTTTACACACAAACAATACACAGAACAACACAATTAACAACTTTAGTTGAAAGGCTTTCTGGGATTCGAACCCAGACTGGTCAAACTAAAATTAACGATGAACTAACCGCGTAGAAATTATCGCCTAATTGGGAAGAGTGCGGGCCGTGTTGAAACAGAAATTGTATCATTAGATAAACTAACAGGCCTATTCTATATCTAAACAGTGTCGTTTACAAGACTTATTAAAGCTTTGAAATGCCAGTGTTGAGAAGTAATAAGGTAAAGTTGTTCCTGGGCGCGCTATGAAGGTATGTAGGAAGATTAGAGTTGTAGATACTCACTCTTAACTTTGGCACTAATGGAGGTGCGTGGTAGAATTCATGCCCCGCACGCTTTACCCCCCTGAAAGAACCCCGGCATCCATTGAACAGTCGGTTGAGTGGATCCCATAGCCTGTCTGGACGTTACGGAAACAAGTAAAATCTCCTTCTCATCCCGGGATTCGATCGTAGCTAAGTCATTACACCGGCAACGCTGTCCTGTCTGTGCTGTTGGAGATGTGCTTTCTGGGACTTACTGCAGTGAAGGGAACGAAAATATTTGTAAATGTGTATTTCAAGTTTAACATTTGCCTCTTATTAGAAGTTTAATTAATTGAGCAGCTACACCTTAGCTGAAAATGTGACTGATAGTAGCCACTGAGGTACATCGAACTTGGACTGTTGAATGGTCAAAAATATAATGAAAGAAACGCGACTTTTGATTTTTTTTCCACTACAGCGGCTAAATTCCACCACAGTATTAGTAATGTCCATGATTTAAGTGCAAGAAAACAGATTATTAGACTACATATCGCTCATTTGCGACAAGAGTGTCACAACTCAAAATTTTTTTATTTTCAGGAGAAACTTTTAAAGGTTTTGAAGTGCTATAATTTTCTATGAGTGCAACGACGACACAGCTGCTCTCCAGCGGCGAGTTTTGCAAACTGCGTTATGACACTATACCTGTTAAAAGTGCATCTGCAAACGTTTCTTTCTATAC
>Ga0123352_10011663_pt1 | contig 13864 bp, 11 predicted proteins | sample TergutLab28metaG_FD_89700 | JGI IMG/M metagenome (GOLD analysis project Ga0123352, IMG submission 89700) | Labiotermes labralis P1 segment gut microbial communities from Petit-Saut dam, French Guiana - Lab288 P1 | ecosystem: Host-associated > Arthropoda: Insects > Digestive system > Gut ...
AGTGTGTGTGTGGTGTGTGTGTGTCGGAGTGTGTGTGTGGTGGGGGTGTGGGGGGGGGGGTGTGTGGGGGAGGGGGGGGGGTGTGGGTGGGGGGGGGGGTGGGGGAAAGAGAGTGGGGGGGGGGGGGGGGGGGGGGGGGGGGGGCAAAGGCCCTAGGAACGCCGTGCATTCGAGGCCGGAGCTGTTTTTGGAATCAAGGTGCAACATGGTGAGTGTCCGTGCCGGGAGGCAAACGACTCCTCTGTCGCCGAGTCGGCAACACAGTCACTACACACACTGAGCTATGTCGGCTACTACATCAAACATACACTTTTCCAAATCTGCTACATAATAATGAAGGGGACCACCGCGGTCTCTCGTGATTGAACTACTTTTTAAAACCGGTTCTTCTGTCTAAAACACTGTGCCATCAAACTCAGTGTGAAAAGACGATAATAAGATTTGTAACCCAAATTTCAAAGCTTTACCACGAGAACGGGAAATCACGATGCCAATTTAGTCGCCATCTCGTACTGCTACTTCGACGTATGCATACGATTACATTCAAATCCTTGGCGCCAGTCATCAGGATGTAACCAGGACGCAATGCTCGACGTCAGTGTTTCTCAAATTGGGATCCGCAAAGGGGTGACAGGGGTTCCGAGAGACGAAAATGCGAAACGGCGGAAGAACTCCGTTGGCGGTCCAAAATTTTTTAAGTACGAAGTAAAAAATCCGCGTAGCGACGTTGGACACTAATCTGTCACTGATAGCACGCACACAGTCAATCGCTGCTGCAATCCAGAAGCTTCCTGATTCTGTATTCCTGTCAGTCGGCACAGATCGTCGTGGACAGTCGATGTGTCGGGCAAAACGATCAGGGTATCGATGAGTCTGAGGTTAGCCGTTCATTTTTTTACATGTATTGTACACAGAAGGTAAACAAATGGTGGTATTTAATTTTATATTTAACTTATTGTGGACAGGTAGAGGTTCCTCAGTAAGTTCTATAGCTTTTTTTAGGGTTCTGTGAGCTAAAACAGATTGCTAAGTACGGCTCTGTAACAAACGCAATACCCAGCGATACAGCGAAAGCAAACGGTTCACAGCAGGCGTTTTGTACGCCTACCATGCGTAGCTACGTGGGCAGCAGAGACGGAGAACAATCAGCATTCAGGCGTGGCGTCTGAGGTAATTCGAATCATGTTACGGGGATGAACATCAGGCATGACATAAGCATGATTCATCCGCATTGCCATGGCAGCCGACGCGTCACGGCCACGTCACATGACTCGGCTTGACGTCATCGGTTAACCCAAACATAGTACCAGAGAAATCTTCCCAGCCGAATTCCAGGCGAACTACTCTGCAGGTAAACAAAACTTTCTATTTTCCGCTTTCACTTCTCTGAACCTCCGTACTAAGGAAATAACATTACGTCACTGTTTTAACAGGGAGTATCCACGTACTATTAACGATCAACGGCATTTTACCCCCCATACATTACGCTTAGAGGCAGAACACCCGGTTTTGGCAAAGGGGGGTCCATCATTACATATGACATAATTACTTGCTTACTTACTCCATGGAGCAGAGTCCATCTTGAGAAGCTAACCGGTTTGCAACTAGTCAAGAAATTCCCCACATTTTATGGAACCCGAAGGTTCATTACCACATTCACAAGTGCCCGCCACCTGTCCCTATCCCGAGCCAGCTCGATCCAGTCCATACCCACACACCCAATTTCCTGAAGATCCATCTTAATATTTATTATCCTCCCATGTACGTTTGGGTCTCTCCAGTGGTCTCTTTCCCTCAGGTCTCCCCACCAAAACCCTGAACACGCCTCTCCCCTCCCCATACACGCTACATGCCCCGCCAACCCCATTCTTCTTGATTTTATCACTCGCACAATATTGGGTGGCGAGTACAGCAGTGCGTATGATATAGTCTTCATATTGGCTTCTCTACGTTAAGACGGAACACAACCGCCTGGTACGTCTGTAAGGTACTAACGAGTCGGTCCACTCTCGGCGCGAACATCGGGCACCACTTTTTAACTCTTCCTCGTCATCTTCACGCCAATGCCAGCAGCACAGTACCAACAAAACACTGCATACACATTATCAGCACTCCTTTCCAACCCAACGTTTAAACACAGTTCTTCTGAACGCCCTGTTGCACACGATGCTGTGTCACAAGCCCAGCATCATGCAACAGCCACTGCTCACCACAGACGTTCGAACGTAATCAAACAACCCTAACCCGCGAACCTGACCTTACGCTTCTGCCAGCTACTAAAAGGTAACGATCTGATTACGATACCCCTTACCTGAATTTAAAAAAAAAAAACTACGAAAGGTGACTATTAGCTTCGTATTGTCTGTATGTCCGTCCGTCCGCATGGAACACCTCGGCTACCACTGTACGGATTTTCATAAGATGTCATATTTGAATATTTTTCGCAATTTTGTCCAGAATATTAAAAGTTACACTAAACTCCGACACGGATAACGGGTTCTTTACATTAAGACCTGTGTAAATTTATGACAACTCAATGAATTCTTAGAATGAGAAATATTTCAGACAAACGTTTAAAGAAAATTAAAAAAAAAAAATTATGTTCAATTACCCCCCACGAAGTCTTGCCGTTTATGAAATTGGGGGAAAACATGGGACAGCCAGACAGACCACAAATGACAATATAAAACGGCGCATGCGCTTTGCATACTGGGTAACTAAGGCTACAGACACACACACACTCAGAATATGTAGTATTTACTGCTTCTCCACTGTCTGGTTGCGCGAACGCACCCAAATGCTACATTGTACGTAAACTGCCTGTCTTGTTTCATTTAAAAACAATGCGTTAGACCACGGCGACATAGTCGCGAACAGTTAGTTGTGTCAACACAAAGTTAATTACGTCCCATCGCACGGTATGTCTGAAGGCAGGACAAGGCAAGGCAAGCTGTGATGCAGAAGCAGTTCTAATGTGAATTGTACTAAACTCAAACCTTAGGAATTAAGCAGTGTCGAAAGGTTACGTCCGTTAACTGAAAGTGGAAACACTATGGAGGAGGACGTCACTTATTTCAGACGTAACACCTGAGGGCCTGTAGAAATCCACCCAGAACGAAATGTAAGAAATGCCCACATTTTGGACCAAGAGTTGAACCCAGGCGCACCCACATACAAAAAAAGAGCGCTACAGCTCGCGAGGCCTATGAAAAGGGCGGCACGAAGCTGAGTACCTGAAACACGAAGCTGGAGCAGCAGTAAACCTTAATATATAAAACTGAAAGAGACAAAATGCGGTCCCAGGAACTTGAGGCAATGACGCAAGGACCAACATCATGAGGTGTTAAATGAAATGGGTGCAACACAGCAGCAGGTAAACAAGTCTATCGTTGGTGACGCGGACTCACGTTGCAAAAAGTTCTCGAAGTTCCGGCAGCACGCCAGGAGGCTGGGCGGATGCAAAACAGTCTGGCAATGCGGTCTATGGTAACTGGCTTGTCACGTGAGTGTGTGTGTGTGTGTGTGTGTGTGTGTGTGTGTGTGTGAGGGGGGCGGGGGAGGCCAGTCTGTCACAACTCGGAGATGCTGGAATGAGTAGACACGCTACACTGTAGGAGTAACGTCTACATTTGTTCTGTGTCCTAGAATTGCCACAAATTTTATGCGGATCGCCGAATCGCGGTTCATCACCCAACGTCTACTACCTCACAACGTGTCTATCAGAGGTGCGCGACCTTTGTTAGCCGCTGTTCACTAGACACACCAGATTTGGCGAAGTGACACCAGGGTTTTTTTTAAAAGCATAATACTTAATGCGTTTACACCGTGTGTCACTAAACGCTCCACGGGCCAATGAGGAGCCGAGGACCACGGGGGCGCACCAATGGGTTACATCACTTAAAAGCCCCAAAACTCGATAGTTTTCTCACAACACGAGATCCTGAACGAATACGAAATCCCTTGGATGAGGCCCTCAACTCCGCGCGAAAACTTCTGCACTAAGTAGTGTCAAAATCAGCCCAGTACCTTCTGTCCTAAGCGTGTTAAATCAACGTGGTACATTCCGCCCTACGCGTGTAAATTCAACGCGGTTCTCTCCGCCCTAAGCTGTGTCAAAACAGCGTGGTACCTTCCGCCCTAAGCGGGGTCATATCAACGCGGTTACCTTCCGCCCTAACCGGTGTTAAAATCACTCACGCCCGTAACAAATTCGACATTTAAGATCTGATAACAAGATATCAGTGTCTTTACACATCGGTGTCGTCTCGAAATGGCCCAAAATAATCACGTAAGGGCCACAAGACATCTGTTACGTCACGAATTACAATCTCGGCACTGTAATCCGACACGAGTGCGGTCGGAAATAACATGACCCTTGATGCTGTGACAGATCAAGCCTGCCGCACGCAGTACGAGGTGTCACTACAGAAACGCAAGCGCCAAACGAAGTGGCAAAGCAAGCCAAGCAACGCGACGTGACGGAACGACCTATTTTCGTAATATACTTGGAAAAAATAACTTGTTTTTTCCCTTGTAATCCAATTTATCACGAACAAGAATAGGCAGCTCTTAGCAAAGGATGGCTCCTTGTATTTATAAATGTCGTCATAGAGTATTCTACATCTGATGGCCGCTACGGCATAATTCAAGCCAACAAGCGATCATCTTCAATGTTGTGCCCCGTTGAACATTTGTTCCAGAGAAATGCGGGGAGAGATGATATGGTGTGGTGGACTTAGGAAACCGATCCTTACGGGCGCATTTACGTTTCGTACAATTATCAAAACAAGACAAATTATTTCGCTACGCAGCATTCACCGGGTTGGTGTTAGTAATGGGGAAGCACCACGTTTTCTGCGACGTACGAAATGAATTCTTGTGTACTAACTAATTACATCAGACTTATGTTTGAAGGGGTTAGAGACAGTCATGCCATGGGTCAGTTTGTTAGTGTCCAGGCTCGGATTCGATCACTGTTCGTAGTGGGCGAAGTCCCTAAGACACAGGTTTTCCTCCGAACACCTTGGTGCAGTGCACCCTTTTACAGGCACAGAGGCTCTGTAAAGGCCGTACGGCCCATAGGGGGAGTAGAGGTATAGCTCTACTCTTTCTTGACCATGGCACTAGAAGGGGGTGAGGGCTCAGCGTCACGCCCCGGCCGCTCTTTACCCTGGGAAAGATCCGGTACTCATTGTACAGGTGGCTGGATGGGCCCCAAGGCCGGTCTGGGCAGGTGCGGAAAATCTCGCCCCCAACCGGGATTCGATCCCCGGACCGTCCAACCCGTAGCGAGTCGCTATACCGACTGAGTTATCCCGGCCCACGTTACAATGGGCAATGTCCACTGTCTTCGGATCAGAACATGTTCCAAACCTAACTGTACAGTCAGAATTAATATTAATGAAAAGAAAATATCCATGTATGTGCACTTCGTTGTCACTGCGACAAACGCCGTAAGGACAACACTGGTATACGCTACATACAATAACTGTACAAAATCCGAACCCTGAACACAAAGTACCGGAGTATAAAGACAAACAGCGTGTCTGAAAATAAAAATTGGTAACATGCGTAAAGGTTGAGCTCTGTTTGCATTCCTGGCGTCTCCGGGGAGGGGGAATAACTCAAAGGGAGCTTACAGGAAAATACAACACAGAAATAATGTCGAACATTAATATAAGAAGGTCAACACTGAAAAATGACAATACATCTACTACCAGCAAAGAAAGAAGGAAAGAAAGAATGGACGGAATAAAGAAAGGAAGGAAGGAAAAAGGACGGAAGAAAGGAAGGAAGAAAGAATGAAAGGAAGAAAGGAAGAATGAAAAGAAGAAAGGAAGAAGGACGAAAGGAAGAATAAAAAGAAGGAAGAAGGAAGAAAGAAAGAAATGAAAAAAGAAAAATAAAGAAAGAGCAAAGAAAACGTTTATTTAATGCGTGAACTCGAGGGAATTTTTATGCTCTCCTGCCTTCCGTAATGTATACCAAATGATGAGTACAGTCTGTCAGATCACAGGTCACTGGAAGCAATAAATACGCAAATACGGAGACTTATCTTTCAGTGCTGGCCACAGCACGGCAGGTTTCTCGCACACAAAGAGTACATCCGATGCAACGTCCCATGCCAGCTGTGGTGCTTAGGACAGCGATAAAAGAAACTCCCTGTATCACATCAATAAAATGGCCTGCAATTTAAATCACAACAGTCAGCTTCACCCACAGACACGTACCGTCAAGGAACATTCCGTAGTCTTTATAAACTTACCCCTGGGCCATTCGAATATAAACACACAACCGTCCCCGCCTTTACATAATCTGCCCGTATATGGACTGTCGCAATTCACTTGACACTCGACGTTTAAAAACGCTGACACCCCATCAGGTGACGTTTGCGCCACCCTGTATAAACTCCAGAATAAACGCACATACAGTGGCACTTTCTTTATCTGTTTCAGCATTACGAAATGAGCCACGTTTTATAATAGCCTACAGGTTTGAGTGCTTTGGGCGGAACTATTTGGCAAATGTGCCAGATTTCTGGACTGCTATCAAATGCATTTCATCGCTCCTGACACGTCAACGCTTCCAAAATATATGAGAAACGGTGCGCGGTGTACCGTTTCGAAACCAAACCTGGCGGACGGCGGAGAAAGTTGCGTTTTCTGACGTCACTCTTACGCCGTGACACGAACTTGGCACACTGAACGGCAGCGGGCCTGTGTTCCAAATACCGGTTATATGCGTCGCAAGCACTGCAACAATTGTAATATACGCTGATTGTCAGACCAACCAGCAGTGTGGTAAGAGAAAACACTGGTACACCGGCAGACCTTATTGCAACTACTTTCAAAATCGGCTAACTTTTATACCTCCCAGAGCCACAGAAACGAGATGACATAAGCAAGGCATAAATACCAAGCACATGAATCAGACTGAATATAAACTCTGCCACTCACAACGAACTGGTCCAATAATATATTTCACAAATCTATGCCTATATATGGTATGGTGGTAGGATCAGAACGAATCTTGTTGGCAACATTTTTTGTTAACCCCTTTATTTATACTCTCGGTCTGTAGCAGACCTTTAGTACATGTGTGGAGAAATTAGTACAATAGTCAGGTAGAGAATCATAGTGAGGGGTATTCCAGTGAATACCCCTCAGTTAACAGGAACTTTTAAGTTATGAATCTGTGAGACAGATCAAACGGTGAATAACGGCGTAGTCTGCCTGGGCCTTGCTTCTCGAGGAGGGAGGTCGTGAGTTTATTTGGGTGCACCTCTATTTTGGCTTTATAGTTGGTACTAAGCCGTGTGATTTCTTCCCGTATAGTTGGTATTTGAAGATCAGTGTGTAGCATATGGTTGGGTATGTACCATGGTGCGTCGGTCGCCATCCTGAGAATTTTGTTCTGTAGTCGTCGTAATATTTCAATGTTTGATTGGGATGCTGTTCCCCATAATGGTACACCGTAAGTCCAAATGGGTTTTAGTATGATGATGTATATAAGTAATTTGTTGGTCAGGGAGAGCTTGGATTTACGTTTGTTGGCAACATACATGGAAGATACACGGTAAACCCTCTAGTAACACGGTTTTTACTAAAGGCTGTTGAATGTATACAGCTGGAAAGTGGGGTGGGGTGGGGTGGGGGAGATTGCCAAACGTTTACAAATTTAAATACACGCGGTCAAACGCGGGCGGTTACTCATCCTTTATGGACTCTGGCAACAGCATCAGCTAACCTCCACTGTGTAAATGTTTGCCGTTAAAAATACACGTAATTCAAGCTAAGGCTGGGGAGAGGATCCATACGTGTTCGAGTTCACGTAACCCTATTTTTTCCCCATAAGCTGGCCAAACGTGGTATAGCTCGCCATGCTGTAATCACTCCCCCCAAACCCCGCGTTGAAGAGGGGATCACCGTTTATCCAGAAACCTTGGTCTTTTTATAAAAGTGAACAGAGTAAACATCTGGTCGCATCCCTGAGCCAGGCACTTGAAGCCCACCTCTCCTCTCCTCACGACCTACCTTCACAACAAACATCTAAATACGACATTCGCGTCTCTTTTCTAGTCGTCGCAATGGACTTTTTCCAAGAAATATGTATACCCACCAACATTCTGTAAACATACTTTGTTGCAATCATCACAGCAAGGCGCCCAGCCTATCGCAACTTCTAAGGCTTCCTTGTCCTAACACCGGGTAATTCGCAGAACTCAATAGGGAACACCCTAAATCCCTGGCTTTATCACTACTAAAACACACTAACGGAAAGCTGCAACAGCCTATGTGATGGCGTCACACAGATCTAAGACACCGCAAGGCACATTCCCAAAACTGTGCTGGATCCCCCACTCAGTGCGCATGATGCAACATCTTAGCAAACCCGCCTTCAAATGCGATAATTACCAGCAATGGTCTCTGAAAGGGACGGGTAGCCTACACCATTTTCCTACTGATATCAATTGACAGGCAAGAGAGCCCTGCCTGTGCAGTAAACAGCGCGATACTTGGCGAAGCTGGACTTCGCTCCTGTCCTCATATAGGAGTCCGGTGGAAAAACATTGAGTTTACTTTGATTACAGCATTTGTTGGCATTGTGATATGTGGAAAGTCGAGCTGTACACAAGCTGTCAAAACAAAAACAGGATGTTGTTATCTCTCAAAAAGAAACCCATGACAGAATTTGAAAAATTTGGACTTCCGAGACCTCAAGTGTTGACACAATAGAAAGTGGTGATTGTGTCAATACCCTACGTATCTAGAGCAGATAGTGGCAGGGGCCTTGTAACAGAAGCGATGACCACAACTGACATTACGCGTGTAAACCCGTGGGGGACGGAATTGCTGGAACCTCTCTTTGACAAATCCAACATTTTGACCGGTCGGTCAGTATAAATAACAACCCAATTCTCCCGCTAGAGACACTCCGAGCTGTTTCTGAGCACGCCACACCTAAGGTCCCCCGTCTCTTCTGGTTCATTGACCAAACGGCAACAAAAAGTACCATATACATCAGTACAATAAATCGCACACGTATGGAATGAAAGAGTATGAAAGTACATCCTACCCTAAGAAAACAAAGTCCTCAGATTAATCGTCAACGCTCCATGGTATGTACCGAACACCATTTTACACACCGATCTACAGATACCCACAGTTAAAGCAGAAATAACTAACTTCAGCACCACATACCGAGAAAAGCTCATCACACATCCCAACAAACTCATACCTGCACTACTAGAAGAAGAACCAAGGAGATTAAAACGATTCAAACCAACTGAACTACCCACAAGGTTCTCATAAGCACCGTACACAGGTACGAGAACATCTAATGTGAGGACATTCAATGGAATATTACTCCACAGGTCACGCAATATCTGCGTAGGACGTAAGGTTAATTGTACTTATAGTCTGCACTAGACTGGTGGTACAATAAAGGAGACAAAAAAAAATCCTAAGATAACGTGACATCGCCCTACCGCAGGAGAAATAGAGGGGTTGGGACCACGGCTAGAAATCTAGGCCAGGAGTGTGACGTCAGTGTGCGGCCGCCCCTTGTGTTGTCCAATAAGATACCACGAATACTTCTGCACTATGTCGTCACAACTTTACTGGTAAACAAGTTTTAGAAGTTTCTGTCAAGATCTAATTAACTTTACCCAATTTCAATTCATAATATAATGTAATGATCACGTTCAAACAGGACTATTTCGTCATTGTGCGAACGTCATACAGCGTACCTACACAAACCTAGATAGTACATATAGCCTACTACACACCTAGGCTGTATGGTACAGCCTATTGCTCCTAGGCTACAAACCTGTACAGCATATTTATCTTAGTAATTAACCAACTTGATGCACAAAATTTTTGTTTTACAATAAGTTCATTTCATGCATCTACATGTTTTGAGCACCATGTGCTCATCATCAGGAGGTCAAAATTGTATTATACAGCCCCTGGTATCGTCACACCTACACCGCGGGTGTTCATCTCTCGCGAGTACGTTAAATGGCAAAGTAATTATTTTCTGGGGTGTGAACTAAATATCGCCCCGAAAAGGAAAGGCTGGATCCCGGTACTTTGAAAGAAGGCCTCGTGTGGGCGAATGGCCGGCCACCTTCATGTCCAACAGTGGTGCAATTCTGTTCGCCCCCATAACCACATAACGCCTATGACGTGTGAAGAAATTCGTCACATAACTTAACCCGATTTCGACCATTAAAACATTCCAGCTGAAGAAGAGTGTGCTGTTGACCAAGCAAAGGAATTCACCGTCACAGGCAACTGCACCATGACTTGCAAAACACCCACCCGACATCGGCGGCTAAACCAAGCATACCAAAAAACCACTGAAGCCTAACAGCAGCAATTTGCAACCGGTTCCCTGCAAATCTCAACACAGAATGCGACCACAACTCTTGTAGACGGAAATGGTAACGTACCGTATCTGCAGGGAAATGCCAACAAACGGTTTCGCAATCGTACAGCATGGAGCAATACTCCGTAATTTCATGCGCATACCTCAACTGCAAAGGATCGCGTTCAGTTGCACAGTAAAACCGGCGATGAATGCCACCCTTGTAAGTCGGCCACCTGTCATAGCTGGCCAAACTTTAAGGAACCGGCAAATTCATGAACTATATATATCTAGAAAGTGTGTCATCCCCGTTGTGTGTGTGAAACTTGGAAAATTGTATGTAGTTAAACACAACTATGTCACATGAGGTGTATTTAATGACTCTATAATGGACAACTACATGTTTCGGCCTGTACTGGCCGTCTTCAACTGGTCTTAGGGGAACTTAAGATCTTACTATAAGCATGCTTATAGTAAGACCTTAAGTTCCCCTAAGACAACCTGAATACGGCCAGTACAGGCCGAAACATGTAGTTGTCCATTATAGAGTCATTAAATACACCTCATGTAACACAGTTGTGTTTGACTACATACAATTTTCCAAGTCATGAACTATATACACGGTCATTATAGGTATTTTCCTTCCTACAATTTTGGCAAGAGTCTCAGATTTAGTGCGACTTTTCTACATAAGTTCAACATCCAAACGCTGGCCGACCTCAACATCTGGACAGTTTATATCACACTACGCGGCACAAAATCCTCCTCCTGTTGTCCACTCAACTTAAATCCTTTCTCCACAAATATGGACAAAAGACTGGAATTTTCTAGTGGCAACTGATTACTGTATCTGAAGTCCCTCTTCATTGGTATAGTTATGTAGTACCTGCTTTCCAACTCAAGCACCCATTTTTGCAGAACTGTATATTTGCACAAGTGATAAAGCACAGTTCAATTTTCAGTGTCACGTGGTTCCCGTAAGCTGGCCACCTACGGCTGCTCTGAATGGAACCAAAGGCTGCCAACACAGGTTATCTTGTATCAGTTTCGGTTCAAACACAGAGAATCTGTGAATCCCGGTGGTGGGCTAGATTTTCCGCATCAGTCCAGACCGGTCCTGGGGACAACACAGCCTCCTATACAATGGGTACCGGGTCTCTCCCGGGGGTAGAGCAGCCGGGCGTGGCGTTCACCACCCACCCTCATTTGGCGCCGAGGCTAAAGAACGAGTAGAGCTAAACATCTACTCCCCCCTCTGGGCTTTCGTGGTCTGTTCTAGGGTGAGCTTTACCTTTACACAAAGAATCTGATAACATTCTCCTCGGTTTGTTCAATGGGAAAATGACAAGTGACAAATGCCAAGTTCTATTTATGAACGCCATAAAAGAGTAGCGTGGAGAGGAAATACAGGCTACATCCACGAATTCTAAACCTCGACACTGGACAGCTTCGTGCTCCAGTCGTTCAATTCCTGTTACCTACTGAGAAAAGTATGGGTGGACCCAACGGCCGATTTGGAAGTTTTTGGAGAAAGGATCAATCCTTTGACCCTGCCGGAAATCTAACTGCGATTCCTGGGTCGTCCGGCCCGTATCCTTATCACTACACCAACTGAGATACCCCTGCGTCCATGTTGAGGAGATAGCGAGATATACATAAAGGTAAACCACTCAACAACACAAAGCAATGTAAACTCATATGTATCATCCGTATAGGCTAATGAATCAAGAAAGCCCTCCAGCAACGTGATTCTGATAGTGCAGGTTCACCCACACCACCACACAATCCATTTTTATTTCCGGTGTACCGGAAGGCGCGGACCAGCAATACCGATCACATCCACGCCCACCTATGCGTGGGATAATTTCACTCTATTATGTAACCAGACACATGACCCTTTGAAATGTCGTTCAGAGACGAAATTTCATACTGTCTGCGGGTATTCCATGCACATCTGGTTCACAGAGAAGAAATGCAGGCCTGGTGTTTGTAACAGGTTCTGAAACGAGACTCCAGTACAATCATTGTCCACATCCGGTACCCAGACACAACAAAGTGCGCAGATGTGAGAACAAAGTGTACGGAACAATTCGTGGGGTGTGTGTGTGTGGGTGGGGGGGGGAGGCAAATCGGCCACGAGAGGCATGTGGCATTCCGAGAAAACGAGTTCTCTGTACTATTACAAACGCTACGTGAGATGTGGTTCAATTCACAAGCGTTTCTCTTCCCAGAGTCACAGACCACACACCCACCCTATTCGTGTCTGGCTGACACAAAGTCCATAATCTTTGTCGCCTCGTGCGCTCGATCAACCAACTACAGAAGTCGTAAACATGTTTATGAAACTGTGCTCGATGCATAAACTGTAGCAACATGGTCAGATATTCCGAGCCTAACAACATTACGTTTCGAAGCCCATAAAAAAAAAAGGGAAAAGATGTGCAAGAAACATAACACCTTCAACACACAGGAACCGGGAAGGTGTACTCGATAGAGCGAATGGGCTACAGGCTGGACACACGAGGAACAGTGGTTCGATTCGTGGCTATGGCCACTCACTTCTCTAATGTATCCAGACCGACTTTGGAGACATCCCAGCATTCTAGTCAACGGGTGCAGGGGCGTTTTCACCAGGGGTTAAGCGACCGGGGCGTAAAGCTCACTACTCACCTGAATCTCGTGCCGAGGTTAAGAATCAGTGGAGCTAAACTTCCATTCCCCCATATGTCTTCATCTGTATACCTTTACCTCCTTAACACAAAGTAGCGGCTTCACCGCTTGGGCCAGATTATCCGGTATTAAAGTCGTGAACAGCAAACATATGACCATCAGAGCCTCATGCCTTCCAGACCTTAAGACATTCTTACAAGATATGAAAAGAGGATACAACTAACGTACACAATTTGACGCTCACGTCATTTCCGGAGCAGTAAGACATCATTGCGCACTGCAACCGTCAAGGGGCGGGGTTTTAGCCCGGCAATAACATCCTGCCTGCAAGAACACACTCACGTATTGTTTACGGCGTGCACAAGGAAGTCCTCATTTGCTATCATAGCCTGTACATTCAAAACGACCACATTCTGTAAACAACCTAAGCACTTCACGACCGCAGGCACCTCACAATATACGCACGTGCAATGGATGGCTAGTGCTTTCACGACATTGGAAATCCCCTCTGCTTGTCGACTAAAGAAACATGGAAAAAAGTATCCCAAGTTTCCAATAGCTGCGGCTCTGCATTATGTTACAAACGGTGATGAAAGCAATACAGCCCGCCTCTGGGGCTTAACATGAGAGAAGCGTCGTTTTACACAAACATGGAGACATATGACAAACGAGCCCGTATCTAGTAGTAGTAGTAGCAGTGGTGGTGGTAGTAGTAACAGTAACAAACGTCAAAGTCGTCGTAGGTGCCCCAGTAGGCTGAGGTTCCCTATTTCTACACAATCGGCTCATGAAGGTGGAAAGGTTGTCAACCCTAAAAACAGCCACC
>Ga0123352_10011665_pt1 | contig 13864 bp, 12 predicted proteins | sample TergutLab28metaG_FD_89700 | JGI IMG/M metagenome (GOLD analysis project Ga0123352, IMG submission 89700) | Labiotermes labralis P1 segment gut microbial communities from Petit-Saut dam, French Guiana - Lab288 P1 | ecosystem: Host-associated > Arthropoda: Insects > Digestive system > Gut ...
AATTTCACATTAAAACACTTAAAATCGCTCCGACATGTTTCGATCCTAAGATCATCCTCAGGGAGCTACGTTGTTCCTTGCTAAAGTCATTTTAAAAACATTCGCAAAATAATTCCATTATATTAACAGGGTGTTGTGGCAGCATATCATGTTGTGTAAGAGTACGTTGTTAGGAATGCGTCTGGCTATGGTGTGCGTCATGTGAACACACGATGTCGGAGTGATCTTAAGTGTTTTAATGTGAAATTTTATTTAGTGCATTTGTTGGTTAATAACTGAAGTGACAAGAAGGTAATATTTTGTATTTCATATTTTGGCTGATTAACCATTATAAATTGCATAAATGGTAAAGTGGTAATAAGTTTTCACAGCAGCTTGGATAGAGAGATTAATGACAACTGAGGAACTTGATTTCATGTATCATGTATTTGAAGGGTAACATTTAAACCTTACCCATCAAATCAAATTAAACCTTTCATCCACAGCTTTGGTATTATTCCTGTCTCATATTCAAAAGGAACAAGTTTATAATCTTTTCGTGCAGATTTTTTGTGTCTTGCCATATGGTGACTGCGTTTCTGGGGCCATATAGGGCAGCACCTTTCTAGACCTGTACTTTTTAGTAACACCATATTTCATGTTACTGAGCCTGTGAACCATGAAGTGTGCAAATATTTATCTCTGTAAGCTCACATGCTATTTTTTTTTTCTCAGTTGGTATTACCTGGGATTTTGGAGCAAGTAGTAAGCTGTAGGGATGCAATTGCACAAGAGTACCTTATGGAATGTATTATACAGGTAAGTTGAACTTCTAATTTTTTACCTTGATTTTTACACCTTTCCCACCATTCATTGTTAGGAAAAAATACCAAAAGATCCGTGTTTGTTCTACAAAATGTTCTTTATAATGTAGTGGAGCTGTTGTGTGAGTGCTGCATTATTAGGCACAGAGGAAGATCTACCCCCTGTTCTTAATGAAGCACCATACCTTGAAGATGTGTAAATGAGTTCTTAAACTCTGCACTAGATGGAGATGTGTGCGCACTTCCATGCTGTAGCCACCTAACCTCTTCGTAGCTGGTCTGGGTACAACGAGGAAGACAAAATTACTGCCTTTGGCAGGAATTGAATGCTGGTCATTTTGCATTTGGGTAGCCAGGATAGTAAGAGATATTCTTCCTGATTCAGTAACACACCACATCTAATTTATTTTGAAGTGAAGATTTGATACATGTCCATGAATGATCTTTTGCAGGTGTTTCCAGATGAATTCCACTTGCAAACTTTACATGCATTTCTGAAATCGTGTGCAGAGTTACAGACGGGGGTGAATGTCAAGAATATCATTATCACTCTTATTGACCGACTAGCTACCTTCTCCCAAAGGGCGGACACTGCAGTGGGGACCTCTGGCATCCCCAGTGACGTCCGCCTCTTTGACGTGTTTTCCGATCAGGTGGCCACGATTATTCAGGCAAGTTTGACCAGATTTTACTATAGAACCTGACTGTCATGATCATTGAAATATATGGGCACTTTACATATAGATAATTTGTGCCACCTTGCCAAAAATTCTGCTGGCATTCTCGACTGCAAGCTTACATGATTTGAATGTAAGACATTTTTGCGTGTGTTCTTGTGTGTGCATGTAATAATGTTAGTAATTGCCTCCACTTCACAATTTTTGCATTCAGTTTGTTAAACACGTTCTGCTCTCCATTACAGTCTCGACAAGATATGCCACCGGAGGACATTGTTGCCCTGCAAGTATCGTTGGTGAACCTGGCACACAAATGCTACCCGGACCGTGTCGATTATGTTGATAAAGTTCTGCTCACCACATTACAGATCTTTCAGAAGCTGAATATCGACAGGTTAATGATATTTTCCACTTATTTTCGGTTGTAAATTCTTACTTACATGATATGTTTATTTTGGAAACTGTAGTTTTAGTCTTCCCTTGCTTAGGAAGAAGAATTAAAGGTCTGCTTCTGTCAATATTCTTCCATTTTTCAACATTTCACACATAATGTAATATTTATTTTAAAAAAATGGGGGGGTGGGGTGGGGAAGGGTACAGAAATAAGGATTATAACACCAGACAATGGTTATTCACGTGGCATTGCCACAAATGCCTGTAGACGAGCTCACTTTTTAATTTCCCTTGTTTGTCACTTTTATGTACCACCTAATGTCAGGCTTAATATTATGCATCCTGCTGCATTTCATCTGCCTTATTGTTTTTCATGTCATATTTGTTGTTTCTGTGGTTTGGAGATTAGGGAACACACATCAGGTGTGTTCTTCTGTTGCAGGATTGAATACAACAGCGCTGTGTCTCGAGAACTGACTAAGCTGATGAAGATCCCAGTTGATAACTACAATAATCTCTTAACTGTCCTCCAGCTGCAGCACTATGCTCCTCTGTTAGACACCTTTGACTATCATGGTCGAAAGAACTTGGCCGCATATATAGTCACTAATGCTCTTGATAATGAGACCCTAATACCAACACAAGAGCAGGTAAGAAATTTATGTAGCAGCAGTTTGATAGTGAAGGAATGCCATTTGCCTTGCTGCCTGTGTACATTTCTGTTTGTTGGGGGCTGTTGTAGGTAAATAATGAACTGCACTGTAACTTGAAAAGAAGTGTCTTAGACCAATGTTTGTGTTAAACTTTTGCATTGCTTAATACACGTAAAAGGCAACGTCTCAGTACGCACCATGAAGGCGTACAGGGGGAGTAGGGATACATTTCCACTCATTCTTAAGCTTTGCTGTGATTGGTGGTGAGTAATGAGTTTCACTTCCATGTCGCCCAGCCGCCAGAGAAAAGAGTACCCACTGGGTGGGCTCCAGAGCTGGTCTGGACATTTTGGAATGGAGAGAAATATTTTTTTTTAAATGGTTGTTAATTGATCTGGGGATTGTCCAGCCCAGTTGCCTAGTTACTGTACTGACTGTGCTATCATTTGCATAAAAATTACTCTGAAGTTGGTTGCCTGTATTGCAGCAGCACCTTGCGTAAGGTATCACTGTATTGATATTGTATAGGCATTTAATTGTATGGAACGTTTATGTTTCTTAACATTGTGTCAGATTACAAACTTGTTAATCTGTTGTGTGGTTGACTGTGCATTGTAATTTTAGTGTGGATAAGAAACCAACTAGATGTTACTTATGTGTTATCCTCTATTTCTCCTTTGCAAGTAGCTCAACATGTTTCGGGCAACCATGTGCCCATCTTCAGGAGCTGACGACTGCAGTTGTGCTATGAACTCCTCAATGGACACACTACATGCTAACCGGTTCTGACAGCCTTCCTGCAGCCATGGCACAATACCAACACCTGGCGATACCACTACACAATCGTCAGCTCCTGAAGATGGGCACATGGTTGCCTGAAACATGTTGAGCTACTTTTAAAGGAGAAATAAAGGATAACACATAAGTGACATCTAGTTGGTTTCTTATCCACACTACAAACTTGTTGTCTTGCAGTGCCAAGTGTAATGTGTACTGTCAAACAAATTAATGAGATTAGTTTGTCCTTGAATACAGTGGTTGTAATATTGTGTAAACAAAAAAATCTACTCGTGAATAATACATTTTGATGGGTAGACAATAGCGTGATGTGGCGTTTACCCTTTGTAGTTGGAATTAATAACTCAGGGTGATATGCAGACGAAAATTAAGTGACCAGCTTGTTCTTGGGGGGCAACAACTTGTGGTGAATTTGGTACTTGAAATACATATTGCTCATCAACTGCAATCAGCATTCAGTCCAAAATGGCTAAGAGGAAGTGGAGTCAGTAGAATGATAAAATTCCAGCGTGACCTTTCCAGTGTGGTTTTACCTACCTTAAAAATTTTAACAGGTCATGAACCAAGGTTCATTTGCTAAGATTCTGATTATTGTGAATAAATTTACTGCTTTTGTGTCTCCCTATTTCTTAATACAGCATCAACAGAACCCACATGAAAGGTATACCAACTTTATGTTTCCTGCATCTGTCTAGACAAAAGAGCCTGACTTGTGTGAATAAAGCATGGTGTCAATTTAAAGAAATCCTGTTGGTGCTCATAGTTCATGGCAAAGGTGCTGCAGATATTGTAATATGCTGTGCTGTATTCGTCCAGGTGGATGCTGTTCTGACGATGCTTTCGTCGCTAATCCAAGATCAGTCGGACCAACCTTCTACTGAGGAAGACCCAGAAGATTTTGCAGAGGAACAGGGTTTACTGGGGAGGTCAGTAAATTCAGCAGCTGGAATTTACTTTCAGTTTTATGCACAAGAAAAATATTTTAGAATCTTTTCATGGAAATATTGTTATGGCTTATGACAGAAGCAACAATAAAAAGCTTAGATATAAAAATCTTCTGCTACTGTAATAGGCTGATAACCCTTAAGACTTCATTGAAGCATGTTACCATTGGGGATTTAAACTTTTGTATTTATTGTATGGTATAATTTTCACTTAACAGTTTCTCATCATGGGAAACTACATATGCTTCTGTCAGATTTAATTGAACTATATTATGTAGGTGTGGGCCAAGTAGCTCAGTCGGTACAGCAACTGACTACTGGCTGGACGGTCTGGGATTAAATCCTGGTGGTGACGAGTTTTTCCACCCATCCAGACTGGCCTTGAGGCCCACCCAGCCTCCTGTACAATGGGTACCAGGTCTTTCCCAGGGGTAAAGTGTGGCCCGGGCGTACTGCTGACCACTCACCCCCTTCTAGTGCCGCGGTCATGGAAGAGTACAGCTATACTTCTACCCACACTCTGGGCCACACCGGACCTGTAACGGGATCACTTTACCTTTCCGTTTTTTGCATTATATAGATATTTCTCTGTGTATGCAAGTTCTTGTATGTGCTTAGTCTTACCTGATTTTAATGTGTGCAGGTTTATTCACCTCTTACGCTCAGAGATTCCTGACCAGCAGTATCTGATACTCAGCACGGCACGTAAACATTTTGGGGCTGGAGGAAACCGGCGTATCAAATACACCCTGCCTCCTGTAGTTTTCCAAGCTTATCAGCTTGCGTTCAGATACAGGGCACTCAAAAATGAGGTAAGTTTGAGGGATGGTGGTAGAAAAGTTTAAGTGAAGCAGAGTTGCATTCACAGAATTTGTAGTTCAAAATCTCTTCCTCGGGCCCAAGCATACTTCCAGTTTTGTTGTGTTTTAAAATTAGTGTTTCTGTGCCTTGTACCGATGAGTGGGTCCTTAACCTTTTGACGCCTAATGTCAACTATAGTGGTCGTACCACACCGCTAACCTCTAAAGTTGCATTTTATATATTTATTCAACAAATATAGGTACTGAATATTTTAAACACGGTATATAATCTCCGTTTTTTTCTCTTCAAAATGCAGTTTATTTCATAATTCTAATTTATTTGGTTCCTGTTTTATTCACATTTTATTTACAGGGTGTGCTAAACTTAAAAAAAATAATTCCGGCGCCAAAAGGTTAATGTCATTACTGGACTTGAGACAATCTCGGTTTCATTCTTAACTTCAGAAGTGGAAACAAAATCTGGTAACTGTGGTTAATGAACCGTGACTTTTATCCCAAATTCAGCTTTTGTGTGTTGGCAGATCCAATACTTGTGTGCATAGGCAGTGTTATTTTGTGTTGTTCACCTGTGCTGAAAGAATGGTGCTTATTTATATTTATTTTATTGAGGTTAACATTCTTGCTGTAGTTTAGTTGCCAGAACTTCCGGTAGAGAGTGGGAGGATTCTGTATTCACCAGCCACTGCAAGTCTCAAGTCTCATTGTCTGGTGACACACATCTTTGAGAGTGTTGTGTGCTAGTAAGAAGTTAGGTATGTTAACACGTAACATCGAACACAACTTACCACACCTGGCATGCAAACACAACATCATAAATTATTGCCGATATGTAGATGACATCTTCCTAATATTCGACTCCACCCATACAAACATACGCAAGATCCTCGAAGACTTTAACGGCGTCCACCACAAACTACAATTCACGGCAGAAGCCGAAGAAGACCACATCCTCAACTACCTTGACGTCACCTTGCACAGATATAGTTGTGTTCGATGTTAAGTGTTATCATACCTAACTCCTTACTATTATACAAAACACAATGGGGATGATACACATTAGAAGTGTTGTGTGCCTTTGTACAGTAATATGAAATAAACAGCAGACCTTCCAGGCGATGCTTTTTACAATTTTATTTGTTTCTGTCAGACACAGTTTTGGTACGGTTGGAGTCACTTACATGATCACCCCTCATACATTTTGCTTGATAGACCTGTTACTGTAATACAAAACAGAATATTTTCACCCATTGAAATATGTTACTAAGCGTTTTGTAATTGGGTGTTAGTTTTAAATTATTTGAGGATGCTCCCAGACCTCATTTGAAATTTCTTGTGGTTAAAATATGTGTTTGTGTTTGAATTTTCTTGTCCTTTCAGGATGATGTGTGGGAAAAAAAATGCCAGAAAATTTTCCAGTTTTGTCACCAAACCATCACCGCTCTAATAAAAGCAGAGCTGGCGGAACTTCCGTTGCGACTGTTTCTTCAAGGAGCTATTGCAGTGGGACTAATGGAATTTGAAAACCACGAGACGGTCGCATATGAATTTATGTCCCAGGTTAGTTTCCGAAGGCTTAACCTGGTGGATATGGAGCTGTGATGTTGAGCTCATTCATTTCTTACTGAAGTGCTTATAGAATTAATTTTAACATTTGTTTCAGCAATTTATTGTACTTGTACTGGTAAAATGCATTAATTTAGGAAGTGTGTCATCCCCGTTGTGTGTGTGAAGATTGGAAATGGTATGCAGTTAAACACAACTATGTCACTTAAGGTGTATTTAATGGCTATACTAGACAGCTACATGTTTCGGCCTATACTGGCCATCTTCAGGTTGTCTTAAGAGAACTTAACTTAAGGTCCTACTATATACATTGAGCACGCACGTGGTGCAGAGATCTCTACATACGGGTCTTATTGCGTAATGTAATTCTATATGTGGAGGTATGCTCTGACTAGAGGCACAGTGCTGCTAGTGGCTAGTGTCAAGTTTAAAGGTTCTGGAGTTGTATGGAGTCCTGTTCTCCGTCCTTCCTCTTAATTGGGTTGTGTTGTGGGGAGGCCTGAATGGCCTTGGATGCGTGGTCCCTTGCTTACACTCCGGGTGTTAGCTGGGAACACACTAACACCCGGAGTGTAAGCAAGGGACCACGCATCCAAGGCCATTCAGGCCTCCCCACAACGCAACCCAATTAAGAGGAAGGACGGAGAACAGGCCTCCATACAACTCCAGAACCTTTAAACTTGACACTAGCTACTAGCAGCACCATGCCTTTAGTCAGAGCATACCACCAAATATAGAAATTACATTACGCAATAAGGCCCATATGTAGAGATCTCTGCACCAAGTGCACACTCAATGTATATAGTAGGACCTTAATTTAAGTTCTCTTAAGACAACCTGAAGATGGCCAGTATAGGCCGAAACATGTAGTGGTCTAGTATAGCCATTAAATACACGTTAAGTGATATAGTTGTGTTTGACTGCATACCATTTCCAATGCATTAATTTGTACACACATGAGTTTGCATGATCCCTTCAAGGACAACTCCATGACACACAGTTATTAATGACTTTGGACCAGTAGTTCAATGTAAAATTTAATTCCTAAGAAGAGATTTTTGTGAATTGTTTATATATTTTGACAAATTATAAATACCAGTATAATTTGAGATTCTTTAATTTTTTGTGACTAAAACAAAATGATGAACCAGTTTCTGATAAATTAGTGGTAGGTGACATTTTTTTTTGCAGTATCTGTTGCTCTGATTGTGTGGCCTTGAGTTCAGTTTGTTTCCTTATGCCGTTCTGACCGATTGTCCAAGTAACTAAGTAAACGATACATAGAGACTGTCTCTGTGCCATCTGTGGATCAGAAGCAAAACTAAAAATTTGCCAGAGATATTCAAAACCTGACAAGTGGGACATATTATTGTCCGGTACAGACTGCATTACTTGCCATATGACTGACCTGATTTTCTCACACAGTGGGTTTTAATTGCTTTATAGAAATAATTTGTGGATATGTGGACTGGATGACCTTGGCTGAGTGATATCAAATTGTTACAGCTGTCTGTGTGTGTGGTGTTAAATAGTGCTGTCTTCTGGGATGTGACACTGTAGTCTGGTAGAGGTGGACTGACGGTTCAGAGGATTCTCTGCTTCTGTTCATCCACTGTGAAGGCACTAGGGTTGTCTGAAATGTCATTACACTTCCACCAGTCTATCTTGGATATAAAACCAACTTTATGCACAATTTATTCTTAGTATATTTATCAATATCTGGGGAAATAGCACAGTGGTTAAGGTGCTGTGCTACAAATTGGAAGGTCACTGGTTTGATCCCAGCTGGTGTCAGTGGATTTTTCATTGACATAAAATCCTTCCGATTGCACTATGGCCCTGGGGTCGACTGAGCCTCTAACAGAAATGAGTACCAGGATTATTTCCTGGGGGTAAAGGCGGCCGGTGCGTAAGGCTGACAGCCTACCACCATCCTGTGCCATTGTAACGAAATCGGGGAACCTTAACTTCCTGGAATCCTCTGGGCCCCTCCAGGCCTGTAATGAGACTGTTTTACCCTTATATTTATCAATCTTTACATGTTTTGGGCAACTATGGGCCCATCATCAGGAGAAACAACAGTGTTTATGCGACACTTGGTACTTGTTATTCTTTGTGGATGACTGTCTGGTATGCAGGATGGAACGAAACGCATAAACACAGTTGTTTCTCCTGATGATGGACCCATAGTCGCCTGAAACATGTAGAGGTTGATAAATATAAATATACTAAGAATAAATTGTGCACCAAGTTGGTTTTATTTACAAGATTTTACAAAGATGCACAGCCAACAAAACATAAAATTCCACCAGACAACGTGACCACATGGCAGAAGACAGTGATCTCAATATTCACCACTCTGAGAACATCAAATCTAACTTGGTGTCGAAGTTTTGGGTTCCATACCAGTTAGAATTTAATGATTGTATGAAGTAACATTCACCCTCTGAAGGAAGGTGTATTTTGTAGAGTTATTGAGTTGTTAACGGTGATTTCAAGTGGAACTGAATGTGAACTCATTTATTCTTCCAGGCATTTTCACTGTATGAAGACGAAATATCCGACAGCAAAGCTCAACTAGCAGCTATCACACTTATCGTTGCTACATTTGAGCAGATGTCATGTTTCAGCGAAGAAAACCATGAGCCGTTAAGGACACAGTGTGCATTGGCAGCTTCAAAGCTGCTCAAGAAGCCGGATCAATGTCGTGGTGTTGCTACTTGCTCCCATTTGTTTTGGTCTGGTAAGAGCATTGCCACAGGAGGAAAGGAGGTAAGAAAATTTGTAGTTAGGAAGGATATGTTGAAATGTGTTGCAACCAAGATCATAGTCTCCAGCGATTTGTCTTTTGTGGTCAGGAATGTTAATGAAAATTGTCTGATGGCCATGTGGGTTATTTACTGCTGTAATTTTAACTTGTAACAGCTCCAAATGTGTGCCAGTAAAACCTCATTAATTTGAAGTTCTTAGAACCAGAAACTATGAATTCAGAATTACGTCATTTTGAAACAGTTATTAATTGTAGACTGTCTGCTGTGTAATTACTTACTTACTTACTTCATGGTGCAGAGTCCTTCTTGAGAAGCTAACTGGTTTGCAGCTAGTCAAGAAATTCCCTGCATTTCATGGAACCTGAAGGTTCATTACAGCACTCACAAGCTTCTGCCACCTGTCCCTATACTGGGCCAGCCCAATCCAGTCCATATACCCACATCCCACCTCCTGGAGATCTGTCCTAATATTATCCACCCATCTACACTTAGGTCTCCCCTGTGGTCTCTTTCCCTCTGGTTTCCCCACCAAGACCCTATACACCCCCCTCTTCTCACCCGTACATGCTGTGTAATTTGTTGAAGAAAGTGTAACTTTTCATGATTTTAGGCTTTCGCTGCCAAGTAGCTGAGAACTGCGCTCTTCTGGGTTATTACGTGGCGAGCAGTGGTAATCGCGGCGATTAGTGGTAAGAAGTTATCACTACTCGCTGCGTAATAACCCAGCAGAGCGCAGTTCTCGAAGTGTGACTTTGTGTTACAAACATTGATTTTTAGTAAAGCATATGAACTCGGTTCTTTATTATTCACATTGGAAGCTAAATTTGAATTTAACATAAGCAAATCCCAAATAGTGTACATGAACAGCAACCACATTCAAATATGTTGGACATGTTGTGCCTTGAAAGGCAGAGTATTATTTTGAAACATGGATTACTGGAAGTGAAAGTCTGTTTTCAAGGGAATTAAATTGCGCACCAGAAGTCATGCAGATGTCTTTCAAATCTACTTTTTGGTTGAAAGTGGGAATAGTAGCTGATATGTTTGATGGTAAGGACATGTGGTAGCGCATCTGGTGCCGGAATTCAAAACTGCCCCTATTAAGCACATCTGCAGAGAGTTAGCCATCACCTCCCACAGAGGCTTTCTGTAAATTAGTGTAGATCCTCTTGATATTTTACCGCGGAAGCACAGTGGTTAAGGTGCTGTGCTACAAATCGGAAGGTCGCTGGTTCGATTCCAGATGGTGTAATTGGAATTTTTCATTGATGTAATCCTTCCAATCGCACTATGGCCCTGGGGTCGACTCATCCTCCAACAGAAATGAGTACCAGGAGTATTTCCTGGGGGTAAAAGTGGCCGATGCATAAGGCTGACAGCCTTACCACCATCCTGGACCATTTTCACATAATATGGGAACCTTAACTTCCTGGAACCCTCTGGGCATCTCGGGCCTGTAATGGGACTGATTTACCTTCACCTTTTGATGTTCTAGCCCCCATTAAGATATTTTTGCACATTTTATCATACATCCAAATAGAACACTCATGTATGCCATGATTTGCCGAAGGATATTCAGTGAAACTTTTTCTGTGAAAAGACTTCATTACCCTCGTGTAATATGGAACTGCATCACATCACAGTGCCGTTTTCTGGGGGGTGCCAGCTAGATAGCAGCGGAACATGTACAGAAGAAATATTACTCCTGTTACATTGACCATAGTTACTGGTATCATGTCTAAAAGTGCTGTGAACTTTGTGAACATTGCTGTTAATTTGGTCTTCACCATAAATTGTAACAGTTAAGTGGAAGAATAAATTTCTGGTTGTATATCAACCACATAAAGCCCATTGAAATTTAGTGGGAAATTAGTTTCTGTCTCTGGCTGTGCTCTTGACACTTAAACCTTCTCTGGGTCCATTAATATGTTCTAACCCTTGAAGGACTCATTGATATCATGATATCACTGAATATATGTGCTGTGAACTTTTGTATTTCTCAACAGACAGCTGTATAGTACAGGCAGTGATGTTACCCTGGGGTAACTTTTGTCAGAAAAGACGAAGGCTTAATACTGACTGAAGTATAGGTACACCTATATACTGTTTACTGTTGGAGGCCAGTTGAAATGTGATGGCACACGCGCAGAAACCAGATTTCGTCTTTTGGCGAAACGGACGAGTCCATTTAAATCGGTGGGGGCATCAGTTCAGTCGACTACTGGCAGCCGAAATGTGCACATCAGCGGTAGTAATGCTGGATACACCATGTTCCAAGGTAGTGTGAAGGGTACTGGCTATCCACTTCATTCGCCAGTCACCATTTGCCATCACATTTCAACTGGAGTCTACCACACTGCAGTTATGTCTGTAACTACTAACAACTGTGACTCTACAGCCATATTATGTTCTGTCATCTACCTCTTTGTTCAGTTTGTTTTTTATACATGGAAGGAACAAACCAGCTTAGATCTTTTCACATGCTCTATCTCGAGGGAATGTTTATTGTGTAGGCTGCAACAGTCAGACTTAAATAAAAAAGTGCTGGATCTAGCCACTGATACAATATGATATCAAGTTTTATTAACAATTTTTTATTTTGAATTCACCAACTTTTGCTAAATGGCCAGTCTGTTATCTCACAGCAGTGTTCTTTTAACTTCTCAATGCACAGCATGTGACTTGACAGCTGACTGGTCTGGAACCAGGAGCACTAATATCTCATCAACAACTACAAATTTTCACAGTCCAAAAACAATCTTTCCCACATTTGAAAGTGTACCTGTGGACCTACCATTATAGCCGGACAATATAGCATACCTTTGTTGCAAAACGGTCTGATTCCTAACTGTCATTTTTGGGTCTGCTGCAGCATTCTTTACACAACAGAGCGGAAGTTAAGTGATGTACACATTCTTCATCCATACCATCTTAAATTTTATGAAAGGGTTCATACAAAAAATGTCACAGCTGGACTTACTTTCGTTGCTCCAGAAAATCTAAGCGTGTTTTTAAAACCCAGCTCTGAGCAAGAGCCAAAGAACTAACACCCAAGCTTGACTAATTCCCACAATTTATGTGAAAAACTGAAGTACTTGTAAATTTACAATGGCAAGCAAAGGTATAGCCTTACGTCACTAAGCTTTGAACCTGATCCAACAGTAACAATTGCTATGAACTGACACAGTTCCTAGGCTTTCGTTTTACACTTCTCTGGGTACAGTAGTTACACTTCTTATGTTGTTGCTCCTTTGTTCCAAGATGCATGATGGAAAACGAGTTCTGGAGTGCCTGAAGAAGGGCGTTAGAATAGGGAACCAGTGTATGGATCCATCAGTCCAAGTTCAGCTGTTTGTTGAACTTTTGAATCACTATATTTACTTCTATGAGAAGGAAAACGATCAGGTACGTACTCATACATATTTATCATGATGATACATTTTTACTTTGTGCCTGCCATCACTTCGCCATTTGTAATTAGGTTTTATTTGTGAAGTTAAATACTGTTTTCTCTCAAGTTTGAAATAAGATGCAGCCATCCATTTTTAAGCATATTATTTAATGGCATAAATTGCTAAGATTACAGAGTGATGGTGATAGGTGAATGATTACGGAGTGTGGCGGGATGGTACTGACAGTAAAAAGTGAGGTATTCAGGGAAAAACCTGTCCTGGTGTCACTTTATGCACTATAAATCCCGCACGGACTTGCTAGGCATTGATGCTGGGAATCTAAAGTAAGAGGCAGGTAGCTAATTGCCTGAGCAGTGACTTTCTCCTCTGCTTCCATCCAGTGTAGGCAGAGCATACTGCTGATAGTGTAACATTTTTATGCCAATGATGTATGACACAAATTTAGTGAAGTAGCTGAAAAAAAAATAGTAAATTTGAATTGAAATCTGTTTCCCACAAGGGAGACATTGTGGATGTATTTGTGTATCACTTTTAAAGGTTTAACTGTCTCTAACAAAAAGAGATGAGCACACAGGGTGGAAAAGAGCAGTATGTGACCTACATGAACACACTTTGTAACTTTGTTGTCCCTACATGCTCAGTTTCGTAGGTGATCCTCTTTGGGAAACGGGTGCGGTACATATAATTTTAGTTATTTCTTTTTACTTGTTTTATTTACTCCATTCATTATTGATAAAATAAAAGTAGGCGTGTTGTATCAAGTAAAACAACTATATCATATTTTATTAAAATAACACAGTCACTGTACTCCCTCACTCACACCTCTCTGTACTCCCTCACTCACACCTCTCTGTACTCCCTCACTCACACCTCTCTGTACTCCCTCACTCACGCCTCTCTGTACTCCCTCACTCACGCCTCTCTGTACTCCCACACTCACACCTCTCTGTACTCCCTCACTCACACCTCTCTGTACTCCCACACTCACACCTCTCTGTACTCCCTCACTCACACCTCTCTGTACTCCC
>Ga0123352_10011666_pt1 | contig 13864 bp, 13 predicted proteins | sample TergutLab28metaG_FD_89700 | JGI IMG/M metagenome (GOLD analysis project Ga0123352, IMG submission 89700) | Labiotermes labralis P1 segment gut microbial communities from Petit-Saut dam, French Guiana - Lab288 P1 | ecosystem: Host-associated > Arthropoda: Insects > Digestive system > Gut ...
AAGTGACTTACAGGACCATGAATTCGGCCTGGAGGAAATTGTGGCCAGAATGTGTTGCAGGCAGAGACTTTGAGGGCTTTGACAATGAAGATTCTGCTGTTATCGATGATATTGTGTCTCTAGGCAAAAACATGGGCTTAGAAGTTAACAATGAAGATGTGGAGGAGTTACTAGAGGACCACAAAGATGAACTCAGCACGGAAGAACTGGAACAACTACAGAAGCAGCTACAAAAGGCGATTGTGGAGGAAATGTCTTCAGAGGAAGAGGTAGGAAGGAAGGAAGGAAGGAAGGATGTTCCTACTTCTTTGATCCGTGAAATTTGTGCAAAGTTTCGTGGAACGATTTCACCTGGATAAAGCAGTAGCAAGTTGCAGCATAAACATTTTCAGTGATAATGCCATGTGTCACTTTAGAAACATTTTAAAATGTAGACAAAAACAAATCACACTGTACAACTTTTTAGTGAGACAGAGGCCCAGTGGGTCTGAAGCAGAGTCGAGTGGTGCCAAGAGACAGATAAAAGAAAAAGAATCCCCTTCCAAACAGTAACATTTCACTTCCTCACCACCTTCCACTTACTCTCCTCCATACAGGTACGGTAAAACTAAATTAAGTTTTCGTCTATATTTGATCTGCTTAGTGTTGTGTTTATCTTTCTTGTGATAGATTTAATGGTTTCCATTGATTTTGTGTTAAGAACTTGTGCACAAAGTACTGTTGTAAACGTTTAAATAAGCAATCACCTGGGGTCCAGGAATGGATTAATCCATTTTACATTAATTCCTATGGGGAAAATAGTTTCGGTTTACGAATGACCTTCAGGAATGAATTAAGTTAGTGAACCGAGGTTTGACTGTATCGTCAGCCTATATTTTTTTAATTTTACTGGTTTTCTAATATTATCCAAATTCCACTTTTTTCTATTCTCTGTATTTCTTCTAGGTGTTATTATGAGCCGTTGTTTTATTATAGTTTTGACAAGAAAATGGTCAGAATCACAATTGGGTCGTCTTAGGGTTCGTACATCCTGGACTGTTTTTTTCTTGTTTGTGTTTATAAGTGTGTGATCAATTTGGTTTACTGTAGTTAAGTTAGGTGAGATCCAAGTTCCTTTATGAATTGTTTTGTGTTGGAATTGAGTGCTCATTACTCTCAAGTTATTCTCAATTGCAAAGTTACGTACCATTTCTCCATTTTGATTTGATACATCGTGTAGTGTATTCTTTCCCATTACACTCTCATAGGCTTTCTCCTTGCCTGTTTTAACGTTTAGGTCTTCTAAAATCATTACAATATCATGCTTTGGTGCTCTTTTATATGTTTTTTGAAGATCATCATAAAATTTATCCTTTTCTTCTTCCATCATCTCTTCGGTTGGGGCATGAACGTTGATAAGTGTTATGTTATGAAATTTTCCTTTTAGTCTAAGTATAGATATTCTTTCGTTTATTGGGGTAAAGGACATAATATTCTTTTCAACTTCTTTTCTCACCATAAATCCATTTCCAGGTTGTCCCATCCTTTGTTGGGAACAGCTATAATATAGAGAATATTTATTTTTCTTTATTTGTGCATGCCCTTTCCACCTTATTTCTTGCAATGCAATGATGTGTATTTGGGTACTAAGCATTTGTTCAGCTACTTCATTTTACCTGGTTTGAGCATTGTCATATCGTTCCATGTGCCAGTATTTATCCATAGATTCGTGTTCCGTTTAACTCACTTTAGGCTTTGTCCATTTATCCATCTGGCCTTTCTTGATTGAGACTTTTAGCAGCTAAATTTTTTCTGGGGCTGGGTGGCTGGCCTTGCGCCCAACCCCCAACCTGGAGGGCCAGGGACTCTTCTGTCAGGGTTACCATGCCTTAGCCAAGGGGTCCAGTTTTAAGGCACCAGATACTCGCCCTCACCCCTCCGTCCTCCTGATGGATAGGATTTGATGGCCTTGCTGAACAGTTGTCAGCTTGGGCATTTCTGCCATTTCCAGAGACACCTACTCAGAATGAGTGCTTCCACAGGACCCTAGTCATCCATTAACCCTCCTCCTTTCTCAACTGGGCTTGGGACCGACTATGGCAGAATTGAACGCAGGTACCAGTTCATAGATATTTCAAGAAATGCTGTATATATACACTACTTCCTAAGTTTTTGGTTATGTATGACTGGTTTGACAGACGTATATGGACCCATCTACGTGACCAATTACTCTCCAAGTTGCATTTATTAAAACATTGTTTACCACTTCCCAGGAGCAGTGGTATTCAGGAAGACAGTGAATCAGAATCCATTTTTCTTGAGCCCTCTTCAAGCAGACCAGCAGCCATAGTCAGTAGACCTTCAGGATCAAGCACACTGTTACCTGCTTCTTCAACAGATAGGAAAGTTCTAAGGTAATAGCATTTTTTATATAATAGATTTTGGACATCTCTGCATGCACTGCATGTTTTCTCTTCAGCTGTTTGTTTGCTTCTCCTGACATACCACTGTGATCAAAAAGTACGGTGAATGCTGCTGCCGAGTGTGATCGAACAGAAAAGCAGGGATCTTCAATACGGGAAGCGGCGCGTCGAACCTTAGTAACAGTGTGTAACAAGTTTCAACTTGTTTGGTGCAGTCAGTCAGTTGTGAGCTACGGTTGAGAGGAGGTGTGTTTTTGTGTGCAGTAAATCATGGATCACGAACAACACAATAACATGAAATTGTATTTCAAACTGCAGAAAAGTGCTAAAGAAACACACAAAATGTTAAAATTAGTTTATGTTGATGCTGCAGTGACCATGAAGACAGTTTACAAGTGGTTTGAGCGATTTCGTAATGGTTGTGAATCAGTTGAAGACGAGGAGCGATCAGGACGTCCTTCAACATCAAAAACCCAAGAGAATGTTGAAAGAGTAAGCGAAACAATTCGATCAAACAGGCAGTTGACTATTAGGGAAATTTCTGAGGATCCTAACATCTCTTATGGTTCCATTCAAAACATTTTAACAACGGATTTGAACATGAGGCGAGTGAGTGTGAAATTTGTTCCACGTGTTTTGACAGTCGAACAAAAGCAACAGCATTTGTCAATTTCGTTGGAGTTGCGCGATCGTGCTGTTTCAGATTCCAGCTTTTTAGGAAATGTCATAACAGGAGATGAAACTTGGGTCTATGGTTGTGATCCTGAGAGTTCTCAATGGAAATCATCCGGTTCTCCTCGTGTGAAAAAAGTATGTCAATCATGATCCAACATCAGGGTGGTGATGATTGTGTTTTTGACCTTGGTGGAATTGTGTGAGCTAAGTTTGTACCCAGGAACACTACGGTGAACTCTGAATATTATAAGGGCTTATTAGAGCGTTTAAGAAATGATGTGCATAGCAAATGACCTCAGAAATGGGCAAATGGTTTCATCCTCCATTGTGACAATGTTCCATGTCACACATCACTTCTGGTATGGCAATTTCTGTCAAATAAAAATATTACGGTGTGTCCTCATCCACCTCATTCACCGGATCTGGCACCGTGTGACTTCTGGCTCTTCCCTAAAGTGAAAATGACCATGAAAGGTAAACGTTTTGAATCAATTTAAGACATGGAGGCAGCCACGACAGTGCAACTAAAGACATTCACAAAAGAGGACTTCCAGAACTGCTTCAGAAAGTGGCAAGAATGATGGGATAAGTGTGTTTGAAGTGAGGGGGAGTATTTTGAGGGGGATTCATGGCAATGTGTCTTTTACTGTAATAATTTTTTTAATTTAATTGTTCACCATATTTTTTTATCACACCTAGTACAATTTCATGACTTCTGTGTAGCATGTTTCCATGTTATTTTTTAGTCTGGTCCACAAAATAGTACTGTCCAAATGGAGCAGCTCAGCTCCCACTAGATGGAAATTCATGAAATTCTGTATTGAGTATTTTTACTAACATCTGTCAGATTCAAGTTCATTTAAAATCAGAAGGAACCATTACTTCATGTTGAGATCTACAAACATTTATGATTTTTGGTCTTTGTAATGGCGACACTGTTGTTTGTGAGGTACAGTCTTAGACTGAAGATACAGCTTATGATGTAAAAGTAACTGAGACTATGTTCTATGTTAGATGTGTGCTGGGGTGAGGAAAGAGTTTACAGTCTAAAAATAACATCAGATTCACTGTCTTGTGTGATGTATAAGCTGAAGCCAATGAAATTTTTATGATTTAAACATACAATCAAGCATGATAGACTCAAGATTTGTTGCTAGGGTTCAGAGAAATCTGCTGGGGCAGTGACGGAGTGAATGTGCCAGAAATGTTGTGTCTTGTGTTAATTTTCTAATTTCATATTTGACATTGCTAATTTGTCTTGATGGTTCATTTGTTAAGTACTGTGTTAGCATCTGTAACTTTTCAGTTTTGTGCTGTGATTTTTGCAGTCTTTTCATATGCAGTCTGTAAATACTGTTTTTGTTATTTCAGGCTTCATTATTTTGTCCTTGTATCATCAAGCCTCTTCTTTTTCTTCCTCCCCACTCTTGTTCATGGTACTAAAGTTTGTGTTTCATGCGTTTCATTGCAGTTGCAAATATACTTTAAAATTATGAAAGATAATGTCATGCCCCTGTGCTCAAACACTGTGCCATGAAAGCATGTGGGGGGAGTGAGAATAAAAATCCATGCATTCAAACCTTACTACTTGATGGAGGTGAATAGACAGACACTCATACTCACGTTACCTACACTAAAAAAATTCCAGTGACCATTGGATAGGAGGTCATGTGTGTCCCAGAACTGTTTGGGACTCACCAACAAAGAGAAAAAGTTCCTGCCCCTGCCACAGCTAGGCACTGTACTGAATTATTAAGCATGTTTATTTGTTTGCTATTAAGATCATACATCGGTGTGTTTATGCTGGTGGTTTCTTTGCTTATAGGACAAATGAGTCAACCAAACAACCCCTTGGTCTTGAAGTTACATACTCAAAAAAGAAAATAACTGTGACAAGGAGTAAGGGAGTAAAGACTGAAGCTAAAGCTAAAACTAAAGCACATCGAGAAGAAAAGATGAGTGGTAAGCAAAAGTTAATATGAGTGTGTGGGTTGAAAGTATGAATATTCTGGTCCTGCCTTCAGTTGAAAATTCATGTGCTTCTTAAGGAAAGTTAATGTGTAGGGGAGGTACATTAATGTTCTGTAAATTTCCGGAGTCTTTGCAGTGAAGTTAATATGTAAGGGTAGTACAGTAATGTTTGGTAAGTGTCTGGAGTCTTTACAGTTAAGTTAATGTATAATGATGGTACAGTATTTTTTGGTAAGTGTCCAGAGTCTTAAAGACTCAGTTCAGGAGCAGTTATTGTAGTGGTTTGTGGATATGTCTGGAAGGCATTAAGGGTGATTTTTAAATTTGTATTATTTGTCACTTACCTAGTTCTCAAGTTATAATTCTGTCACCAGACTTGTAGAAATCATGTATGTACTTAGTAGATTCAGCAGCTGTAGAAGAAAGTAAATTTATTTTATGCAACCTGCAGGAAAATCTTCAGCATCTTATGTAGCAGAATTGGGAGTTGGAGGCACCCTGTTTGTGTCTGAGAGGAAAGGAAGTAGCGATTCATTAACATCCCAGAAGAGTATTGAGTCTCAGCGAAGCAGTGACTCTGTCTCCAGTGCCCCTGTTCGTGATACACTGCACAAGGCTAAGCGGCAGATACAGGCTCTCATCGGTAAGTAACACATTTCTTTTGGTCTCCATGGAAATGAATAACCTGGGCTGTAATAGATTAATGTGAACTGTGGCTTCTTGTACTATGATTTTATGGGTAATGTCAGACCATGTTACATGGACTGCTATTAGTTTTTAGTGACCTGCATTTTTTGTTCAAAGGGATTTGAGATTTATGGTGTGTGCATGAAATACATTAGCTTGTGGAGTGTTCCTTGAAACTTCCTAAATGGAAATCTTTTCAGACATTCATGACAGTGTGAACTTCTAAGGTTCGAAAACATTATGCATGAGAATTTAAGTATGCAAGAAATTTTGATATGTTGTTTATGAGATTACCTGGACATCAGAATCTAAACTTTTAGAAGGGCTAATCTTCTTATCTCTAAACAACTGTCTGTGCATTGATTATCTGTACTGAAAACTGTAATGCAGCATATTCTAATCAACCATGATATGGACCAATTATCCTATCATAAAAAACATTCCATTTATAAGCTGCTGTATAGATTTACAGGATGTAAATCTGGCAAAAAGAAAACTTCGCTTGTATTTCCTGAAATATGGTGTATGTTCTAAAATTACGTGAACATTGTTATGGCGACAACATCTTGTTTTATCTCAATTGTGAACTGTCATATGAACTAGTTGTAGCAGACTTATTACAGGTTGTCCATGTTTTGGTGGTGCTTCACTGAGTAATTGGTTCCCGACATTTTGAAGTAATGTAGTTCCTCTATCTTCAAGGCTCTAGAGGTCTGAGGAAAATTTTCGTCGGATGTTTAGACCATTGGAGAGTAGGAACTATGTTCATTTGAAGTTTTGGGAACTAATTGCACAGTGTCATATTGCAGAAGAACTGGATCGTCAATCACAGTGTTACAAAAGCCTAAACTTCTTATGCACTGTTGCAGGTGTTGGTAAGAAGTCAGACAAATGGGATGGTGGTAATGCACCACAAGTTCACAGTGATGGCGAAGTTGATGAGACCATTCCCACCACCAGTACTTCAGCTCCTCCAGTCATCTCTTCAAAACCTAGTAGTGACTCGTTTCCAGGCAGCGATCGTAAACCACAACATATTGTGTGGAGGAAATGTCCAGACTTTGCATTTGATATGAGCGATGGAGGTTCATTCACAAAGTCAGACTTGACAGACATGTCTCGAGATTCCAGATTAAGTAGCACTTCAAGCTCAGAAATGTGTGTTTTAGCGCCTGTTGTCAGAGGAGAATCAAAGTTGGGCTGTCAAGCAGCTGCGTCCACTTCACTGTTTACAGAGCAGTGGAGCAGAACTCCTCTTAAAACAAGCGTAAGCCATGATGGGGGACATTCTGCATGTAATCCTGACCCTGAGGTTCCTGTGAGAATGGCACGGAGGCAGAGAGCTCCTAGAGAGGCGGTCTGCCGTAGTGTTGGTGAGGAATTAACAGACAGTTCAAGTGTTGACCCCCTTAGAACCATCCAGGAAACAAACACTTCTTCAGATGGATACTCAGCTGGACAGAACAGAACGGTGTGTCAAATCCTTTTATTTACGCATTTATGCATATATTTATTTTGTCATCATAATCATTATCATTGTCATTTCTTTAGTGTTATTACCTTATTAAGGGATGATTTTTCAAGTATTTTTTCAATAATGTACTATTGTATGTTTTCATGCTTCTTTCTTTTTATTAGCTGAAGTGTAAATTTCTGTTGTGGCAGATAACAGGAACTTCTTTCTAGAAAATGTGACTAAAAATACTCAACCAGTTCACTTCTGGAAATTGCCTAATTATTGGAGAGATTATTAGTGTCCTGCTCATTGCTTGAACTGGAAAATTTTAAAGCTGGAATGATAAGGGAAAATCTTTTATAAAGCTTTGATTTCTTGCAGTTGTATCAACTGCTAAGATAAAGTATTAAACGGATGTTACATGTTGTCTGGTACATCTTGTTAAAAGTTCAAATTTTTGTCTTCAGCAGCATTGATACCTGCATCAGGTTGAGCATTGGCACTTGCATTCTAGACATGTTTCATTTGTCACATTGGTGTGCTCTTCTAGGCATGGTGAATAATCCTCGGATATCATAAATGGCGGGAGCCACTGGGGACATATGGCAAATATCAGCATGTGAATCCTGTAAAATGTTTTTATCTGGCATGCTTCACTATTTGTACTATGCCACTGTCTCACCAGTCTGTAGAGAAAAAGTAGGTGATGGCCCATAAATCTTTACAACCACATAATGGAGGATGTTAGGAATGAAAAGGGTGTAACTTATACATCTGTAGAGATTCTACTTGAAGCCTAACTACTATGTAGTTCTAAAATATAGCAAGAGGTGACTACTATGATTTAGGAAAACCCACATGTGTTAAATAGTATATTAACTTCTAAACAACCAGGTTGATGTTTAAATTTGAGCACATGGTGAATGAAAAACTTGTTATTTGAACAGGGGGAAAAAGTGAAATGAATGTAATTTTATGGAAAATAAAACAGAGATTATTCAGTATATCTTAAAAGTGAAGCAGATTTCCTTGTTGCCAAAATAAATAACATTAATTCACAGGGGTGTTTTTTATGTGCATTTACATATGTGAAGATAGGTTGATTAAAGGTTAATGTAGCCCTGTAACTACAGACAGCTGCCAAACTATGTTAAGCTATGTAGCTTGTCAGCCCTGTGTTAAGCTGAAAAATTTGTGCATGTCGTATGTATGTTGTCAGTCTTTTTTGAGGTTTCAGGTGTTTTGGGCTGTGATGTTGTGTTATTGGTTGACTGCTTTACCCTTAGAAATTAAGGTACCTCACTCCTTTGAAACATCAGGGCTACTCCCCAACAACACACAGTATAACCCAGAAGACCTAAATCCTCATCAGCACCACTCTGAGGGCCTCAGATATAACATTAATCTTGTTTATTCATACATTCTTTCAGTGCAAGAATTTTTTTAGATTCTCTTATCATTAAGTAATTTAAAAAATATTTGATAGTTCTGGGCATCAAGGAAAGAAACACGTTCAAGTGATGGCAGCGAGAGTTCATATGCTGGCCGCTTGTCATCTTCGCAAGAAGCAGAATGGTCACCAGATGTGGATACTTCAACATATACCAAGTCAGGTCTTCAGATCCATTCAGTGGCCACAAAGAGGAGTAGAAGTGGTGCAATTACATCATTAGAGTTGAAGCGAAGAAACAGTGATCCAGCCACAAAGTGTGGAATGTTAATCAGAGATCAGCCATCTGGAGAGGATGTTTCTGCCAAAGTGCCAGATATGTTGGAGTGGAAAGGAACTGCTACATTCACAATTGCAGGTCACAGGTTCAGAAAAGTTGCAAGGTTTTCCAAGGAAGATAGATGCGTTTCCTGTGATAAACCAATGGATGCCTTTATGCCACAAGGGTACAAATGTTCTGGTAAGAGAAAATGTCTTCGTCTCCTCTGGATTATGGTGCATGATATTAGTGATCCTCAGTCTTTAAAACTGTCTACCAGTGCACTTGTTGATGTAGTATAAAATTGCCACAATGTTTTAATGTTCTTAGGTCCAGGTTATTCTGAATCAAATGTTTAATGGCCCAATATTGACCATAGTTGCCAAAAAAAAAAGCACTCATAGCAATTATGACAATTTACCCTTGGCCACTAGCTTGTGTTGGTAATTTCAACATTTGTCCTTAGCATGTTAATACAGTGAAACCTGGATTTTACTTTTGTAAAGGGACCATTTGGAATGAACCATGTTGTTGCTTTAAGCAGTGTCACCAGTTAATGCATTCTTTATACTCCTCTGTTGTTGGTGCTCAAGGAGCCAGTATCTGGAGATGGAGTGCCTTTAAATTGAGCTCTGGTGGAGGGCATAGCTTGCTTGTAGCTGGCCTATAGAGAATTGTAGGGTTAATATGGACTGGACCCTGCTCTGCCGTACATTCAGAAAGCAGTACCTTTCTCGTAAATGGGGGGAAAGACAGGCAGTGAAAAGAGCTCTGAATCTATTAGTTACTCATGTATAATGCATATTCAGTACCTGGAAATCTATTACGTTTGCTGTTTACAAATTGTTTTAAGGTTTGCTGTACCCTAGGATCAGGACTTCTAAAAGTATGACTCTGGTAACGTAGGAAAAGGTTGGGAAGGTCTGCTGAAGGTATTGAATGAATAGTACATTAGTACTAATCCTTATTTTATCAGCATGTTCTGTTTTGTGGTATGTAAAATGATCTGATATTAATAGTGCAAACAAGAATCTGACATAATGTTTGAATGTTCCTAGGCTGCAAGCAGTTATTCCATACAAAATGTATCAAAAATGGAGGCATCCTACGGATTCCATGTCAGCAGCAGCAGTCAGCTCAGTCAGGACGCAGGAGTAAACGTAAGACATCTCGAACACAGCACGATATGGTGAAACCTACATCAGGTAGCAAATTCAATCTTACAGGAACCTCCGAGTTTACAGACAGCACAGACAAAATAATATCAGATGCTACCGAGTTACAACTGATGCAAGATTTTATCACACAAAAGGCAAGTTGTAGGCAGTGTCACATAACCAAGGAACATTTATACAGAGTGTTTCATAAGTTGTAGGCATGAATGTAGGAGATGGTTTCATAGGTCCTTGTGGTCAGAAAAGTTCATATGAACATGTGTCCAAATTTTATATGGTTATGGATCTATGACCACTTGATACTTGAAAGGTAGAGATTATTGAAATATAGTGAATAAAACAAAAAAAAAACAACACCAGACAAACTGAACATCTAAATTTAACTTTGTGAAAGAAACTGGCTTTAATTTACACTGACCTATGCTTAAAGCAGGTTTTCACACACCCTGCCTGCAGCCACAATGTGCATCGCACCATTTGGTTGTGAATAGCATATATCAAGTGCTAGAGATAAGTCTGAAATGTTGTGTCACTGACCTTTATTGTTGGTAGAAGCGTTGCTTTTTCAAGTTCGAAAATCATATAACATACTGCAAGAGGTGTGACATGTAGGTCACAGGAGTGCATTTTCAAGAATTAAAAAACATCCGTATCACAATAAAAGTCCCAAATGACACATTTTCAACTCAACATCGCAATTTTATGTTACAGGGGTATTAATATTTATTTACCATTTCAATTGTAGCATGTAATTTTATGTACAATTAGGTAAAGTATCAAGGGAGATACTGCAGTTTGTGAATACTTACATGATGAACATTTTTTTTTTAGTTCCTCTGCACTGATATTAACGTGTGTGTGTGCGTGTATTTGCATGTGAGTGAGAGAGAGAGATTCTGATGAAGGCATATTACATATAGGATTATACCAAGGCCTTGTTCTATGCCTAAGTTGTGTTCAAAGTGGGCATAAATCAGAAAAGCATAAATCAAGCACAATTTTCATATTAAAAAAAAGGACTTAAATAAATCCAAATCAACCAGCCAAAGGGTGTTAAGCCAAAAATGAGAAGGCATAAATAAAGACGTAGTGTAATTCATAAAGGGGCTTTAAAGAAAAAAAGGCCTAAAATGTATGGGCACAGAACAAGACTTTGGTATTCTTCATTTCTGGATGTTTCCTTCCCTAGCTGAGATCTGTGGATGGAGAGTAGCTCTTTGTGTTAGACCCAGCTGGGTTGGTGCTCCCCACCCCTCATTACTTGAGGGTGGAATCAGATCAAGTTTCTGAACCATGGTGTTTTTGAGAAACCAGACTAACCAAATCCAGAAACTGACTAATCCTCTGAGCATTCTTTGTTTCCCTTGTGTTACACAATGAACCAGTGGTGCCAGTTTGTGGACTACATACCACTGAGGCCAGTGGCTGGAAGTATTTTCCAAGGGGCAGTCGGATATACTATTTGTGCTGCTTAGTATGTCTCGCGTGTATACTACCATTTTTAAAATGATTGTATTTGTTTTGATGAATAAGATATGAAATTGTTGACAGTGGTTACTCATTTCATATACAGTGCTTGTCATTACGTATTTTCGAGGTTAACAGAACATACAAGTAGAACTGTTAGCATGTTGTTGTGTTCAGAAGTTGTTGAAGTTAAGAAGGGTGCTCTGAGGGTTGGGAATTATTACAGTGGACCATACTAGACTGTCATGCCTTGAATTAGTCAGTCAGAAGTCTGTCATCTGGAAAGCTCTGCATTGCAATTTGTGAGACAGATAACCAGTGTTTTATAGGAGCCCACTGCTCTTTGGATCTTCAGTGTAGGATGGTGACCCCTTCTGGACAAAGCAATTTCTTGTGAAACAGCAGTGGCACTTATCTACAAAACTGTATTGTATCAAATCTTAAAAACTGTCATTTTTGTCATTTCAGCTAATTATAGCCCTGTTAAATGAAACTTTTAATTTTTGTGTTTAGTGAGGCTGGCGGCTGTGTGTGTGTGTGTGTGTGTGTGCGCGCGTGCGTTCGTGCAGTTATGTTATATGTGCTACTTATGTACTTGACAGATATACCAAATTGAGAGTGATGAGGGTATGAAACAAAAGAAACCAAGTGAAGTGGACCGAGTATTCAAACAGGCACTGAAGGAGTTCAAGGACAATCTTGTAGCGACATACAGTGTTATGAACAAACAGGGTGCTGAGGGCCTGAACATAAAGTACAAGGACCTCATTGCAAACTTTCTGCATGTGAGTCACAATTCTGTGTTAATAATTTGTTACATAATTATTTTCAGGTCATTATTATTAGCTTTGTTTCCTTAAAGGAAGCAATAAATGTATTGTGTGGTCATACATGTTTATTCCTGTGCCATATTTTATGTAACAAGTGCAGCAGATGTCTCATATTTGGTATAGAGGTTGTCTTGTATTTTTTTAAATCAGTGCCAACAGTACTGTATGGCAGCTGTGCAAACAGTGAAGAAAGGTTAAATATAAGATGTGATGGGAAATTAACACTTCGGTGCCTAACCTAACATCAGGTATACTTGTCGCACACTGTGGCTGAATAAGCAAAATGTCAGCTATAGCTGATTGCCAATTATGGCTGTTCTTATGCAGCCCTCGTTTAGTTCTGGTCTTCTGCAGCTCCCACCAGGCATTTAATTCCAGTACCAAAGGGTCATGGATGAAACTTTGTTGTAATTATCTCAGACCATATAGCATTAAGATTTCATTGTTGTTACATTCATATATAATCAGTGGACAACAGTTAACGTAATATGGGGAAAGAGAAGAGATAATTGAGAAAGAATGATACATGCTGAAAAATGCGTAGAGTGGGACAATAAAAAAATAAATCAGTTATTTTTGACTGGCTAAGGGGTTATTATTCTCATGTGTACATATTTCTACTCCTTTTTGTGGAAGGAAATATGTTGTCATGGTTATGACATGAACCTACTGGTGTGTGAAATAAGGAAAGTTGGTATTTTATAGCAGTGGTACCATATGTTTCTATTTTTGTGAAAATGTGAATATTGGAAATCCGCTTGCCTGTTACTGTTTCAGGAAGTTTTGAGTTGTGAAAGATACACACTAATTAGTCCTGTTGAAGAAACTTCGGTAATCAGCAGCTCTGAAGTCATACAGAAAGCTGCAGGGCCTGCAACAGTGGCATATTCATTTATTAAATTGTCATCATTTGCTGGGTGTCATGATGCTTTTGAAGAAAATTTCATAATTTCATTGTTATTTTGTTTTCTGCAGGTGATGCAAACTGTGTGTCATCAGGAGCAAACTGGGGAAGATTTTGCTGTTACTATGGGTGTGAATGCTTTCCGAGGCTTCATGAATGAGTTCATGAACCTAACACGCCTTGAGGAAAAACCTAACAAGGCAAAGCGAAAGAAGGAAAAGAAGCGCAAGATTGAGGATGCAATAACGTATGCTGGTCACAATTTCATCCTCACAATTATCAACATTCCAACAGCTTGTGAAATTTGCACATCATTCTTCATGTGGCCTATAGAACGAGGCCTGGTGTGTCAAAGTAAGTATCACAGGACCCAAAAGATTTGATATGTACTCATTGATGATTAAGGAACCCCACTTGCTGTACTGCTGAGAGTTGTGTTGTGTTTCTTACAAAAGTGTGGGGGGGGGGGGGCCTTTTTTTTTTTTTTTTAAAAATTATAGGGGTTTCAGGGTTTTTTTTTTTTTTTTTAAAAAAGGTTTTAAAAATTTTTTTTTTAAATGTTTTGGTTTTTTAAAAATTAACAAAAAA
>Ga0123352_10011668_pt1 | contig 13861 bp, 11 predicted proteins | sample TergutLab28metaG_FD_89700 | JGI IMG/M metagenome (GOLD analysis project Ga0123352, IMG submission 89700) | Labiotermes labralis P1 segment gut microbial communities from Petit-Saut dam, French Guiana - Lab288 P1 | ecosystem: Host-associated > Arthropoda: Insects > Digestive system > Gut ...
CGGACGCTTGTGAGTGCGGTAATGAACCTTCGGGTTCCGTGAAATGCGGGGAATTTCTTGACTAGCTGCAAACCAGTTAGCTTCTCAAGAAGGACTCTGCACCATGGAGTAAATAAGTAAGTTGGTCTTGAGAGCCGCTGCGTAGGTCGTGTGCGCGGTGCGGATGTTGCCGTGCGGCAACATTTGCACCGTACACACGACCTACACAACGGCTCTCAAGACCACCACCTATCCAAGAACTCGGTGCACTAAACCATTTGCTGCAACTCAACATTCAGTGCTCCTGATGATGGGCGTATGTACCCGAAACATGTCGAGCTAAGAATACATTAATAAAATTACCTTGTTGCATCAAGTTGGCATTTCAAGTTGTTTCATTTATTGTGTTTTCTATAAGGGATTATATCAAGCGTATTAAGTCTTACAGGTGACCTTCGTGCTTTAATTTTGTTCTGTTAATGTTTATTAGTTAGTAACCATTTCACGAGCCAGGAGATCTGAAATTTATAATGTAGTAGTCAAGTGGTCACGTTTGGGAACTTCACAGAAACGAGTCAGACGTTGCTGTATTAATTCCGCTTATTACTAGAGGCCAACACTCTCATATATTATTGTATATCGCTAAAGATTTAGTTACAGGGTAAATTAGTAAAAGGATTACATTTATTAAAATTCGAACCAACGAATGCCCTCTGTTTTATTGAAGTAAAAATATTACAACAGCTCCTACGCGTTGCGGGCCTCACTGGCCTTTCATCAGGAAGCACACATTTGTACATAACGGCTGTAAAATTCATTATTGCCGAACAAGCGAAAGACGTTTTTCAATTTAACAACTGCTTTGTACAACTGGTCGCTCCCTGATGATAGGCCAGTGAGTTCCGAAACATGTAGGAGCTGGTGTGTTGAATATTGCGATTTTAATAAAATTGTGTTTGGCCGTTGGTTCGAATTGTAATTTAATAGTAATGCACGGAAACGCGAATGTAAAGAAAGGAAAATATTCCCATTTTCCCCATAATCTTCTCGTAGTGTAGTTAATAAAAACTTGCGCATGTTGGGGACTGCGAAGTTGTTTGTTTTATAATGGAAGAATATAGGTGGGTATCTGAGAGCAGTGTATTGCGAAGGATATTTGGACATAAATGAGAAGGAACAAGAAGATATTTCGAAAATTTTACAATGATGAGCTTCATGATGTTTCATCTGGAAGGCTTCTGGGAATTGAGAAATACGTACAGCGTTCTAGTGGGACAACGTAAAGGGAGGAGACTGTTTGGGATATTTAGACGTTACTATGGTGTGCCAGAGGGCTGTATTCAGAGTAGAGTTAGAGAGGTCATTGTGAGCACGGCTTGTACCCTTCAGGGTCAAAAAAGTGGGGGAATTTCTTGACTAACTGCGCTAATATTAGCTTCTGAGTAAGGAAAATAATTTTTCATTCTGGTGTAGAAAATTTTTTTTAAAGTGCCCATCATATTGGATTCTTTTTTATGGCCTCTTAGAGTATTGTAATCATTGGCTATTTCGTCATATATATAGAAACTTTCATAATATACAACAAACTTCATGAAGAGACCCCTGTGTATAATCGATTATCGGGTTGCATTCCATTAGACTAATTAGCAGCGTGCTCGATAACTGTCGCAATGGAACGCAGGACATTCCGCGAGTCTGTAGCTGTCAGCGGACTTGCGCGCTTTATTAGACCGACATGGTGTTTCAAAAAGTTAGCACATGTATTATTACATCCCATTTTTTAAACATCTTTCTTGATAGAAATTTACGGCTATCCTTTGTTGTCGGTGTGTGTATGTGTGTGTGTCAGTGTTTGTCGACCTCATTTCGCGCATTTTGAAGAAACTTCCGCCGATGAAACTGCAGCGAATGTTGCTGCATCTTCCTACATTTTACTGCTTTCCTTATATTCAAACTGTGCCATGTAGTAATTTATTCAATATAACCGTCATAGTACACAGCTTACATGAAAGAGACGTTGTTTTTTAAAGTTATTTTTCCCAGCAGACGGTCGTCTTTGTGAAACTGTTTTGTATAAAGGTAAATGACAACCCATGACACGCCTATGCAGGCAATTATGGGAGGCGGAAGTATAGCTCCAATCCCTTCGAAACCTCTTGTTTTCAGCAACACGTCCCGACTGCTTTAACCCCCAGGAAAAACCCAGTACCCATTTTACAGGAGTCCGGATGGGCCTTAGCGACGTTTTCGGCTGGCACGGAAAATTTTTCGCCCGGTTGTCTAGCCCATAGCGAGTCACTATAGCGGCTGCGGTATAGCAGTTCTTTCTTTGTTCTGCTTAGTACGTATGAAACATAGAATAATTACTGTGCCGTAGAGAGCCTACTTTTTTTAATTCTGCTGTTTAAGGACGCTGTCAGTTACTGATATTGTTTCGCGAGGGTGCTAAATGAATGAGTATGGAACACTAGCATAATGATCCTGAAAAGTAAAACAGAAGTAAAAGGAAAAGAGTCTGGAAAAGTGTATGTCCCGATGCCATTTTGTCCACCGCAGAACTGCGTGAATTGGCGTGGGACCGAAATTTGTCCTTAGTGCTAAAGCCGTCTATTTATGACATGTGCAACGGCGGTCTGCTGTAAGGAATCACCCGTTTATTCGAAATGCTGAATGATCACAAGGACTTTATCTCGACAAATTAGCTGTAGTGTGAGACACCAAATTCGTTGCAAATCTAGTTGTGTGTTCTACAACCATTGTTAGCAGATCCTTTAGTTGAAAACATTTCGAGCTCCTATTTTTATTGTTACACCGTGCATGTTGTCGAATTACTCAATTATTACACCAACCAATGTACATATATAAAATTTATAAAATGTACACATTAAAACATTAAAACCGCTCCGACATGTTTCGGTCCTAAGACCATCATCACGGAGCTGTATATTCATTGCTAAAGTCACTCTAGAAATAGTCAAAGATTAATTTCGTTGTACAAGTTGGGTGTTGTAGCAGCATGCCGTGTTGTGTAATGTTATGTTGCGAAGAGTGCCCTGCTACGGGCGTGCATTCTGTGCTTCGTTGCGTGATACGCGTGCATTCTGTGCTTCATTGCGTGAGTATCATGCAACGAAGCACAGAATGCACGCCCGTAGCAGGGCACTCTTCACAACATAACATTACACAACACGGCATGCTGCTACAACACCCAACTTGTACAACGAAATTAATCTTTGACTATTTCTAGAGTGACTTTAGCAATGAATATATAGCTCCGTGATGATGGTCTTAGGACCGAAACATGTCGGATTTGTTTTATGTTTTAATGTGTAAATTTTATAAATTATATATGTGTGCATTGGTTGGTGTAATAATTGAGCAATTTCGAGCTCCATTTTGCAGCCGTTTGTGAGAACCGTCAAAATTAACTACGGAACATGTACTAATCTTATTGCGAGGACTCTAGTGTGTTAATACGCCTTGAATTCGCAACAGTAATGGGTGTTCCAATTCTCAGCAGTTACTGTAGCTGACTTCCTTTTGGGGCACGCTGTGTAGCTGTGTTAGACTTAACTGTAGTGCACGTACACAGTTATGTGTCGTACCGTATTTTACCTTTCGGGCACTCGGCCTTCACCGAAAAACGAGGAACGTGTTAAGCAATTCAAGAGTTATACTTTGTCATTTCGACTGTTTGCAAACGAGAACATTACCTTGCCTCAGGAGTCTGGTACCAGTTGTCCGTGACGTGTAGCCAAATTCCATAAGAAGGGAGACATATTCTACAGTTCGTTGTGTAATTTATCATAGATGGTTCCCTAATAGGGCTACTTTATGAAGCTACCAATCCAGGACCGTGAAAACTAATTCTGAAACACACGCTTAATTTTGGGGCGAGTATCTGAAACGTAATTTTACAGAAACGCATATTGAACATTATGAACTTCGTGACACGTTTCATTACACAGTGAATTTATATGTTAGGGTGTAATCCTAAATATCTCTATGATATAGAACGTTGTTTGTAACTTTTTTGGCGTGTTGAATATATTGTAGAACTAAAGGGAATTGGTTTCGACTATGAACTGTGCATTGCGTAGCTTAATTAGCTTTACAATTGTGGGTTTTTGTCTGGAAGAATAGATTCCTGTCGTAAGTACGTGGATATCAGAGCCAATAATATACTGCACGTGAGCTTTTGTAATATGCAAAACTAATATCCTTGCAGTTAACACAACAATTTTTTAAATTAATGTTGTCGTGCTATTGACCCATACGATTGGATGTTAAAACACCACATCCTGGCACAAATATTGACTACCAACACAAAGGGAAATGTGAAGTCCTTTTAAATTGTGTCTCAGATCTTTGCAGGACAGTGGTGTGTTCGTGTATGCATCGTGCCGCCTGTTTTATCATTAAAAAGCACGGTTTTATCCACAAAGTTTTTGTAAATTTGTGTGATTTTACGGGCAGCATTACACGGTCTTTCTAATGGAGACATGGTGTATTAACATCATGTGTTGTCACCAAGACAGTACTTAACTGCGCTGAAGTAGGTCTGTAATGAAAGCAGTTCGTAAAGGCTACGGAGAAATGAAAAGGTTTAAAGCGAGGTACATTTTTTTGTTGTTGCAGCCTTCCTATGATGTATCTAAATACTAACAGGAACCAACGTTTTCAGATTAATTTAATATTTGGGAATTGTTTTATCCTACTAATTATGATCCTTCATTTTGATTCTAAGTACAATCTCAAAAATTCGTGGGAAGGTTCCTACTGCTGAACCTGTTTGGCGATGGCGATGTCCTGATATGTGACTTTTTTCAAATTGGCAGAAATATTTCAACGTTTCGGCTGAACTTGCTGTCTCCGTCGTCAGTTTATGGTTCACATCGTCACATTCTATTAGATCGTAAGCTTTATATACGCCTTCTCAATAATCTAAAATCTTACATAAGCTAATGACTTACTAGGGAATTTATATGATTGTTAATCACGATTGTAGTTGCGTCCTTCACATTAACACCAGCATGCATTGCTGTTCCAGTCTTCAGTTACGACGGCTATTCCAACTAGGTTAAACACAACACAAAACAAAGTGAAGTAAGGCTCACTTTCTACAAGCATTTTTTAATACCTTTGATCGTTTTACTTAGAGAGGAATACAACGTAAAAAAGAGGGTCGACTCATAACCTTCAATTAAAATATATCCATGGTTACCTTCATTTTTCTGGCACTTTTACATCAAACATGACGTCAAATTATGTAAAGCATGTTTCTTGCAGCACGTAATACATCAAAGAAAATTAAAAATCAGCTAATTAGACGTCAATGTAGAAACCAATATTGAATGTAATATTCATGACAAAATTGACGTTCATATTTCGTTTCGATGTTAGCTGTTTAACTTAAAGCAACGTCCAGTTTCTGTCAGTTACATGCAGTTAGAGAGCTAGAGCTCGAAATTCGAATAAACATGACTGACTGACTGACTGACCGACCGACTGACTGACTGACTGACTGACCGAACGACCGACTGACTGACCACCAGACCAACCATCTGACTAACTGTATGGAACTAGTTCTAAGGACCTAATGCTTCCTGGGCTTCTCATGAAATTTCCCGAATTTTATGGAGCTGTAAAATTGGTTGCCGTGTTCAAAAGAACTAGACATTTGTCCCTATCTTGAGCCAGATTAATCCATTCCACTTCGTCCATATTTCTTTCTTAACAACCATATTAATATTACCTTCCCCTCCACGCCTAGTTCTTTCAAGTGATCTGTTTCCTTCAGGTTTCCCTACAAGAACCATAAATGCATTCATCTTTCCCCGTGAATGTCAAGTGCCCCTCCCATATCATATTCCTTGATTGAATCACCATAACAATATTTGGTGACGGTGCAGGTCGCGAAGCTTTTGTTTTTTAGTTTTCTCTGGCCTTCTGTTACGTCGTCCATATTAGGTCCAAATACCTTCTTCAGCACTCTGTTCTGGAACACTTGCCTTGTATTCCTCCTTAATGTGAGTGACCAAATTTGCACATCCGGATTAGTAATTCCCTGTCGTAATATTTGTGTTTTAGATAACAAACCCTAAATCAAAATATTCAAAACGGAAATGTCACAGGTATGTCTTTGAACACGAACAAACAGCAAACGGACACCTGTTGTATCTGTGGTATTTAACTTCCGCGGGAGAATATAGCTTTACGCATGCTCGTATTTATTTAACAACGCAACCACTGACTGTATTTATATTTTGCTACTGGTAAAGAAAATTAGAAGATAGTAAATTTAAAATTATACAGAAGGAAACAGCGACGGATTTTGAAGATGGCAATCCACATTGCGGTAGGAATTCGAGCCGGATTATTCACAAACAAAATCGAAAAACTTTACCGCTGGAGGTGAATTAGTCGGTGGAACATGTTGTACGAGGCATAAAATGGTGTTAATAACGATAACAATAACGAGTAGTCAATCTGTGATATAACTACGCCCCATATTTTCTGGAAGGTTTCTTAACTGTCGTGGAAGTCGCTGTCTCTGACTGTCCGCTGCCGTCTGCAGGGATGACCGTCATATAATTTGTTATGAATCTTACATAAGTGTTCATTGTTGTATGTCGTATCTAGGTTCCACATAGTTTGACTTGCGGTTGACAGTCAGTTTAGCCTTTCGTTCTGTTGAGGCACATCTAGACCTATTTGATACTGGAGAATCTTCCGTCTGTTAGGGTGGACTCATCTATCAAGGGGCTGGTTTATTTACCCCATTGTACCAAACCCTATCGATTTGTTCAGATATTTTTATCTGCAGCCACAAATAAAGATTGATTCCTGCACTTAACAGCCCACTCAGACGAAACTACGGAACGAAGTAGAGGCGAAGTAATGTTTGATTCCTTCCTTCTTTCTCCATTGTTTTCTTATTTAATTTCCTTGTATTCTTATTGTGCTGTGTTTCTTCATTAATTTTGTTCCTTTTTGGCGTACTTTCAGTCCTTGACACGAGGTAGGTGGACTGGTGAAGTCTCCATTCCCTCTTTGTGTTTTTGTGTTCCTCCATTTCAACTTTAGTAGCATGTCACAGATATTGACGACATTTCATTAGACCGTTACGCCACTTCAGGCCACTCATCGACTAACTGCGAACTTCCTGGAATCGCCAGTAACTAAATGGGCAGGAAAAAGTTTCAGGCTGACGCCAGACCAGAGCCAGTTCTATCAGGATCCATGTGTGATATAAAATTATGGCTTTCGAAAAGAATTTGCAAATTAAAAAAATTCTGGATAGTTACATGGTGGTCAGGTGAATATGGCTTAGTTTTTTCAGTCTGATTTCGAGTGCTAACCAACCATTTAGTTAACGCTACTGAAATTGGACAGGGAAGAATCTCATATACACAGCAACATAACTTGAACAATACTGCTCGTGAGTCATGGAGACCATGAGAAACTTTGGAGATTTGTTCTGCAAATTTAGTGTACAAGGACTCAGTAATTTGTTGAATTCTTCGCATATATGAAATATAATAACAGTTATAAAAAATACTGTATTTATTTACTTTCTTACTTACTTCCTCCTTGGAGCAGAGTCCTTCTTGAGAAGCTACCCAGTTTTCAGCTAGTCAAGAAATTCCCTGCATTTTCTGGAACCCGAAGGTTCATTACCGAATTCACAAGTTCCCGCCACTTGTCCCTATCCTGAACCAGGTCAATCCAGTTTTACAGAACTAGGAATTTGTGCAGCAAGAAAGTGTTTGAGATCCTGCTAGGGACACTTGATTACTTTCGGTTTTGACCAACGTTTATTAGGTGTCTTTACGAATCAAAAGAACACTGTTTGTGGGGACAACATCCGTCCGTGACCTACTATGTATGTATCGATGAATGAAGGAACGTAGCCTATGTGTGTGAGTATGTGTTTGTGTGTGAGTGTGAGTGGGTGGACGAATAGATTTGCGCAAATTATTGACCAACGTGTGGTGAGTGGACAGCCAGAAACGCGGACATGTCTATGCCAGTATTTTGCCATATATGGATGGTGATGAACATAACTCTTATATATGCAAGGTTGTATTTGGGAATTCATGTATTTAAGTTGTGTAACTGATACAGAAATGTAACCACACTAACTCGCCGAAGTGGCGGGAACGTATACTGTCTCTTAACGCCATGCATGCCCGCAAGCATAGTTGCGCGACACTGAGAGAGGCGGTGAGCCCGCCAGGTCGTCTGGTCTAGTGTATACGAAGCTAAGTAATGTTGTGGTGTCACATACACAGCACATACGGATGATGAGAAAACACACTTAGAATTCTTATTGAATGGAGCAAAGATTCCCCGTATTCCTCTAATTTAATGATCTGGCGACACATATCAACCCGATCGGAGTACCCACAACTGAAATACTTTGGTGGGTGGATGTCGGTTTGTTTGTACGAGATTTGCTGAATGACGCTGTGAGTATCTCACACTACAGAAGCTCGAATTATGAGGTGATTATTGAACAGTTAATTAAAAAGAGCGTTGAAGAACACGACTGTGGCCGGCTGGGGTTGGATGTGAAAATGAGCGGAACTGATTGTATGATGGGTGGGTGGATATATGAATAAATACGTGGCGTGCCTGATGGGATGATATGTTGTGGACAGCATCCACTGAGATACACCTTTCTGAACGGTTTAATTAGGATCTCTGTTTACGTACAAAACCGGAAGTGGGGCCAACTAGAACTGGAACAGGAAATCAGGCAGAGTTTTATTATTTGATGGATATGAGAATTCTCGCTTCCTGTACCGCACCGTAGCCTTGCACATGTTGATAAATATATCAGCAGTTAAAGGCACTGCCTGCTGCTCTAGTACTTAAACCCCTGCTGGACATTGAACAACAGTTTGCACTTGTGTCACACTGTGTGAGAGAATTTCGTGGTGTACGCTCTGTAACAGTTCTGGCGTATTTTTTAATCAGAACGTAATTATGTTATAATAAACAGGGCCTGCACGAGATCGTATCCATTTTAATGCGTCACTTTAACTACGACAGCGGTTTTCTGGTATACGTCGCTCTGTATATTGGTAGGTACGCAGGGCACTATTATTCTTGATAAACCTGCTGTCTCCATCCTATGGTAGAGAAATAATAATGTAATAAGGGAATGAGAAGTTTCCCCACAAACTGTGATATGACACGGCGTCAGATCCCGCATGACCGTAATCTCATCCACGGTCGTAGGAACCTACGGTTTTATCAATGTAACTAGCGACTAATTTATTGTCGGGTGGTTAGTGTCCGCCCCTTGACCTGACGCGCCGCGACTTCAAGCCACCCCTTTCACATCCCACAACTTATTCCTGAACGAAGATTTTAGCATTATAGTGATCACAGAGCTATCTTTACATTCTACGAAGCAGCTTCTATATATATATATATATATTTCATGGAGTCGCCTGGAAAAACAGCTTTGTCGTTTGCCTTGAAAGAAACAAAAGCATAAACACGTATATGCATATGAAATGGAGAAATAGCTCCACCAATTCTGAACCACCGGTAGTCAGGGAGGTGATGTGTGATAACAAATGCTCCGACCTCTTTCAGCCGCAGGGAAATAATCCAGCTACCCACAGGAAGAAGCTGTTTTGTATTGTCCCCTGTGAAATTTGCCGAACTTGATCGCAGTTGTATTAACAACGGATTTGAAAGTAAGAATTTTTGTTTTCACAGTTTTCCATATACCTATCGTTATGTGTCTTTTGGACTCAATCTTTTTCTCGTAAAAACTGGCCACGTTTCACAGCTGCACAAAATAAAGTCTTGCAATAGGCACTTTACGTGTCTTCAGAGACTTCTTGAAGAAGCATTGACGGTTGTGCGTTTTTAATAAATGATAAAGCAGTTTTAAATTATTGCTTTCTTATAATTTTGTCTCGAATGTTGTGTTGTATTTTATGTGAAACACATATTTGACTTTCTCCATTGTCCCTTTTTTTAAAATTAGAATGAGTGTTTTGAAGATGGCTTTCCTTCCTTCATGAGACAAAATACACAAATTGTGAAATTTGTCTGTGGGAAGAGTGATTATTTCTGTCCAGCATATCCAGCGGAAGGAAGTTAAAAATTTATGTACTTTTTCTAATGACATAAGCCCTACCATCTTCAGAAACGCCCTTTTTTTCATAATAACAGTACTCTTTTTTGTATCTTGCGTGTGTGTGTGTGTGTGTGTGTGTGTGTGTGTGTGTGTGGTTTCGATAAAACATGATCACATATAGGCCGTATTTGTACTTTATTTATACTGTTGGAGATGCCCTTTTGCCCTTGTTAAAATGCGCTGCCATTTACTGACAGTGACTCTATATTTGTTCTGTCATGCTGCATCTCGATACATTGTCGTTCCGTCGGTGATTCATTCTGATGAGATTTCGTCCTTACGCCCACAGTGCCAATTAAACAGGAAATGTTTGCGTAGGACGTTCCTCCATATTGGGCGGATGACGGATCATCTCTCATTGATTTTACTTCATTTCATCTACTGTTGTAGGCTACGTCATTTAGACCAATCTCTGTCAGCAGCACTCGGATTCTTCTTCAGGAACGTCTATCTTTTTTTCTTTCTTTATTACGTACTTTCATCCTACCCTGTACTCCTCCTTTCTGCCTTCTTGCACATCAGTCTGTCTCTCTTTTTCCGTTTGTCTACTTCCTTCTGTATTTCTTTTTTCCGACAGGTGGGATTTATCTGACTTAGGATCGGTTTCTTTGACGGGTTGTTGTGTTCGCGGCAATGAACTTTCCGGTTCCGCAACTTGAGGGAACTTTTTTGACCAGCTGACCGATTAACACCTGCTCATTAATGTCATCTCCACGAAGATGCGCAGTGAGAGCACAGCTGGTACTTCAGTCAGCTGGTCCGTAACTCAGAGTCGCCGTTCGCAGAGACCAAACTCCTGTCCGGTACATACCAGATGGATTGTGAATTGATGACCGCTAAGCTAGCTTTACTTCTTACAACGTACAGATTTATAGTACTCAATCTTTTATACGCTCAAGCAGGATGGCGCGAAAGAAAATTGTTATATTTTGAAACAGTGTCTTGATAGTATCTGAAGAAGACAAAGAAGTGTTAAAACTCTATTGTTACTCTTAAGTAAAGCAATGTTCAATTTTGGAACTATTTCGAATTATTAAAGACACGGTACATCGCTTATAAGAAAATGAGATTTGTATTTGCTTTATTCAGTTTCTTTCTACTAATGTATCCAAGTACGTGAAAATATTTAATGACGCCCATTGTGCATATTAAATTGATCGCACTTGTAATTCGGCTGAAAACTTTGTAACTAATTCACCACTGTGCTTCGCCTTGAGGCTGTGTGGGAGGACGACCCAGTGCCAGTCGTGAGTCCGCAACGTAAATTGGGTTTGTATGAGAGTACAAAGGAGATAAAAAATGCAAATTAGTAAGGAATACACTCCCACAAACTATTTATTAACTTTCCGCTTGCGTCGTGGTCAAGTGACTTAACATTCTGTCTGTGTATTAAGGTGGTCTCAGATTCAAATCTCTAGCCGAAGACCATCTCTTCTGAACTGAGGTTTAGGGGTTGGTTGACTGTCTGCACGTGAGGATCGTAATCTTACTATGAATTGCAACACATGGCTTTCATTCATATAACATCCAATTGTTTATAAATTGCCTGACCTAATGACGCTGTATCAACTACATTATTTATATCGTTGATAGAGACTAAAGTATACATACTTAGGCCTTACAATCGGACGTTTCTCATAGAATTATCAAATTTCAAGTTTTATTCCCTTTAAAGTAACAGTTGGACAGTGAATTCAGTTTCAACTCAGTATTTTATTACATGTTACTTACTTACTTACTTACTTACATAATTACTCTATGGAGCAGGGTCATTCTTGAGAAGCTAAAGGGTTTTCAGCTAGTCAAGAAATTCCCCGCATTTTATGGAACCCCAAGGTTCATTACCACATTCAAAAGTGCCTGCCAACTGTCCCTATCCTGAGACAGCTCGATTCAATCCATACACCCCTATCCCACTTCTTGAAGATCCATCTTAATATTATCCTCCCGTCTACGTCTGGGTCTCCCAAGTGGTCTCTTTCCTTGCGGTTTCCTCACCAAAACCCTGTATATAACTTTCCTCTCTCCCATACGTGCTACATGTCTCGTCCATCTCATTATTCTCCATTTTATCGCACGAAAAATATTGGGTTAGGAGTACAGATCGTTAAACTCTTCATTATGTAGTATTCTTCACTCCCCTGTTACCTCTTCCCTCTTATATTCTCCTCAGAACCATATTCTCCAACACTCTCAACCTACGTTATTTTTCGTAAAGTAGTCCCTCGTGTGAAACTTGGTCGCTGACATTGCGGGAGGAAAGGAAGCGGAAGGTGTTTGAGAACATAGTGTTGAGGAGAATATTTGGACCTAGGAGGGATGAGGTAACGGGCAAATGGAGGAGACTGCATAACGAGGAGCTAAATGATTTCTACTCCTCACCCTATATTGTGCGGGTGATAAAATCGAGAAGAATGAGATGGGCTGGGCATATGGCGCGTATGGGTGAAGAGAGGGGGGTGTATAGGGTCTTGGTGGGGAAACCGGAGGTAAAGAGACCACTGAGGAGACCTAGGCGTAGATGTGTGGATAATATTAGGATGGATCTCCAGGAGGTGGGATGTGGGTATATGGACTGGATTGGGCTTGCCCAGGATAGAGACAGGTGGCGGACGCTTGTGAGTGCGGTAATGAACCTTCGGGTTCCGTGAAATGGGGGGAATTTCTTGACTGGCTGCAAACCAGTTAGCTTCTCAAGAAGGACTCTGCACCATGGAGTAAGTAAGTAAGTAAGTAAGTCCTTGCATTAGCCAGTGGCTGGGGTACGTTTCCAAACTTCTTACCCTCCCCTGCTTGTTGTCCTGTACCCTTCGTTCCCACAGTTCAGGCTGCTTCCCCGTCACATTGTGCCGCAGACAAAAGAAGTCAAACAATATTCCTTCTCGTTCTCAAAAGCACCAAAATCTCTCAGAAATCTGTCTTGAAGAGTTATTATATTCTGCACAGGAATGTGGGACCGATGTGTGAAAAACATTTAGAATCCAAGCGGGCTATAAAAATACAGCGCTGTATAGGGTTTGGGGTGTGGCAACGGAAGGGCGAGGGTGAGATCTGAGAACTGCGGTATGCAGCGCCCCCGGGACAAAGGGAAAAACATTCTAAATTTTTGGAAATACGCAGACAGCTTGGTAACACTACAGTGGCACCAACCTTTGCTACTGTGTGCTGGTACTGTACTGTACAAGATAACTGTGACGTGTGTCATTTGGCAAATTGCAACGACCTGCAACCCCCATTATTAGCGCAGTTTATTATCCTGATGTTTTATCTTTATCGTTGCACCGTGCATTCTGAAGTTTATTTAAGCAACACACCAACAAATGCACACATATATATACTTACTTAATTATTTATTTATTTTCTTATCTACTTACTTATTTAATTATTTGCTTACTTATTTGCTTACTTTCTTATTTCCTTACTTATTTATTTACTTATTTGATTACTTTCTTATTTACTTACTTGCTTATTTACTTACCTACTTATTTATTTATTTACTTACTAATTTAATTATTTATTTATTTATTTACTTACATACTTGGTTATTTACTTACGTATTTAAACAACACACCCAACAAATGCACACATATATATACTTACTTACTTACTTACTTACTTACTTACTTACTTACTTACTTACTCCATGGTGCAGAGTCCTTCTCGAGAAGCTAACTGGTTTGCAGCTAGTCAAGAAATTCCCCGCATTTCACGGAACCCGAA
>Ga0123352_10011669_pt1 | contig 13861 bp, 7 predicted proteins | sample TergutLab28metaG_FD_89700 | JGI IMG/M metagenome (GOLD analysis project Ga0123352, IMG submission 89700) | Labiotermes labralis P1 segment gut microbial communities from Petit-Saut dam, French Guiana - Lab288 P1 | ecosystem: Host-associated > Arthropoda: Insects > Digestive system > Gut ...
ATGTTTCGGATGTTAATACATCCATCCTCAGGAGCTTGCGACTTATTTGTTGAGTTATTTCATGGGTTGTATTGCTCTGGTTCGATGTGTGTTGGTGTTACGTTGTGGTGGTGTGGTATCCGGATGCAGGCTGAAGAACTGCTTCAGCCTGCATACGGATGCCACACCACCCCAGCCAAACCACAACGTAACACCAACACACATCGAACCAGAACAATACAACCCATGAAATAACTCGTCAAATAAGTCGCAAGCTCCTGAGGATGGATGTATTAACATCCGAAACATGTTAAGCATTAAATAATGAAATAATAAAGCAAGTGACATCAAGTTGGTCTCACCTTATTCAATTATGCGATAAATGTTTTCAAAGCCCTTGAAACAAGAATGCAGTTGAAGATACCGCCATAAAAAATAACTTAATCAGAAGAAAAGAAACTTATAAAAAACGTAAAATTTTGTAAAGAAGAGAATATTAACCACGACTACGCATTTTTGGAATGTATCGCCATCTAATTTGGTAGGTAGTGTACCAAAGTATACAGCAAGAAACAAATGAACTGATATGGTGGACATTCAGTGACGCCTTATATTTCCCCTTCACCGCTGTTTTGTCACTGCTTGTGTTAGACAAACCGCGGATATAGGGAGGGTAAGCAACAGGCAGCGCAGGCAACCAAAACGGGAACGTAGTTAAAAAATATATTCTTACCAAAACTGAAATAAAATTATATGGGAGTACACAGTGTCAAAAAAAGTGAAATACAGGCCCCGCCAAAGAAAATATATCCTTGCCGATGGACAATGCCCAGGAAAGGAAGAAATGATGAAGACAGACACTCCAAAAAAATAAAAGGCTTAATGTCCGTAGGAGTGACAACTAACTAATTAACTCCATTAAGCAAACTCCCTCCTGAGGAGCTAAGATGCCTTCACATACTCGAGAAATTCCCCGTATTTTATGAAACCCACAAGCTCATTATTGAATTCGAAGCTCCCGCCACCACTTCCTATCCTGAGCCAGATGAAGTTGGCCCATGCCTCTCCATATCACTCTCTGAAGATACCTTGAATATTAACTTCCTATGCAGGTCTAGACCTTCCGAGTGGTCTCTGTCCCTCAGGTCTAACCACCAAAACAATTTATACACGTCTCATGCCCCCATAAGTGTCACGTGCCTCGCCCAATTCGTTCTCTTTTTTTCGAAATTCTTGCCGTTTATGAGATATTGTGAAAAAATATTGTAGAGGCACAAAAGCCACAGACGAAAACACGGCGCATACTGACCGCATATAGAGCATCTAAGGCTAAAAATACACATCAGAATATGTAAAACTTACTGCTTATCCACGGTAAAAATATTTGCACGTACGCCCACCTCTATGTTGTATGTATGCGTTTATTGCCTGTTTTGTTACCTCGTAAATACCATTCTCCACGCAAAAGGCACTGGGATGAGGCAATAGTCGCTAATATGTATGTATTGCAGTCTGCCTAATATCATAATCCCAGGTACATTCAATAGCTGACAGAAATTATTCCTTCCCCTAGCCAAAGTACTGTGGAGTTCTGCAGCCAAATCACGTATAAGAGGTTTGTTCAAAAAGTATCCGGACTGACCACAGTACATGAAGTAGATAAGGCTTACGTGGTTTTAACCCTAATTGTCTTCAACATAGTTCCCTTCCGCAGCTATGCACTTCGCCCAAAGTTTCTGCCACTGTTGGAAACATTTTGTAATAGGAAAAAGTCACAATGTGCGAGATCTGATGAGTATGACGACTGCCGCAACTGAGCGGTGCCGTGTTTGGCCAAAAACTGCTGCAAAAGATCTTTTCCCCACAAAAATCCTGAATGTTAGTGTTTCGAGTCCCAGAGTGGATGAGAGAGGTTAGGTTTAAGTTTAGTAAATTACGACATGTTGTACGGCAGGAGAAACCTAACGCGCAGAGACACCGACTACCATCAGTTCTTATTTGCTGTAAATAGTGTACATTACACATCATAACCACAGAATTTTTCTCAGAATATGGAGAAAGAAAGTGACTTCAAAACGTTACTTACTTAATGTCACATCCCAAAAGACAGTAATTTTGTCGCTGTCTGCAGTGAGAAACTTAAACCTCATGCAGAAACAAAAATCTCATAGTAGGAATTCCGAAACTGTTTCCTTGCGTAATTTGTGTGTGTAATAAATGTAATTTGTTACTGCCGGTCTGCCATGAATATTCTTTGGAAATTCCATAGGTGGAATTAGACGGCAGCAGATACGTGAAAATATTGCTAATGTTGTTTACAGGCCTGTAAACTAGTCTAGACAGGTTTCAGACGACCTTCGTGTGTAACGCTGAATTATATGCAGAATGGCTGAATATTGTGTGGAAAGTATGTATAAAGAAGATGTGATCTGTTTATAGTGTGGGCTTGGCATTTGGCTTGAGGCTTCTGTTTTTGAACTTCGAAAACACGTTGCATACAAAAAGTATCCCAGTAAGCCTAGGAAACATTCAACCACAAATTATTTTAATTAATTTACTACATGTACCGTGCATATTTTGTGCTATGACCAACAAACGCACAATTATCTCACAAATTATCACACTACTACATGTTTCGACACCATCGCGTTTCATATGCAGCAGTTGGTAATGTATTACCAACACATGCATTTGAAATACTTGTGTAACTTGGCAAGGTATTGATTTCAAACTTCCTAAGGATGACACGATGGTGTCGAAACATGTAGGAGTGCGATAATTTGTGAGATAATTGTGCATTTGTTGGTCATGGTACAAAAATAAGAAACATGAACCACAAGATTTCTTTGTAGCATTATTAGACCCTTCTCCATTTACCTAATAACATGTACTCAGAACCAGCACTACTTTCAGTATATATAAGATTCCTTTAAGAATTAGAAGCTGACACGCCCGAATAAGGGTCAGTAAGCGTTACTTGTTGCAGAGGCGCTACACAGATGTACCGTTGAATCGGCGGAGCTAGCTGGCTCCAACGTTAGAACAAAAGACAGTAAATTTCGTAACAAAATCTCAGGAGTTGCCGTTCTTCATTAATATTTATCTCATTAGAAGAAAACGTTAGCAAGGCAAATTTCTCACATACAGATTTCCTGTCCCTGAGCACGGGAAAAAATGAACTCTGTGCGCGTGATCTCCTTTGAAGACCGAGTGGTTGGAAGGAGTATTGTCAGACACGTTTTGTTTCCAGTAGAACTGAGTAGGTGTCGGTGTTCCTGAAATTGTAATATAAACAGCCTTCTAGATGCAACAATAATAATTTATTAATAATTTCAATCAGCTCAACAGATTTCAACAATTTCGCCCATCTCCAGGAGCACTATATTGGGTTACAGCTTGTGGTATAAACACCGACGATGCTGCCTGCTGGTGATCACAATGAGGTGGAACTGAGTTCCACCTCATTGTGGTCACCAGCCGTAAACACAGTCTAGTGCTGTTGATGAAGTGTGAAATTATCGCCCGAAACATGTTGAGCTGATTGAAATAATTAATAAATTATTATTATTATTCCTTGCCAGCATGGAATCAAGAAGTTCTAAATTCTGCTGGAACAGTGAGTATATTGTACTAGTGTCTATGACTGTCCGGAAGGTTCTTTCTTCACGGGTCCATCCTCCATTCACGCCATAGTTTGTTGTTTTTTGTTGATTTTGTTTTTGTTGTTGTTGTATTGTCATTGTACTGCTGCTGGTACTTTCCAGTCGTAATCGTTATTACAACTACATACAGGGTATCCATCTTATATTGACTATTGTGTACTGTTTCACCATTACATGAGATACAGTTACTATAAGGGACTTTGTTGGTGTCAGAGAGTTGATGGTTCACCGAAGTAAAATTTGTATGTGGAGTTAATTATTTGCTGCCCTGGTGTAGATTGTTCCTCAACGGACGTTGTCCTAAAAAATAATAATGCAGAAGAAATGTAGCATAAGTAAAATGATGGGCACGGAGAGATAAAAAATTTAAAAAAAACGGTAAAAACAGTTGTCTTTACTCTCCCCACGTTTCTGGCTACTATCTGTCGTCTGTGATTAAAAGTACGGTACTTCGATATCGATATTAATTTAGCTGAAATAATGTGAAATGCCAACTTGATGCAACAAGGTAAAGAGCCGATGCGTAGGTCGTGTGTACGGTGCGGATGGTGCCGTGCCCCGCACCGTAAACACGACCTACTCAGCGGCTCTCCAGACCACCACCCATCCACAAACTCGGTGCAGAAAACCATATGCTGCAACTCAACATCTAATGCTCCTGAAGATGGGCGTATGTACCCGAAACATGTCGAGCTAAGAATACATCAATAGAATCACCTAGTTGCATCAAGTTGGCATTTCACATTATTTCAGGAGGAAGATGCACGATCAAACAACTCTCTTTAGTTTAGTTTTTAGGTTAACTTGTCACAATAATGTACTTAGCTGTGACAGGTGAAAAGAGGCATTCAGTTGTTGGACCATTTTGTCAGCAAAGTCAATCAATAACGAACGCAGTATGTGGTTGTGTGTTGCTGTGGAATGCAAATTACTACGTGCCTCCACTAGTGTTAGGCGTTCTTAAAAACTGAGGAAGATCGTCTTATAATGAGACAATAAGCTTGTGTCTGTCGGTCTGTCCGTTCGTGATTTAGTATAAAAGACTCAACATTTTGATTGAAATTAATGTTATTCCATACATAAATGTTTGGTAGACAGCTGTCAAGCTGGCCAGTATTTTGTGAATATCGGCACAGTGACAGTCGCATTTACTGAAGGGAGTGATATAATGTCTGCTAATTGCTATAATTCTAAACCGAAATGAATGAAACTCAGTACGCGTGTGTGGAAGATACATACGTGTCGCCGTTCGGTAAATATGAGATTCATGAAAATTAATGTAGTGAAACCCAAATTGTAATTGCGGCAGTAAATGAAGCTTTACCTCCTTTTTGTACAAGTTTCTTCTTATTTGAAAAAAGATAAGTGTAGAATGCTGAATTTTAATGCTGTAGAAAGTGATAAATTTTGTGAAAATCTGCGCAGTGAAAGGGGGCCTATTTAGCGGTGTGAATAAAATATTGCTCTTAAATTTTTTGTTTAGATTTGCTGATTCAGATTTTCAGCTTTGCTCGCAAATGTAGTTGGGTAGTTATACGTTTCGTGAATCGATGCAGTGAAACATTAGGCCCATTCTTAAGACAGTAAATAAAATTTTGTCCATAATTTCTATATTTCCCTTCAGAATTGTAAACAAACCATCTAAACAATGCCACAGAGTAATTTTGAATTCTGTACAATTCGGCCCAGTGTAATCTGTACTTATTTAAAACAATTCTTAGGTGTGAGAGAGAATTTCTGTCTCCACGTCCCTTATTTATTAGTCGATGTGGGTGAAATATGTTATATGTCTGCAGGTAATGCTTCACAGCACTTATGATTTTGTGACGATCGGTGAGGGATGGGCTTACATTTGTTATGGGCTTAAGTGATATCACTTCTACACAAGTACTTTGAAGTCTATGATACAGGGTGTTTATTCTCTGCTTGACCGATAACGTACCCACCCAACGTACTGCCCGAACCTCTGCCAGCGTTGCGTCTTAGCAGTAAGTGTAGTATTTGATGAGGGTAGCTAGACAAACTATCGGAGTGATGATAATGTTTGGAATGTGTAATTAAAAGAAAATAGGGCGAGGGGCAGATGTTTATTGGTCGAGCAGTGACAGAAACACCCTACAATTACAAAAGTGAAGAACACGTAAACCACTGATCACACCTTTTGCAGTTTGTTTTATCTGAGAATGATAACATCTGCATTCCGAGCGCGAATGTTCTTTGTACTAACAAACGCTGGCCCAAGTCCATGAACCTAGTAACAGTACGGGCAGCGCACATTTAGAGCGTGCCTGCACTATTTGTACTTACACGTTCCATACAAGATTTGGTATATTTAACATTACCTTTCTGTCGTACATTCTAAATACTGTACGATTTAGTGTATGTTCAAAGAGAAAGAAAACTGACAATATATTTTTACATGTTCAGATAGGAAGAAGTGGAATTTACCTGCTTCTAATTGTTAAAGGCAAATATAGATGGTTTATCTAATTACAATGAATTTTAGACAATCTATTGTTACTTACGTAATATTTAAGAATTCCTTGTTAGATTGCCCTGGATTTGATGCGAAACTAACTAAAAATAAATACTTTTTTATTGAATTTCCGAAATATTACTATAACCAAAGGGGCATACAAAATTATTTTATATTTCTGGCTGTTCATATTTCGTAGCATTAAATTTCAATATTCATTTTCATAAATTGTCAGGTTATTATGTTCTTTTATTATTATAAATTATGTGTAGGATGAAATTGTTATTACATCTGCTTAACATAAGTTCAGAGAATAAATTTTATAACTTAATGGCTAATGTTTTGTTTTTCGACCAAGTTTAGCTGTAAATGTTCTTTTTTCCTGTAGAAGTAATTATAGATTTTGTGATGCTTAAAATAACATTGTCTCCCATAAAATATTTTTTGATTCCTGGCTCTGATGGTAGCACACTGTGTTCTCTGTGAGTCACTAAGTGAAGTTTATATCTAATGTGTATAGTTATGTTTTTTAAAATGATATCTATCAGACCTTTATAGCACGTATTACATTATATGGTGACAAAAACTGGGCGTTTCAAGGTTACTAGTAAGATTAATGGATACACACAGACGTGCTGATAAGTTCTTAGCCCAATCAGGAAGGAAACAAGCGACATTCCCCTCATTTTATGGAACTTGGAGGTTCATTACCTCATTCACAAGAGTCCACCCACTGTCCCTACACTAGCCAAATCAATAAATTCCTCTGCCCATCATACTTTTGATAGGCGCAGCTGGTTTCCCTCCTGGTCGGGCTAAGGACTTATCAGCAGCCCGGTGAAAGAAGATTCCCAAGAAAATATGTGGCCCCTTTATGACGGAATATAATTGATTTATGGCGTAGAAAGTACAGTCAATGACCGTATAAGGAACAAGACAAAATGGAAATGTAAAAGCCCATAGATTAATATGGCTGGTACAACTTGTAAAATCAGAATATACGAATCGCTGCAAGCAACAAACAAGTGCATTTATCAGGTCAGAAGTTATAAGAAAGCGAGGAAGACCTGTGATGAGATGGTTAGAAAGCATTGCTGTAAATGAGAATATTTAGCCTGAAAATCTCTATGGAACAGAGAATGTCTGATAGATTTTATTGTACAGCGAGAGAATATGAGGTTGTGGCCTTGATAAGTCTGGCTCAGAACAGGGCTTAACGGCGGATTCTTAAAAAAATTTGTGCGGTCTCAGATTTGTGTTTGACCTCTGGACAAACGAACAGTGGGATAAATGTTTTGACTCCTGTTTAATACGATTGTATATTTTGTGGTTTTTACCCGTTCTTGTACCTCGTGTAAGCAGAAAATGTTCCTTCGTCTGAACAGAACTACCAATTGCCTAAAATTACAGTTTAAGAACTTATTTCACACAAAAAACTCCGGATTGTCTCTTGCATAATATTTGAAAAATTTAATGCTAAATGTGAGCCCACGAACAGGAAATTATGTAACTACGGGTGAGAGATTGTGGGTGCGAATTTTGTCCCTTAATGAATGTAAACAAAAATGTATATATATATATATATATATATATATATATATATATGTATGTAAGTATGTTTGCATAAATTCATTGTAAATGATTTTCCAACAGTAGCAGTTCACAAATTCTGACTTATGTACTAATCAGAATGATAAGATTTAAACTTAACTCACTCTGTTCACAAAGAAATTGGGCAGTGAGCTGAGGGTCTGAAAGGTGTAGCGGAAAGAAGCAAGGTATGAAGGATGGTGACACTAATCAGTTCCTTCCTTCTGAATTTGAATTAGCTTATCTAATGCCCTGTAAATGTAAGCGTCGCTTACCCTATTTGCCATCGGCCGTCCGAATGCTTGTGACAAAAGTACAAGAAATACAACAATGTCACACCACACTGTGAAGACTGTCCGGAAGTAACTAAACTAGAGGGATATTTACACAGCCAAAAGCAATTGGAATGTGTCAGAGAAAACTCGTTTGGAACAAATGGACTGGACAAGGCTGCTTTTATAGTGTGAACAAATCGGCATGTCTGATGTTATGAATTTAATATACATGCTTTTATATTTAGGTAAATGTGGCTGAACAAGTGCAAAGTGCGAAGGTCAAATCTGTTGTTACTATCTGCAAATTTTGTTTCAAATCCACTGTCAGCCAAAACAACTGATGTGAATAACTACGCAGTTTTGATACATCCTTTAGACCCCGTTTCAAGATCAACATTACGAGGCTGTCCACCACATGTGACGTACTCAGGATGTACGTCATTTTAGATAATTGCCACTCTCTAAATTACAGACCCAGCATACCAACTGCGTACAGAAAAAACATATTTCTGCGGCCAGTACGAAGGACATACAATTCCGTCACGATATCGCTTGTCTATAAGAATCAGTTAATGATTTATACTAACAACCTTCAGGTGATACACCATAACGTTTCGTAAGAGAAATCAAGCGAACATAACGAAAAACGTACATCCCAGAAGTGGCAACCGTAAATTAGATACTTCAAATTAGTGAAACAAAGCAATCACTGTACAGGCTTGGACAGCCCTGAGGTTTCCAGGAGGTTCAGGCTCCAGAACATCAAGACAACGGCACATTAATGTAGTACCGTTGTTAGCACTAAACAACGGCCGCCTTTACTCCCAGGGAATTTTCCTGGTACTCATTTCTATTAGAGGCTGCGTCGACCCCAGGAGCATTGTGCGGCCGACAGGGATATGTAAATCTAAAACCCCAGTGACACCATCGGGAGTCGAACACTAGCCCATCCCGCTTGTAGCCCAGGGCCTCAGCCAACTGTTCTGCCGCGTGACCCCCCCCCCTTTTCATAAGAGTGGAGAGTGCTTCAATGAAGTGTACTTAGAAGGCAATTCAAGGTATATAAATTAACAAAGAACATAAAGATTACGAAAACACAAAGACAACTAAATGTTACTGACAAATTTTTTATTGGTAACAAAAGCGAACCAACAGGAATTTGTTAACAATACAAAATTTCTACAAAAATATTTTACATTATACAAAACTTTCAACGTATTAAATTTCATGTACATATTTTGTAAGCAATATGGGATCCCATAATACATAGATTTCTATAAGAAGGCATGAAGATGGTCATGAATGGCCGAAACATGTAGCCACCATAATAAATAAATTAATAATTAATATGCCATTGATGTGTTTGACGGCGAAATATTAACAATTTATTTATGCGGATAACAGTACACTTAAACGCTCTACACAACCAGCGACAGACAGACTCGGCCAAGAGCAAGGATCTCTTGAATCCTCACACTAACCAGATGGGATAGCATTCCAACCCGCGCCCAGGCCGAACGGAGATTTACACTATACGTTGCAGGGCACCCAGTTATCAGTTCTTGTGCTACCAAACCGTCAGCAACACCCTGACGGTGCAAAAGGAATCAGTCCTTGAAATATCGGAGAACTTTCACACTTTGACGCAGCTGTCTGCCAAGAACATTTTTTCATAAGGCAGTATAGTTTAATATTTGGATTGTAGTGCTTAGTGTTAAGCAGGTACATACACTTGTAATTAAAGCTATCTTGGTGCACAGTTTTCTTAGTATGTTTATTTCTTTTCTCTACACTTTTCGGGCGACTATGTGCCCATCATCAGGAGAAACAGCTGTATTTGTTCGATACTTGGTACTTATTATTCTGTATGGATGACTGTCTGGTATGTAGGAGCATATGCTCCAATAAAATATGCAAAAAGTTGGCTTTAATTACACGTTTATACAGGGAGGCATGGTAAACAAAATATAAAACTCAAGTATATATATTTCACAGTAATATAATATGTTTATACAAAATAGCCAAACATACAAATACGACTATATTTTATCGACAGTGAAGCTGGCTTTCCCAAACTGAATAATATCTCATGTACTTTAAAAGTGTATAATAAAACATTTATGTCGTGTAATTGAAATGAATTTCTTTACTTTGAAACCATGAAGGAATGCGAAAACACAAGACTAATAATGTGAAACAGGTAAATGAATCTATATTAATCAAGGAGTACGACAAGTGTGTAATCTATCACCGGCTTTTTTAACATTTATATAGAAGACCTCCTTTGAAACTGGAAACACAAAACTGACGCTGGTATAATGCTTAAAATAAACCACTACTTTAACACATTACTCTTCGAGACGACAAAGTAATAATACAAGACTCTGAAGACAAACTCCTGAAATCTGTCTTTATATTGAACCAAATGATCAAAGACTACAACCTCGAAATATCTGCGGACAAAACAAAAATTGTGGGTTCTAAAGGAAAACACTTAGTGCGTTCTAAAATAGAAATAGACGGATCAAAACTGGAAAAAGCGAAAAAATTTAATTATTTGGATGTGTACTGAGTTTAGACGGTGAAACAGATTTTGAAAAATAATAAGCAGATATCAAGGAATATGCGGCACTATCAGAAAGCACTTGAAGAAAACCCTTACAGATACACAAATGAAATTTTATAAAGTTGTAACTAGACCATCACTACTGTATGGCAGCGAAACATGGGTAACCACGAAGAGAGACATGAGTGGACTAGAAGCTGCAGAGATGCGCTTCCTAAGAAGTGTTACGGGATACACAACACTGGATAAAATAAGAAGCGAAGTTATAAGGGAAGAACTAGAGATTTCTGGAATTCAATAAGTGAGACTCAAATACAGACAAAACTGGATCAACCACCTTGACAGAATGGACAACACCAGAACCCCTAAACACGCCCTCAACTACAAATCTCAGGGAAAAAGAGACCGTAGACGTCCCAGGAAACGTTGGCAATGCGTCGATGCCGGAACTGCTCAAACGACCTAATCCATGGAGGAAAATTATGGTGAAATACTTATTATAAAATTGCTTCAATTATTAGAATTATTTTATGCCGATACAATTTATCCATCAAATTTAAGCTACAATACTTTAGAAAAACTTCGATGCTCTCTATTCTTATCTCGAGAAAGGTTTGACTGACTTTCCTCAAATTTAATTTTATAATCTAATTAATCTCTGTTCCTCATTTTCCGAACCCGTGCTCTTTATAGAGAGTAATAAAAATATATCATTCATAAAATTAAATGTATGGAGACAACAAAACAAAGAAAGCTCCAGAATTGTTACAAAATGCTAAAAGGCCTAATTACTCTAAATGTTCCTGCTACCACACCATTTAGGCGGCGCTTTACAACACAGCTAACATGCTGCAGTAGACTAATATAGAAAAATATAATTTCGTAGATTATTGTTAATTCTGTTTCATGTATGATCCGTTATTTTTTCCTGCGGCTGTGAAATTCCTGTCGCTACAGAATTTAAATGATGTCAAATCGAAATGATTGTTATTTTACCTCCAGGCCTTTAATAATCAGCAAGAAAAGCCGGAGGGTCTCAGTCGGTTTAGTGATTAAGCTGAAGGCCGTAGAAACTACGAATTTGAGGTTATAATCCAGGTTATGACGTTGATTTAGACCCTCATTAAATTTTTAAACTTTGTCTGTCCCCATCCAGTCTTATTTAAATGTATGACAGTGGTTGGTCACCTGGGTAACAGTCAGTAGAGCGGAAATATACCACTTATCCAGGAATAGCCCTGAGGTTAAAATGTACCAGTGCTATGCCACTCACAAGAAATTTGTCCTGAATGGTGAACTTTACATAATGCAGTATACAGTAGTAAACTTGGATGGTCCTGTAGCCTTGAGTCTGGGATGAAAACTGGCAAGTGACAATGAGGCAAGCTTAGGAAAAGTTCGGGAAAACATTTCGTAACCATCAACCGAGCCGAACGATAACAACAGGAACAAAATGAACTCATTTTTTATCACCTGATTTAGATTTGCCAGCTTGTTTCGCATGAAGGGAAGGACTCGTACTTCAAATTTACCGATCATTTTGATTTGTTTTTCCGACGTATGTAGACATCCGATTGTAAAAATGATGTCACAAATGAGTGAAGGTGGTAAAAGGTAAAGTGATCAAGTTACAGGCTCGGTTCGGCCCGGTGGGTGGGTAGAATTATAGCTTTATCCTTCCATGACTGCGACACTAGAAGAGGTTGAGTGGTCAGCAGCACGCCCCGGCCGATTTTTATCCCCGGAAAAAGAAAACCGGTAACTACTTTACAGGAGGCTGGGTGGGCCCCAGGGTCAGTCTGGACGGGCGGAATATCTCGTCCCCAATGGGATCCGATCTCGGACCGTCCAGCCCGTAGCTCAGTCGCTATACCGACTGAGCTACACGACCCACAGTGAAGGGGGTAGTGTTGTTAAATTTATGATAAAGTTCACGTAACTTTTGTGTTGAGAAGAAAACGTACTTTCTTCCTATGATTCGAAATTTCCGACATTTCGAGTTCGATAGTGCCAGCCTATCGGAAGTAATTTGGGGGCAAAGCAATAAACAGCAAATCATTTTAAATTCTGAGGCTTCTATATCACCTTAGTGTCCAAACAACTCAAATATGCTACAAACATGTTGTATTCTTTCATCTGGGTAATTCTCCGAAGTCTGTATTTTATATGTCAAAATTTCTTAACGCTCTGTCAATTCCATCTCCATATATACCTGCCTGTGACGATGGAACAGACGGAGTGTACCGAAACGTCAGCATATAAAATTCGGACGTCGGGGAACTACAAAGAAGAAAGCAGACAACATTCAGAACACGACGAATGTTTGAAATCAAGAATCCATGAAAATGTTACAGAAGAAGATATTTATTGTGTACTTCAAAGATAAATCCTTTAATAACATTTAAGGTAATAACTTGTATGTTGTGAGAAACACAACAACAACGTGGGGGAATGTGCATGGTTCTAGGTCTGAACAATAGGCTTAAAAATTTTCAAGGTACATCGGAATTAGTATATGATCTATTTATTATATATATATCCATAACAAAACACTCTAGAAGGAAACTGGAAAATTTTGAAATAATCCCTTCCTCAGTTTTCGAGCTATATTCTCTTTTACCCTGTTGCTGTCGTTGTTAATCAGATACTCGAATTTTCAACCCCTAACAAACAACTAACCTAAGTCAACTTATCTGTGGCTTTGATCAAGTGCCGTAATATGCCGCGGGGTACACAAATATTTCTGTCTGATTTCTTACAAGTTTGGATGTTCAAAATTATGGTCGTGATTAGGAGACTGTTTACACGAGAGTGCTCTTTCTGGTTGTGGTTAGCGATTGTAATTTATGTAAAGCGAGTGAAAATTCTGAAGAAGGCACATATAAACAAAGAGAGGACACCACCAGAAAATTTATTAGTTACTCGAAGTATTGCACGTTGTTCAATTGTACACTCTTGTTGCGTGGGATAAGAACAATCATGTCTTCAGATGTGCAGGTCTGGTAAAGATTTTCATTATTGGCTTCTTCATCAAATTTGCTGCTACCAGTTGGATCTGAATATTTGTCTACAATGGGACTTTGTGACACAGTAAATGTGTTCAGTGCTGAACAGGAGCAGTCCTATTTACCATCAGTCCCAATGGTTCCTTTTTCATACTTCACCAATTCTTGATCGGATTGGTCAGTAGGTTCAGGACATTCGTAGTTTTCTGTGATTTGTGATTGGGCCTCAGGTCTTTCTGACGAAAACTTAGTTGTTTGGAAACAGTCACAGCCTTTAGATATATCGGAAATGTTACTTGCTGTTTGTG
>Ga0123352_10011671_pt1 | contig 13861 bp, 10 predicted proteins | sample TergutLab28metaG_FD_89700 | JGI IMG/M metagenome (GOLD analysis project Ga0123352, IMG submission 89700) | Labiotermes labralis P1 segment gut microbial communities from Petit-Saut dam, French Guiana - Lab288 P1 | ecosystem: Host-associated > Arthropoda: Insects > Digestive system > Gut ...
CGTGACAACGGCACAGGATGGTGGTAAGGTTGTCAGCCTTACGCACCGGCCGCCTTTACCCCCAGGAAATACTCCTGGTACTCATTTCTGTTAGAGGCTGAGTCGACCCCAGGGCCATAATGCGATTGGAAGGATTTTATGTCAATGAAAAATCCACTGACACCAGCTGGGATCGAACCATCGACCTTCCGATTTGTAGCACAGCACCTTAACTACTGTGCTACCATGATCCCAATTTATTGTGTATATCACACCAGAATTATAGATTGGTGGTATGCTGGTTTTAGTTTCTGTTATATCTTATAATTGGCTTTTTTATATATGGTCCTCATACTTGCATTTGAATCATTTTTATGGTGTTTGGTGAGAACAGTCAAGGTATTCGTTATTAATTCTGAGTATCATGTGATAGTTATAGGTGCAATGCTTACACTTGAGACTGAAATAAATGTTTTGGTAATATCGGCACAATACAGACTCGACTGTATGTTCCAGGATATGATGTGTGGTGGTGACTGCACGTAGGCTACAAGGGTAAGGATTGTACGTGTGGTATTACACATTACAGGCGGATTTTAAGGTTTGTGTAGTCATTTTAACAAAGGCAGATGTAAATTAAATTACAAATTAAATAAACACAAAATTGGGGAAATACCCTGTGGTATTGTAGGGTCAGGACACCATGCCAGTATTTATGTAACTGACTGGCCATCTCCATGGTATTTTGAAGCAGCTGGAGGTACAGTATGTCCATTACAGGTCATTTTAGTAGATTCATTTCAGCCATCAATTGCGACTGATTGTATGTTGGTACAGGACCTATCTAATGGCTTCTCAAACGATTATGTAGTTTCGATGGCATCCACGAAAAGGTTCAGTGCTTGGCGAAACATATATGTACGATGTTCATTGTGTGTACCATTGTCACTTAAACATTTGTACCAGTTAATTCTCTAATGAATGTTGAGAGATTCTGCTTTCTGACTGTTCAAAGGCTTTAGTCTGTGCTGCCTTTTCAAGGGTGCTGTAAATGTGAATGTACACGGGGTTATGGATGTTAGGCAGACAGAAATACATACAACAGAACCTCTCCTGCCTGAGCCGAGTACCTTTGAGTTTTAAATGGTTATTGATGTGCTAAAAAGACACAAATCACCGCATATTGTTTAAATGCCAGCAGAATTCATTAAAGCAGGGGGTAGAAGAATTTGCTCATACGCATGAACTTTTTAATTCTGTTTGGAATAAGGAGGATTTTCCAGGTAGTGGAAGGAGTCGATCATTGTATCTATCTATAAGAAGGTTAGTAAAACAGACTGTAGTAATTATAGTTCCATGTTTGTTAGTCAGCTGTTTACAAAAAATTGTATCTAGCATCCTGTTGTCAAGGTTTACTCCATATGTAGAGGAAATATTGGTGTGGATTTTGACGCAGCAGGTCAACTACTGATCATATATTCTGCATTCGTCAAATACTTGAGAAAAAATGAGAATACAATGAAGTAGTGCATCAGCTATTTATAGACTTCACAAAGGCTGATGATTCAGTTAAGAGGGAGGTTTTGTATATTACTTCCACTAAGTTTCTCATCCGTATGAAATTGGTAAGGCGATTAAAAATGTGTGTAAATGAAATGTATCGCAGAGTTCAGGTAGGCAAATATTTGTCTGACATGTTTCCTAAGGAAATGGTTTGAAACAAGGTTATGTTTATCATTCCTTTCCAACTTTGCCTTATAGTATGCCATTAGGAACAATTCATGCCTTTGTTGGCTTTAAATTAAATGATACACATCAGCTTATAGTTTATGTTGATTATGTTAATATAATGGGAGGAAGTGTACATACTATAAAGAAAAACACAGACACTTTAGTAGTTGCTAGTAAGGATATTGGACTAGAAGTAAATGCTGATAAAACTAAGTACATGGTCATGTCTCCAGATCAGAATGCAGAACAAAGTCACAATATAAAGATGGATAATAGTTTCTTTGGAAGGTGTTAGATGTAAAATATTAGGGAACGACATTTAACGACTCAATATTGAATGCAGGAAGAAAATATGAGCAGACTGAAGTCAGGGAATGCTTACTATTATTCAGTGCAGGACTTTTGTCTTCCTGTTTACTATCCAAAAGTAAACAGATTAAGTACAGAACTAAAATTTTTCCTGTTGTTTTGTTTGGGTGAGAAACAGTGTCACTCACATTGAGGGAAGAATGCAGGCTGAGGTTTTTTGAGAGCAGTGTGCTGAAGAGAATATTTGGGCATAAGAGGGATGATGTAACAGGGGAGTGGAGGAATCTACAGAATGAGGAGTTTAATGATCTGTACCCTCACAAAATATTATTCAGGTGATCAAATTGAGAAGAATGGGATGGGTAGGGCATGTAGCACGTATGGGGGGAGAAGTGTATATGGGTTTTTGGTGATGAAACCTGAGGGATAGAGACCATTTGGAAGACTCAGACATAGATGGGAGGACAATTTTAAGATAGATCTTCAGTAAATAGGGTGGGGTTACATGGGTTGGACTGATGTAGTCACTGGTTGGAAATCGTCCAGACAAAGGATATGCGGGCGAGGAAGACTGCAACATAAGTTTGTAAGTCTTAATCCTCTGGGCTTGAAAAGCGGCAGAGCTTTTTGATGCAGTAGTGTATTTTCCCTCATATATGTTATTATTTACATGTGTTTTTTGAATACACCTCATGTCATGTTGCTGAATATAGCATCTGTGTAAGACACCTTCTTTGTATATCTCAAAATAGTGTATCGCCTTCAATTACACGATTAGTTTGGAAAAGTATGTAACAGTTTCTGTTTCTTTATAATTGTGGTGTTTTTGATACTGTTCTTGCTGCAGAGTGTAATATTCTGCAGGTAGATGTGTATAAACAGGATCTTTATTGGCTGTCCATTATACCCTTTCCATGCATGACTTTTGAAATATCATATCTTCATGTGCAGTGCTTAGTCTTCTAATAGGTAGCAGTGTTTTGTTCCTTTTGTTTAATATGTGTGAAAACAGTAGCACAGTAAGATAGGTACTGTTAGCATCACGTTCTATTCTTTGTTGTCCTCTTATGATTATTACTATTGATGCTGGGAGAAGAAAGGAAAAGAACAGAATATCACAGCTTAGCATGTAATGTGTGGGGAGGAGATGGCATAGAAGGGTAACATATTCTTATATGTGACAAGATGATAACCATTATTTTTATTACCTGCATTCCCGTTTGTTTGGGGGGAGGAAGAAGTCATTGTAGATGTGTCATACAGCAAGCACTGTATAAGAGGGCCAAATGTCAGGATGTTATTATATGAATCATTTTGAATAAAGAAGTGGCATCTCAGTATATATGTGATTGATATCGACTGTTCCCCTGCTACGGGCAATTTGATGTACATAATGTGGCTGTAACTGGAGATTTTACAATCTGTTTGTTGCATCACGCTGTACAAATAAAAAAGGTACATGTCAGATAATGGCACAAATGAAAGATATCCATTAGTCCTTAAGCTGTTATGTGTTTTGTGTACTAGAACAGGACAGAACAAAGACAGCAATTAAGTCTTACCCTACTATGTGCGCAACATACAAGTATTTTCATATAGTACTACAAAAGAAAGACATCAATTTTTGGTGGTGTACTGAGTTATTTTAGTGAAAGTAGTTGTGTTCTAGTATGAAGGAAATTATTTGTTTTGATTAGACAGTATCAATGAATGTCAGTGTTCAGTAATTTACCTTGATTACTGTTTGGACTTATCTTTGCTTTTCTGAATACACAAATGTTTTTTGTCTCAGAGAGAACTTATTTCCTTACTGAAAATTTCATTATTTTCCCGTTCGCAGTCAGCAGACTCCTTGATTTGGTCCAAGAGTTCATCTTCTACCTGTCATTTTTGCCAATAGGCTGTGTCCTATTTATGTCCCCACCATAAGTATTTGACAGGCATGAGATCTGGTGAGTATGCAGGCCAAGCCTATGGACAAAAATGAGTATGAGATACAAAAGGAGTAGTGTTTGCCAGAGATGGCAGTAAGTATTAAGGTGGTTCACAAGAACTGACAGTATTGCACGGTATCTTACAATATTAAAGTGCTTTTAGTGATGTAATGCTTGATGATCAGACATATATTAGTACAGCATTTGTACTCAAAATGACTCGTGTGATGACATCCTAAAGTTTCAACACCTTATACAGAATACCGTGTTTGTGTTTTTAACTTTGTGTGAATGTGAATTGCTAAGGAGGTGATATTAGGGTTAAAGGTGGGACATATGTGAGAAAAGGTGAAATGAGACAGGTTGCCATGGTAACTGGGGATGTCATGTCTGGATTCCTGTGGTTACAATAGAGCTTGTGAGAGAATGTCTTCTCTGTGAGTTAAACGGTTTTTAAGATCAAGATAATGTGTGTTTTGTGTAAGGTGTGAGCTGAGACTTAAGCAGTTGAGAACTGCGTTCTTCAGTGTTGCTATGCAGCATGTAATAGTAATTTCTTACTAACATTTTGGGACAACCGATTGGTCCCATCTTGACTTTTGGATTCTTGGCTCCAAAAGGTGGGACTGAAAGGTTGTCACAAATCATTGGCAATAAATTACCACTTCTTGCTGCATAATAACCCAGAAGAGTGCAGTTCTCATATACTTTATGGCAGAAGCCTGAACTCATTCTTAAGAAACAGTTGTACATGGAGCACAACCAGATTGAAATAGAGCCTGAATATGATGGCACCTGTCATTTGTCAGGCACATAGGTTGTAGCTAAATAACACACTGAACTGTACAGTGCAAGTTGCTTAGTCATTGTGTCCCTTTTGCTTTAGTCCATTTTCAAATTACTTGTAGATTCATTTCTTCCTAAATGAGAAGTGATTGTTGTAAAAACAGTCTTTTACAAATATACATATATTCAGGATAAGACTGGCTCTAAAAGGGGAGCTGTAATAGTGTAGTTGGCGTGGTTGGTAGGCTGTGGCCCGAATAGATGAATGAGTATTTAAGGTTAGGTTCCTGGCAGGGTCAAGAGATTTTTCACTTCTACAGTGCTTCCAGACCAAATCTCTGGCCCAACCAGCCTCCTGTTCAGTTGGTACTCTGGGCACTTTTCCCAAGGGTAAAACAGGTGGAATATGAGGCTGACCACACACACATACATACATACATGTAGTGCCAAGGCCCCTTTTAGTGCCAGGCTGCAGTGGCGTACCGAGGGGGGATTCAAACCCCCCTCCCCGAAATTCCGAAGGCCCTCCAAAATCGTGCCAAACTCAACCCGATTTGGAAACTGTTAAAAATTGCTGAATTTAGGATGCCAACACCCCAAGATGTTCGGAAAAGAGTCAGTAAAATTCTAAAACTACTTAGGTTCGCAATTGTTTTACATTAGCAATGATAAATAAATTGGTTGTCATCATATATAGTCTTAAAGTACCAAAAATTAATAAAATTTTTCTATATGAAATGAAATTTCTTGTACCAAATTACAGCTGCCTTCAGAACCCCTGATTAGGGGGCTACCGCTCCCAGATCCCCGTTCTCTCTGTCCTCAACTGAATTTGTTGAACACCCCCCCCCCATAACAAAATTCCTGGGTACGCCACTGCCAGGCTGTGTGGGTAAGTTATGCTAAAAATCGGCAATCCTTTAAAAAATGGATATGGAGCACCTGTTCCATTTGATAGCTAATGACATCTTGTGGAGGAGAAGGAAGGTTAACATTTTTTTCATGTGAGACATCCCCGTTGTGTTTGCAATAATTGATAGAATATACATAAATTTTCAGTCAAACATATCAATAAATTTAATCCCCCAAAACTTATAACCATAACAAATTTTCAGCTACCAGTGTATACAAATTAACATGCTCAGACTGTGGTAAGGCGTACATAAGACAAATAAGAAGAAATTTCTCCAAAGTTACAACGAACACAAGCGCGCCTTCAGAAATAATTGCCATTCTTCCAAACTTTGCACAACACTTAAATGAACATATGCATACTTTCGGTCCTATAGATAACGTTATGCAAATCTTATACTATCAGAAAAAAAAGCCCACACTTAAAACACTGTAGAACGCTTTTACATCCACAAAAAAGCCGCAACTGATAACCAATTTAATGATATACAAACAATGTTTCCCAACATAGTCTTTGACGTCATTTTAAACGTCAATACACAACTACCCCCTCCACACGTAACTCACCTCTTCCTCCCAGCCTACTTCTTTCCGGTAGCGTGGTGTATCGGCAGGCAGACACTAGTTCAGCCAGTGGAGGACTGAAGCTGCACCGATATAGGACGTAGCGAGGCACATCAGACTGGCCGTGAAACTTCTGAACACTTCTACAGTTCTGGAAAATACAGTGGGAAGCCGGAGATTTGCCATCGGCTGTTTTTATTCTGGTAGTCAACAGCAAGGTATTCATTTCCTTCAAATAAAATGCGAAGAAAATATTGAAATTAAGAATTTATTTATTTTTTTACAAACGTTTAACTTTTGTTTTATGGTGAATTCATTTCATTAAAAGCCTCTTAAATTTCGAGGCTAATGTCATGTCCAGGTGGTGACCTGTTCTGTATAGAAGTGACTGGCACACACCAGGTACAGAGTTCACACGTTTGTACTTGTCACTCGTTTTTAAGTGATGAAATGGCGTGAACCTCTTACATACTTACTTCCGCTTAATTTAAAGTAGTTGCGACCACAAACACAAAGTTCGGTGGCCCGCCATTTAAATTCAGTACTTGTAAGTTGAATTCTTGAGTTCAATTTAAAAGTCTGTAACGAGAGTAAAAAAACCCCCCTTCTTGCATCCAACCCGAATTACTTTTGATACTAGAAACAGTGGCGCAGCTACACCACAAATGGTGCGTGCACTCGATTCTTCCCGTAGCTCCCAGAGTGAAGCAACCCACACACGCTAACACACAAAATATCTAAACACTGCAGAAAGCGCTTTTTTTGTGCCCTCACAGGAACATAAACACATACACACACAGTACACCGGGCTGTGGAATTCGTTCGGTTTCAACTGGCGCCCGGAGACGGCAAGTGGAGTGGACCGAACATGTTGCTGTGGCTTCTGTTACCGTTCATAGACGCCTAACGTCAACCATAGTTGACGTACCGCACCGCTAACCTCCAAAGTTGCATTTTATATATTTATTCAACAAATATAGGTACCGAATATTTTAAACATGGGGTATACTCTCCGTTTTTTTCTCTTCAAAACGCAGTTTGTTTCATAATTGTGACTTATTTGGTTCCTGTATTATTCACATTTTATGTACAGGGTGTGTTAAAATTAAAAAAATAATTCGGGCGCCAAAAGTTTAAATGGGTGGGATGAACATTGCGTCGTGTGAACGTGTCAGAAACTGCTCGCATGTTACGGACCGCCACGTGAGCCAACAATGCCAACTGCACACTGGTCGCTGTGTAAAGCCTTGCGTTTGAAATTCGTTACGGCGTTATCAGATCAGCTGCAGATTGAATCTCAACAGAAGGACGAAAAGTTGTACGCATCTTTCGGCCGAAGACTTTTTTTTGTTTGATGTCCACAAATTTATTTAACCACGCATTTTTTCAGGTATTTTAATAAGTATATTTTCATTTAATCGTTTCGGGTTTTCACGGTCAGCATAAACCGAAACGTCAGATTTCATATCTCAGCGAACTTTATTTTTTTAAATGAAATTTGGAAAACAAGGGGAAGCTCTTTTCCATTTTTCATAACCCTTCTTTTTCAAAATTTATGAGGACTATACGAAAGGAGGGTACCAGGTTGTTTGTTAGGATATTCTGGATCAATTTCACCTTGTAATATAAAAACGAGGACCCTTAAATTTGAACACTTACTTACAGAAAGGGGGACCGCGGTAGCACAGTGGTTAAGGTGCCGCGCCACAAATCGTAAGGTCACTGGTTCGATCCCAGCTGGTGTCAGTGGATTTTTCATTGACATAAAATCACTCCGATCGCACTATGGCCCCGAGGTCGACTCAGCCTCTAACAGAAATGAGTACCAGGAGCATTTCCTGAGGATAAAGGCGGCCGGTGCGTAAGTCTGACAACCTTACCACCATCCTGTGCCGTTGTCACGAAATCTGGGAACTTTAACTTCCTGGAACCCTCTGAGCCTGTCCAGGCCTGTAATGGGACTGATTTACCCTTTACTTACGGAAAGGTCCTCAGACCTTACAGCGATGAACTGTGTGGTGATCTGATGTTCTGAATGAACTGTTTGTGTTGATATCAGCACAAGTCGGCACAGTGCAATGTCTGTCGACAAGATAATCCTCCACAATGATTTTTAAGCAATATTTAGGTCTGGCAAGCTGCAGCTTTTCCAACTTAATACGTTACATATTGTATTCTAAATTTACAGGAGTCGTGGGTGAGGGAACACCGTATTGTCTCAAATTTTCTTGCACTTTGAAGGGTTTCCTATGGCTCAACTTCACGAACAAACATGTGTGTGTTCTTTGCTGTAAGTTAAAAAAAAAGCAGACTGTATTACTACATTTTTTAGCCTGTGATTGATTACAATTTATACATGTGCATATATTTTTCTGATGAACGCAAGGCAACTTTCTTTTTATTCTTGAAACTTCAAGGCTACTTCCGAGGCTTCTTTGTTGATGATTTCTTCAAATAGAATTTTATCAGCATAGAGAAGAAAAGCAACTAGATGCTGTGCATACAATTGTCGCACAATTTCCCTCATCCGGGACGCATAGCCTGCTGTTCTGCTCCTAACAGCCGACCACCAGCAACCAATGCATTACACACCATATGCGGCAATAACACAAGTATAGTCTCGAGCTCCTGATGATGGGCATATAAGTGCCCGAAACATGTTGAGCAGAATTATAAGTGCAATAAAACATTCAGTAGCATCTAGTTGGTTTATTTTCTCTAGGCTTATACAACGCTGCACAGACAAACATACATCAAGTTTAGAATTTTATCAATCAAAAGAAGCGATATTAGTTCCGTTAAAGCTTCATTATATTGTTCCTTCATTAAATCACAATTTACACACTTAATGAATATTATACTTCGTGTGTGTTCTTGAAATGTTACATTTAAATTTTAGTTGTGCTGAGCGGTGAGTGTTTGTGAATAATGTATAGGAGGAAAGTCTGTCGGTTGGTCGCCGGCAGCCATCCTGACTTTTTGACGTGCTCCTCTATGCAGACAAAAGAAGACTGTCCTAGTGTCCTCCCAAATCCACGGATACCAGCAATTTACAGTTTTCTTCCCAGAAAATAAGGGTGGAGCAAGTGAACGTTACGGTGAAGAGGAATGATGCGTGCTGGGTTCTGGTGGGGAGACCTGAAGGAAATATACCACTTGGAAGATGTAGGCGTAGATGGAAGGATAATATTAAAACGGGCCTTTAACAGATAGTATGCGTCGTGAACTGGATTGATCTGGTTGAGGGTAGGGAAAAATAACGGACTCTTTTAACACTGTAATGAACTTTGGAGTTGCAAAAAAAAATCGGGGAAGTTTTTGACCCGCTGAGGAACTGTTAGCTTCTCAAAAAAAGTACTGCAGCTGTAATTACTTTATTAGTGGTTAGAATAACGTCGATGGCTGGCATGAGAATGTACGTGCTGAATTACCGCTACATTAACTCGTTCTGTTCCAAGCACTATATTACCTACCTGGCAAGTTTATTGTTACCAACAATATTCCATCTTCACTTAACAATATTGTAAATTAACAATATCCGGTCACACAGAATTTCAGCCATCAATGGTGAAACGCGATGGGTCAAGAATTATATGTCCATAATGCATTATGGCCACGCCTAGAAAGTAACGTTCTGTTGACCTTATCATACAATATTACGTTATTAGGCAGTTATTGTACTTTGTGGTCCCATTGCTTTTATTTGTATGTGAGTGAAGCAAACCGCTGTTACGTTTTATAGCCGATACGTATTTACATGTGTCCTGCAAATAAAGTATTTTAGCTGCTGTACGCTGACGTTGTAGCTGTTAATGGGGGGAGGGGGAGGGGGGGCATGTTGGTGAATCAGCATTTTGGTTGACAGACGGTGGGCCGTCGGACAAAAAAGGAAATTTAGTTGCGATGAGCTCAGTCAGGCCACGGAGTCATTTCCCAGGTGTCGCCCGCAAACTGTGACTCTTTCCCCCTCCAGCGCAAGTCCCAATATTCACCTCCAGCCCTCCAGCAATTCTCATCTCATAAATGGTGGTGGTTTGGGATGTGATGGACTCCGAAAATGTCAGCCTTCTTTTGCTGCATAATATGGACTACAGCAGCAGGAAGGAGAGGGGAGTCTGGAGTTTGGTTATCACCATCACCTCTTTACATGGCCGCAATATAGACGAGTGACCCTTTTCATCGGTACTGTAACGTTATCTTTGCCTACCCTCCATAAAACCATAGCCCTCTTTTCCCTCGGTAACGTGATATCTTTACGTAACCTCCGTATAGCCTGTCTCCCTTTTCACTCAATAACGTACCCTCAGTATTGACATTCCCATTTTCCCTCGGTAACGTGAAATGTTTACGTGGCTTAGGTATAGCCACGCCCCCCTACACACGCTACAAAACAAAAGTACTTTACTTTCCCCTCCACACACACAATGTAATTAAACACTGTGTGTACATAAGTGGGAAATTTAAAAAGAAATCCTTTACGAATACAAGCATGTTAGTTAAAGAACAAAACTACATCCCAATAATAACACGTAATTTAGAATATCAGTGGAGCTATTTAACATGTCTACAGTATAGTTTTATTAATTTTGATAAGATACATACATACATGTGCATACATGAATATTTGACTCTCTTGAAGTTATTGACGAGTAGGTTCTGAGGATGTCAATAAGCTGATAGAATATATGAAGCACGCTATATGACCAAAATATACTAAAAATGGTGCATTTGGCTGCAATTGTGGGCTGTGAACTTTATAAGCTTTTGTCCTAGAATTTATTTCGGGACTCCGAGACAGACAATAGAATAATCAGTCATAAACATAAAAAACCAACAAATAATAAACTGTTAGTACATTACAGTTATATTGACCTTAAGGTCCGCTTTAATAATATGCTTAAGGAATTACTATTGCAAAAGAAAATGTATGGAATATCTATGAATATTATTCTATTGCTTGAATTGTTCTGAATTTGTCTTTAAATGGAATGATATATGACAGTGCATATAATTACTGTAATTTTTAAGATGAAATTTTGTATGAAGTGTATAGCCTACTTGTAACTGAAGAAAGTAAAGACAATGCTTACAAACTCAATTTCTTCTTGCAGGTTCGAGATCAGTGAGAGGGGAATTTGTTTTGGCAAAAGCAGGTTATGTAGCGTTTTAGATGTTGTCTGAATGGAGAAATGGTACAGAGCAGAGCTACAGGATTGAGACAAGAATTTATTAAAAGGAAACATGTTGAAATTAGATACAGCAATTTATAATTCAAATAAAGAAAAATGAAGGTAATTTTTGCATAATAAATTTCCACTTCTCCGGTGCGAATTTTTTTAGGCCCATAAGGAGTGATAAGGCTTATAGCTGATCAGAAAAAGAACAGTAAGTCCCACCACAATTTTTGCATTATTTCTGCTTGTTTCCAGGTTGAGGGTTTTTTGTCCCCTCGGATATAGAACGCGAGCTTTCCACAAGATGGCGGGCGGTCATGGTGTAAGTGAAGGCAATCACAATCAAAGTACGTACACAGGATACTAAAAGTTCAAAAGTAACAACACGTTGATAATACGTTATTTGTCTTAAAGTAAAAAATTCTTTACACAGGTATTTTGAGAGAGCTGGTGGAACGGCGAAAAATGCAGCCGAAATCCACACTGCACAAATTGTAGCCACGATGGCGGCGAAGAGACATAGATGTGGAAGGGGATCACTGTTACTCTGTATCGCTGGGTGCTAAGCACGGCTACAGAATACGCTGACAGACCGACTGACAGATGACGGCAAAATGGAAGGAACGTACACATAAAGTCGTCGTCTAGCCAAGTGTCTGATATTCTATTTGCACAAGCTTAGGAGGAATGTACCGTTAAATAAATGATATCGCTTATAGCCAAGTTAAAGATGTACATATTGGGAACATTTCGCATATCTTTGTTGTGTATGATAACGATGAGAAGGATGACATTGCCCGTTGTGCCAAATATAAAGGGATCTGCATAAACTGGTACTTGGTAATGTTTTAAAAACTCAGAATTATATTTGTACAGGTATGAGATTTTAATGTCACTGTAACTGTAGCTTGTATTTTTGTAGTCTCCATAATATTGTATATTACCCTGTAAGCGTTGCCCTTTCTCTAACACCCCCCACCACATTCCCTTCACTTCACTCGGTGTGTCACATCCCGGCTCTCTTTCCCCAGATGCTGTCCGTTATTTTACGATCCTCACACCATCTCCACACTTCCTGCAGCTGACAGTCACACTGTAGTGGGTTACCTTACAGATACAGTGTGGACAGTTTTGGCAGTGCTCTCAATATATTTATATCTACAGTCCTCAGATTATTGTACCTCACGTCAAGCCTTTCCAGTGCACTGACATTTGCAAATGTTGCAACTGACATTGAACTTACATTGCAGAATGATATACCAAGATATTACAAAGAATGTGAATTGATGAAATTACAGTCAGTTAGTATTTGTAGACTGGGATTTTTGCCTAAAATTACATGTTGGATATTTGGTAACCCTTAGAACGTATCTGGATGGAGGTACTTCAGTTAGTTCTCTGTCAGGTATTTATGTTCGAAGTTAACCAACCCACTGAACACATCAATATCCAAGTGTTCTAATCTGTTATGAACTAAGCTAAGAAATTTCATTTTGTTCATATTTTCAAATGTGCCTTGTATTATTTAATTTATCTCGTTAGCCACAACAACAATTGTTTCAACTTTGTAAGCCCGTTGAATGCTCCCAACTCTATTGTTCTCAGTTCACTCCATCCTACTTGTAGTATCTCCAGCTCATTCAGTCCTATTGAAACAAAACTGTCCCTCTCAAACAAAGTTATGTTGTGACAAAGCCTGAGTACTTGGACTTCTATGAGATAGATTAAGGAAACAGTGGTTAATGATGTATTGTAGCATATGACGTGATATTCTTCTGGGTCACATCTGCATTACTCAGGACACAGTATTGCCACTCTTGCAGACAGGACCACCAACCCTAACCAGAATATCACAGCAGGTGTTGCCAACAGCAGCGACACCAACACCACAGTCAGTCTTGATGGCATGGCGAGTTGCTGTAATCCGCACAATGGAACTGATAGTATATGTTATTGTGTTTGTTGTGAGAGTCCGGTGGAGGGATGACTGTGGTTTAACAAGTTTGTTTGTGATGCAAACAGAATTTGGTTCTTCACAGTCACTGCATAATGGCCGGATTATGATAATGAGTGACTAATATGTATAAATGTTGCAACTGCATGGATTTTATGTAGAAAAGTAGTTCTAAGAATTTAGGGTTCCTTTGTTGTCGACATAGATTCATTAGTAAACATGTAAATCGGTAGGTGTCTTTGTACTTTAAGTTAGCAATTAAGACAGGATTATGAATATATTAAGACTCTCTTGAGAAACCACACGACGCTCAGTGGTCACCACTGTACCAACGAGTGTGCAGCTGTTAATCCCTGCTCTACTGATATGTACACAAAATATTACCGGATGATCAGTGTTAACTATATTCTTCTACACAATTCACCTTCAGGTGTGCAGACCGCAGTAGACTGATTATAGAGAGCTGTTTGTTGTTTATGTACAGGGCGAATTGTGTAGATCGGCAGACAGCAGGCCGA